>Ga0307509_10002820_pt1 | contig 27522 bp, 23 predicted proteins | sample 10_EM_MG_FD_202245 | JGI IMG/M metagenome (GOLD analysis project Ga0307509, IMG submission 202245) | Populus trichocarpa ectomycorrhiza microbial communities from riparian zone in the Pacific Northwest, United States - 10_EM | ecosystem: Host-associated > Plants > Roots > Unclassified | place... | reverse complement strand
ATGAAGCTCCAAGTTCAGGGGCGGGTCAGGATCGTGAGATTGATGTGTGGTGTTTTACCCACGCTTATACCTTCCCAAATAGGAAGGTGAAAAGCGGGGTAGGAAAATTGAGGGAAGGGAGCTTGAGAAAAAAACTCTGGCAAATTGGTTATAATATATCCCCTATCATTGAAGGTATCAACTTGTTGAAAGGGAGGAGGGGAATCGATGAGGAGGCAATGATCGACGGTGAGGGTTTTTTTCTTTTTCTTTTTCGCAGCTGAGCCAGAAGGGGGGGGGGAGAAAATCAAAACAGGGGGGAGGGGGGGGGGGCTCTTGCCAGACTGAACATCCCTCCACAACTGAGATCCCCCGAGTCATTCTTCATGACTCCACCACCCACCCTAGGAATGGTCTCCCCCCCTTCGGACAATGCCGACGCTGGATTAGGTGCCATCGACCACAATCGAACTGCATATTAGGTCATTCCCCCTTTTCGACTATAACTCGCGCCATATTATTATTATTATCCGCTCATACATGAAAGGATAAGATCGTTCAGTTGGTTGGTTGGTTGGTTGGGAAAACACCTATCATAACTGTATTGGTGGAAATGCCATTGAGCGATAACTTCTACCTACGGTACGTACAGTACTAGTACGTAACCCTCTGCTCTGCTGCAAATAAATACCATGGTATGATGCTCTCTTTTTTTATTTTATTTTTAGGAAAAACAGAAGCTATTGCGGTTCACCGTGGAAGAAGCAAAAAATAAATAATTAAGTATCATATTCTGATACTAAATGAGAAATAGGGATCTGCTAAGGGTATTTTATGAAACCTTTGTTCACCCCTTATCGATGTGGGAGAACCTGAAATGGTGGATGACTAATCAAGGAGTTTTTTTGTTTTTTTGCATCACAAACCCTCAGTTGCCGAGATTTCCCCAGTTGATGTCAGGGTAAGGGTGGTGTAACCGGTAGTTACCGGTGTCAGAAAGAGAAGAAGAAAGAGAAGAAGAAAAAAAAGCCTTCTTACTAACCAACCAACCACAGCTTGTTCCCAAAAAAATCTGACAGGGGCGGAACAGATATTTCATTTTTCAATGTCTGTCTCGCCGGTTCGGGAAGTATACCGGTAATACCGGTATTGTACGACGCTCGAATAACACAACCACAACCACTCGCAGTACTGTATCGGGACTCGTACTTTTGAATAAACTAATACTCGAGTAGATAGCAGGACAGGACAGCCCTACTTCACCGCATCATCATCATATCATACCATACAGGTACTCGTATCATAATATTATCATTATCATTATCACCGCATCACATCGCATCGCACATCACATTACTTTTCTTTTTCTTTTTCTTTTCTTTTCTTTTCTTTTCTTCTTTTCACTAATGGACCGGCTCAACATTTCACAATCACAGAGCCCCCATTTTCACTATTATATGTACTCAAATCACTCAACAAAAAAAAGAAAGAAAAGAAAGAAAGAAAGTATGTTACTGTTACCGGTAGAACGGTTCGGCTTAATTTAATAAGCGGCCTTGGATAGATGGTGCCAAATCCGGAACTCCACTGGCAATTGGAATCACATAGTTATGGTACCATGCGATGAAGCTGAAGAATAAGCTGCAACACTAAGGTTGACGGGGTTGCGAGTGGAACTTCAACGGTACGGGCGGTACTGCACGAGCCCAGTGTGAGCACAACACTCGAGCATGCATATGATCCGTGATGCCCGCGATCACCACCGCAAGTAAGCATCATAATTAACCCTATTACCGACTTCGAGATTAGCCCGGGGTTAGGGCGGGGGAGAGGCGCACTCCAGCCAATCAGAGTGATCCCGAGAACGGGGACTACCAACCTCTTCCTACCGGAGAAGAGAAATAATTTGATTGGCTTCTGTAGACTAATCTCCGAGTTTCCAGTGCTCCTGAGGCGTTGCCGTACCGTACTATAACGGCTCCCCGGCAAGGAGTGTGGGATCAGCTGAACCTGTTGGATCTCGTTGACTTTTACCCGCCTTTTTCTTCTTCTTTAAACAATCCTGTTAGAGGTAACCTGGAAAGCTAAACCTATCCTGGACTGATCCACAGATTCCCGCTGGTACTATGGCGTAAGAGTCTTGTGAGTCTTGCGAGTCTTGCAAGAAGGAAGGCGACGGGTCAGCACCTACTCTGCCTGAGGCGAATTTTTTAATTGGCCGTTGCTACCTATGGCATTCGAGGAGCTCTCCGGTACTCGAGTGACGTCCATTCCCTTTTATCCTTCCCGCTCAGAACCCATTTTGGGAGATGTTTGCACTTTCACCCCCCCCCCCAAACTCTCTGCACTATCGTGGACACTTGAGGAATTGTGTGGGGCTTGCCGTCCACGAGAGTCTCAAGTAGTCTGCTATCATACTGAAATAATTAGCTACGCAATCACTGAACCTTTCCCCTCTTTGCCCTACTGGTACTCGCCGCTCTCCCGCCGATGATGATGAATTCGGAAGATATCTCCCCTTTACTTCACTATGCTGTAGTCTGCATCGCCGATGAGAAACATCCGATTGAGAGAAGAAAAATAAAAAAACAAAAACAAAACAGAATAACGAACAACGAACAATCTCCTGCACATACCATGCCAATCCCGCTCCGGCCAGCCAACTACAGCCACAGTTACCCAAACAGCCTCCCGATAATATCCGGGACTGGGCGTCGAATGCACACACAGGCCCCGTTTATTCCGACAATAACCTACAGTATGACAGCTTCGGCGTTCCCTTCGGGGGAATATCTCATTGAGCGGTACAGGCGGAGTGATTAATGTCGAGACTGAGCCGGTGACCTCTCATTTCTTCTCAAAGCACTCTTTCCCCCACCTCCTACGAGAAATGGGGGGGAGGAGGGCATGGCAAGGCAGAGTATGATATTGGTGGCTTCGTGGCGCGGTAGGAGCGTTTCCTCCGTGCCGGGGCTCGACCCCCGATCCTGGGTCTGGGTGTCATGTCTTCGTTCTCCGCGTATGACCCCGTGGAGGCGCTGCGTGCGCGCGGGGGTGGTCTGCAGGCCTCACCCTAATGTGAGAAATGCGGAGGGATTGAGTAGTGGAAATGCTGGACTTCCGCTGCCACGCCCTAATGCACCTGCACTTAATGGGGAGGAGAGAGCAGGGGTCGGGGTAATATGAGCCCAAGCCCATGTTGGGAGAGTGGGCATATTGGGTATTGATAGGGAGTGCTATCTGCGCTATGCGGAGGGTGCTTTGGGGTCGGTGTAATGGCTTGTTGGTCAAGACGTCTCCTAGTGGGATGTTGAGGGCGGCAGAGGGATTTTTTCATTTCATGTGCGGGGACAGAGCAGATTTAGTTGTGCAAGAAATTTGGGATACGGTTAGGAAGGCGCGAGAAGGTCAGCAGCAAATTTGGCTAAACACAACAGAAAAATCACCATGAATGAATACTCGTGCCTGATCTCTCTCTCCGAGATCCATCACGGGCTCATTTGGCAACAGAGCTAGTTGTAAAAGAAAGGAAATGATCAACGGAAACAAGCTCAACAGACCCCTAGAACAGACTTGATATCGCTACACCATCAAAGCACAAAGAAAGTCTCGAACACACCATAAAATAAGGTAAAAGGACAATCTCCAAAGGAAGTGAAATAGGAAAAAATGTTAGGTATAATCGCTCAAGCAAAATCTCAGTAAGCAATCTGATCTAGTCAAACCTCACGATTACAATCCGATCACCAATTGGCTCCTCCAAGACTTCCCCTTTACGCCGAAGCTCTGGCTCCTTCCCATACACCCAGAATTTCTTGTTCATTTTATCCATGCGTGTTAGAACTCTGTCACGGGGTGCTTCGTTGAATCCTGGAACCGGCAGCTCGACAATACCCCCCTCGGACGGGGTCAAGCTATCATCAGTAGATGCGTGGACCTGATCATCCCTGACCCTTCCTAGAAATCTAGATTTCCCCTTCTTTGAAACTTGCTTTACAGGCTGAACATCACGCACAGCGATCTTCCGTCCGACCTCAAGCTCAACTTTATACTTGGTCTTCATCAGCATTCCTGGGGGCCTGAAATCCCCATCATTCACCCCAGGGACAACAGGGACAGCAGGGTAGGCGACATGCTTTGGCAGGTCCTCGACAAACATCTCCCCGTGCCCCTCACCGGCGTCAGCTTCGGGGGCCGACGCGAGCATCCCAGGGGACATCTTGCTAAAAAGCGCGTAGACCCTCTTGTTTATCTTCTCCTGATTCTTGACCCAGAGGTAAGGAGGATAGTTTCCAGATTCGTTCGCTCCTTCGAGCGTGTCAAGTTCAACGCCAAGGGGAAGAGGCTCTAGCTGATTAAGGAACTTGTGCAAGTCGCGGGGTCTTGTATAGTATGTGGGAGTTGGATAAACGTCTTCATAATCAATCTCGCCATTCTTGTTGGCGTAGGGACTAACATTGCTACCATGAATAATGCTATCAGGAACCACTGCCCATTCTCTCCCGCTACGCCAGGCTGAGATTGTGGAAGGTTGAATTGGGGATGGGCGAGCAGTGACAATCCAAGTTACCATGTTGATTGATTCACCCTCTTCAGTGATGCCAGGTATATTGAGATCACCTTTCATCCGTATTCTGACGACGTCTTCGTCAGGATGCCAGGCAAACTTGCCAGAGGGCCCAACTTTAGATCTCTTGAGATTTCTAACAGTGGTTCCGTCATCGAAGTCGACCCAGAAGGACGATCTAGTCAAGCCGTTGGTAGCTCCAGGGAGCAATCCAAGGCTGCGTAGAACAACTCGTTTTATGACAGAACACTCACTCCAGGTGCCATCCACAGGGTTAAACTGTGGAACTGCATGTACTTCAACCACGGGGCGACGATCTGCGCTTGGGGGTAGGAAGCCTAGGTAGAACACCTTCCCATGGGTATCAGGGGCAATTGAAAAGGAACTGGGTTGGGGGTAAAGCGCTTTCTTCTTAATCGTGAAATGGTGCCCTGCCTCAGCACCATCTGTCTGTTGGGAAATGGCTGAGGAGAAGGAGAAGCGCTTGTTGAGCTTGCTGGAGGATTTGCCAACCTTTGGGAAAATGTATCCTTCCAACCGTTGCTCGACAAGATCGAATTCCGCGATGGCATAGAATTCATTAAGAGCTGTCTCTATAATGAAAGAATCACGTTCAAGCCATGTATGAAGCAACTTTCCACGATCCTGGGGGCTGGTGGAGAAAACAGCACAAAGGCTATGGGGATGTTGAAGGAAAGTTCTGGGTGGAAGAGGAGGCGAGGAGGAAGTACCCCAGCTTGAGACACCAGACTTCAGTCTCAGAGACACGAAATAGTTATGGGGGGTGGGGACATACGCCCAGTTCAACCAAGAGGAGAAGAAGCCGGAGCCTTCGCCAGCAGCGGCGGCTTGAAGGTTGCGGCCTTCTTGCGGCTGGGGATGGACATGCGCCTCTCCAATCACCAACAATATCCCACGATTTGTCGACATACGAATACTCTCACCATCCCTAAGAAGTATACTCTCCGAGCGTTTCATAACACACTCCCCAAGCTCATCACTAAGAGTGATGATGGTATCGGCAGCAGCATCATCAACAGGACCACTGAGATCCTTGAGCACAATAACACCACGGGAGCTTTGGGACACAATCTCACGTTAGAGCCGCTCCTGCACAGATGAAGACGCAAGAAAGCAAAAGATGAAAAAAATGAAAAAAATAATAAAAAAAACAAGCAAACAAACAAACACGAAATGGAGGATTATACCGTTGATATATCAACAGATTCTGATTAGAATCCACAAGGAAACCGTTGGTCAAGCTAGTCGACGCACGCGCTACTTTTTCGATGACCTCAACGCGCGAGGGCTTCCCTTGCTTCCAGTTCATGGACCTGAAGTAAGCAGCGTCAAAATCTCGCCTGGTTCGTTGCTTTTTATTGCATTCTGAGGACAGGGGAAAGTAGAGCTTGTGGGCGTAGTGACACACTTCATCTGAGGTGAAGTAATTGGAGAATGCTCTAGAGACCAGTCTCAGAGCAATCACATCACGCGATGAGAGAGACTCGAGGACATATCGGCACAACTCCGGGGGAATAGTAACGAGTGTTGGTCCTTTCGGAGCTGGCATGACGAGGTGATAACCAGACAACAGGGATAAAAATGAAATGAAATGAGTAGAGTGCAATAGGAAAGGGAAAGGAAAAACGAGAACAACAAGAACGAGGGAATAGAGGAGAGGTGGATGAGTTGCTCGGAGAGTGGAATTAAGCTTCTATGATGTTTGTGCCGTGGGTTTGTTAGGTGAGAGAAGGCTCACGAGGGCGGCGACGACGAGATGGCGGGAAGCCAAGCGCAGCTGACGCTCACTCTGTTGTCGAGATCAAACAGATCGGGATCAGATAAGATACGGCGGCAAGTTACCGTGTTTAATTCACCGAAAACGGCAGATCTTGGTCCGTCCCTGGCCTCGGTTGACATAGCAAATCTTTGGTAACTTTATGATATGATAATCTATCGTTAGTGCTTCCGTCGAGAGTGCTGCCGGCAGTGTAGCTGGGACGTTAGGGGGGGGGAGTTTAAAAAAATCACATCATCCCAGGGCCCACGCCATCGTCCGGGTCTCGCACTCCCAACCTTGCAAAATCCCGACATGTACTCTACGGTACTAGTACCTCACCCCTCAAGCAATAAAGGGTGCGCTCTTGAAAAAAAAAACCCCCACTCACTCAAACAACAACACAAACTACAGTATCGGTACTGTACGCCAGTCAACCAAACCACCACCACCGACCGAGTTTACGAAGCATCACAAAGCCTCAGACGCGAATACCACAAAATCTCCTGAAATCTACTACTATCCCCTACCAGCCTCTTGGTCTCCGGATTCAGAGACAAAAAAGCCCCCGGGAAAGATTAGCCTTTTCTTGACACGGTACGGGTACTCGCGCAAGATCAGCCCCCCCCCCCAAGGGCGTGTTGGATCTCCTTAACTGGTATTCGCAATTCCGTTAACCTGTCAAACTAAAACCTATCCTGGGCCGACCGGCCGAGTTCTATCGATACGGTGGAAGACTCCTTGAACCAACCCGCTTCTGCTCTTGGAGAGCACTCAACTTTGAATGATCCTCAACAGGAACACCTATTCAGGATGTGAAGCCATAAAGTGATTGACTAGAAACTAGGGAATAATAAAATAGGAGCGCATTTAATAAACAATGAGTTTTGACGGGGGCTTTAAGGGGTTGATCGGGATACTGCTCTATCTAAATGTTTACCGTTAGTGATCTAATTTATATGCAGGGGGCCTAAATTAGCTACTCGTTTATTGGTGAGGCAAACAATTAGCTTTCGATCAACCCATGGTTGGTGGGCCCAATATTACATGTTTCGCCCTCGTGAAAAATTTCAAGTTTTGCACAGCTGAATTCTTTAGCTTATCTTCCTCTAGGAAAGGGGCGCATTTTATAGGTTTTATCCTCCCAGAGTTCCCCCCGATCATCTAACTGCTCTCCCACCCCGGGGTACCGGTATCCGTACGCTAGATGGACAAGCCTTGATACGCAGAGTCCGGCGAGGAGTTGTTGAACGGTTGTTTGGTGGTTACGAGCCGTAAAACTAATAATTGTTGCCGCCCTTGGAAGGAGCCGGGGGGTTGGTCTCATGCTATAAGATCTCGTTTCAAGGTGTAGGGATCAATTTTTGTCATTTTCTTGATTCTCTCAGCCTCGAGGCCCCTCGTGCTCTAACCAGGGCCACACACACCCACCCTTTTTTGGCATTCGAACGGTTTTTCTGTATTTTTTTTCTTTTTCCCTCCCCCTTCCCCACTAGAAATAGCAATCCAACCCCCCCCCTCCTACCGGTAATCCCCATCTTCACCCAGGTACAGTACACTGCAGCAACCAAATTGCTCCTTTCTCTCGCTCTCGTCTTCGTTTCCCTTCCTTTCCTTTCTCTTTTTTCCTTTTTTCCCCCGTAGAACCCCAAAACCTAGGTTAGTAGGGTAACACCAGAAACTGGAATCGCTTTTATCTTTTGCAGGAGACGGTTTTGACCGAAGAAGGAATGGGAAAGAGAAAATTTGCGATTGGGCTGCAGCTCCGCCCTAGAACTTGTGTTATGCTGAGAAATTTTGGGAACTGGGTGCTAGAGTAGCACCCGTTACAGTATGATACCCGCAACACTACTGCAGCCAACTAACCTCTACCCGCCCGTCCAGTGCGGTAAGAAATCCGTAGTGCAAAGGGCACCGTTAGGACGGTGGGCTTGTACTCTATTGTGGGTAACAAAAGTTTGTTTCCTGTTTCCCCTGCAGATTTTCTTCCCCCTCCATCAAATTGCAGCCCGTCATGGGAGCCGTTTCCCCAGTCTAAGCAAGATCACTCACCCAATGAACGAGTCAAGTTGGAAGGTAAGATAGGAGAGCCAAGGGGCAGGATGGAACTACCCGAGTAGCGGGACTGCCCTACTACTCTTGTAGTTCAATTTGACCTTGCAGCCTGTAGCACATGCACTGAAGTACTGTAGGCGTGGCCTACTCCACCACAACATTTGCTTGACAACGTACTCGTAACAGAGAGTTTCCACTCGAATACAATCACACCGTAAATCTAATTGCCCAACCAACCATACGGTGACTAGATACCTGCTTGAAGAGAGCAGGTGGTGGGCAGCCTCCTATCAAACATGTGCAGAGTAATTTCAAATAATATAGAGTACTGCACAGCGGTTCCTACCGCCAACTGCCATCTGGTGCATGATTGGCAACTATGCCTTAGCCTATCGTGTACGAGATATACTATCGCGCGGGCTTAGAGTAGTTCGTGATGCAGTCCTGGCTGACTGACTTCGATTCAGTAGGGATCACTAAAGCGGACAAACCAGATACCCAGCTTAATAAAGTGAGCAGTGGGCAGAGGTAGCAGGTCTAAGAGCACTGTAGAGTGCGTGGGCTGGTAAGAGGCAGTGTGCATGTCAGGCATGATCGGAGCTCTAGATGGTGCAGTCGTTCTCTGAGTCCAGTGGTCAGCCCCTAACAGGTGCATGCACCATCAGCTCTGCTCTTCGCCCGGGAACAAGCGTCTAAAACAGACTCTCATCTACTCCTGTGCCATGTATCGTACTAGCGGCAGCATCAATGATAACATACCCTCCCCATCACTTCCTGCGTCTAAGGCTTCTGGCAGGAAACACCTCGTAACCTCGTGATTCCCAGAGGGCAGTGCTAATGATAGTGGGGCAGGCGAGAGAATTTTGCGCATCTCTAACTATTGGGGTGCCGACTATCACTGCCTCAGCTGGGGCAACGACGCAGTGCAGTTGATTGTGCGCTCAGTGTCTGTTGGAGTCTTGCTGACAATCCATATACCAATCCCAGCAACAGCAAAGCTGTCCTCATCATGTGCCAGGGAAGCTCCACGATCAACTCTTCGTTTCTCTCGCGTAGCGCGCTCCAGACAAGTATGTACGTGTCTAGGTTTGATCAATGTCTATCGTTCCTTAACACATCTGCTAGAGCAATCGAAAAATCCTCGATCATTCCAACCTAGATGGCTCGACCCCGCAGCTGTCTAGGAATACAACGAGAACCCGAAGCACATGGAGTGAAAGCCCCATGATCCTCTGTCCTGTGCACTGATAACAATTGATGGAAGTCGAACTTGGGCCCGTCCTGCTCCTGAGATAAAGTTGACAATGCCCACCATAACCATTGCTCTAGCAGCTCCCTGCAGCACTTCTGTCCATTGGACGGTTGATGGTTAAGCTGCAGGAAATACAAACATCCCTCCAAGGGGATTTCAGGAGAGAAAATAGCCTAATACCAGAGAGCAGTCGAACGGCGGAAAACGTGTCATAACAACAAACCATAGTAAAAAGAAAGACATGTGTCACGTGGATCTTCAGAGAGCTCTTCCCCTCATTCTGATCCTAAGAGAAACCAGGATGCGATTTTGGTGCTGCGAGATTCTCACATCAGAAGGCTATTGTTCTAACGTCCAGGCTCCAGTGATTGCTCCTCGCCTATCATATCATACCCATATCACACCACAGGAAGGAAGGAAGCTCCGACCCAAATACGAGATGCATCCATCGCTGGAAGTCATCAACAAGAACCGGTAGCTGCAGTGTTTTGGGGGCGGATCAATCTCGCCCCAAGTTCTTGTGCGCAGAAGGAAAAGGATAGAAGAGGGGTGCAATCGTGGTACATAAGCCCTGAAACCTATCTCTTAGCACATACCGTACTGATTGGGACGTGTGCATAATATCTCCTGCGCCTCGAGCTCTCGCTCTGTTTTTTTTTTCCCCAGAAGAACGAGCTAGGACCGAGAATAGCGATGAGTTGGATGAGAAGTGGGTCTGCATGGAGAGGACGAGGTAGTACGCCCCAAAATCTCCACAAGCATGAGCCTACAGCATCTCGAGCGTTTTCCCAAGAATGAAAGCACTGCATATACCAGCACAATCGGGAAAGCTAAAGTGTAAAAAAAAAGAATAAAAAAATCTTGCCCTTTACTCTTCTAAAGGAATTAATACTTGGTATAGATTTCCCGAGTGCCTGAACGATACCCCTAAAACAATTCGGTAGGCACCGTACTCGAGTGCTAATTATTTTTGATTAACGGATGTCTCACCGCATACCAGCAATACCGGCAAACGTTTGAGCAGTCCCAAACCACAGATTGGGGTGTCTACTCCGCGGTTCTCCCGATGGATCCCATTCCCGGAAGAGCGAGAGGGCGGACGGTACAGGGGCTGTCCATCCCCTCTCTTCTTTCTCCCCAAAAAAGAAAAAAAAAAGAAAAAACAAACGTAGGACCAAATGCAGCAGGACTGGCTAATAGAATCCGTAGGATGAAGGGGTATGTTCGAGTCGAGAACACGAGGTACTGGAAGAGCAGATGCACAGGGTAAAATGGAAGGATGGATCGATGATTTGAAAGAGGTGAAAGCGAGACGTGCTCGCATCGAGAGCTGTCCTTAGGCTTGTGTATAGCACCCGAGTTGAGAGTATGTGCATGATTACTCGAGTACCAGCCGGTAGAGTCCAGGAGGGAGGAAGGGGCAAGGGGGGGTACGGTCGAGTGACCGATAAACCCATACGAATGGTGACGGGGGAAATTAGCTTTCCTTTTGGCTCCTGGGGGCCTGGGGCTCCCGGAGAGTACTGCACGGGTGCCTGTACTAAGTACGGTGCAGTCTTGATGGTCGTGACCCCCACGTCTCACAGAGGAAGTTTTTCCTTTTCCTTTCTGATAAATCCTTGATGTACGAGTACGCCTGACGGGGGAAGGCTCCTTCATAATATATTGTGATATACCGGTATTATGCGATTTCAGCGCTATCCCAGCACAATAGGAGCACCAACGAGCGACCTTTCAGGAAAGGGGCTACCGGTATGGTGTCAAACGTTCCCACTCGGGTATAGGTAGACTATTGCACAGCACAGTATCCTATATTCTTATCCTCGCTTAACAAAGATTGTATTATAGCTCTGATCGTGAACCATTCAATTCAAACCGTCTCGTTCCCTCGCTCAACCGGCTCAACGCCTCTAAGGCGGTCTTTTGCCGGGGACCGCTAATACTCGAGTACATGAGAGGATGGGGAAATAGGAAATTCGATTCCAGGCTCCCGGGTCAGCTGTTTTACTTTACTTTACTTTTTCTCTCTTTACTCGAGTACGGTACCGTACGCTTCCTCCTAACTAGCCCCCCCGCTTCGCTTCGACTACTTTTCCCCATGACACAAGAACAGGTCCGGGGCAGGGGGGTCCCGGATAGGCGCCACTGTCGGTGGTCGGTGGAAGTGTGATATCTGTGCTCGAGTACATAAGCTCATGCCAAAGCCATGACAACTTGGAACTAAGCCCCGTCTTGGCTCAATACCCCGGCAGTCAATGGTTCCCGCATCCCTAACGCTGGAATCAGTCCCACCATATTGGCTTTGGTGTCCCGAGCAGCTGGGAGAGACAGGCACATCATTAACAATATGATTTCTAATACCCCCGCCCCCCCCGTAATGCTACCATGCCTTCTTCTGATGCTGTACTAGCACGTACCGGTACTCTGCCACCCCTTGCCATGCTTCTCCCAACCCCTACAAGTTACACCTTGGTGCGGGTCTCTGGAAGGGCCCCCCCTCCTCGCCCACTGACTGACACAACATTTCCAGTATACCGGACCCCGGGCACAACACAAGCACATTAGGAGGAGAGCAAAGAGAGGCGTGCGGAAGCGAAAAGGAAAAAAGGAAAACAGAAACCGCCAAGGACCGAACACGGAAGATACCAACAAGTGCCGGTAGCGGGGGTAAATCTAATACAAAGCAAAGGTAAAAATATAAGGCAATTCCAGAAAAGGGAAAACTCTGCGCTATAGTAGCAGTCTCATTTCATCGTGCCCCGTTCTCGAGAAGGACTGGTTGGACGATCGTCAGTCCCAGTTACCATGTCCTGCCCCTACACCCTTCTCTTGCTAGGTCTAGGTCACACAGTACTTCATCTTTCCCTGAGAGAGATGGCTGCTATAATTGAACGTTGAGCGACTTTCCTTCCTTCGCGCTTTGGCCGCGATGCCACTTTATCTAAGCTGTCCTTAACGGTATTGACCCAGCTCATGAACGAAGCAGAGAACGAGTGGAGTACATGTATGCGTAATGCAAGAATGGAATGAAAAAGAAAAAAAAAGTTCAGTTGTCTTATCATGGCCACTGTGAATATCCCGGTTCCCCCCTTCCCTTTCCTTTCAAGGTATACCTCTCCCGACATGGCCCCAGTGGATGGAACCGGGGCAGAGGATGAGAGAAAAATGGACATTGGCAGCGATCGAGAGACGCTTCATGTGTCACCAGGACTATTGACCCACATCAGCGTAATTGACACTCACCAAGGTGCCTTGGATATATTTTGTCTCCGCCCTATCAGCGGCTGGGGTTTACCCCCCCCCCCCCCCCCAAAGATAAATGATATAAAGCCAGAGGATCAGGACGTGATCAAAACACTATCAGCAGCTGATCCTTCTTTGAGATTCAATTGCTGGTATAACCCTCCTCAGACACTGCCGATTTCGCCCCTCCCTCCTTCCCTTCCCTAAAAGCTTCTTGAGCTGGACCCTCAATTCCAAACCACCAACTTCAAATCCTCAAATTCAAACCAATGGCCCCAACAAACCCGCACTCTCACCGAATAGAACGCCGAGAGTCAATGCGCAGAGCCACACATACACGCTACATCACTCGACCAGCCAGCACACCTAGATCGTTTGTCACCAGAGTAATGTCCTCAGAAATCCGTAGGCTCAGATATGTCTGCTCGGGCCTATCTCAGTGGGAGGCGTACGCACCCAGCCCCAACCACTGGGAGCCAGACACATCCGCTATACGGATGCACGACTTCGTAGCGGAATCATCGGATGAAACGCCTATTGAGAGGTTCCTAGTCTGGGATCCGGTAGAGGATCCAAATGTCCTTTTCGCAAGGCCGGCAACAGTAGAGGCTATCAGGAGAAATGCCGCCGCTGCCGCCTTGAATGCCCTCTCAGGATCAGACGAGGGCGAGGGCGAGGACGAGGACGAGGGTGATGGGACAGAAGACGAACGGGATGATCGGGAGGATGATGTCGAGGAAGAAACAAACGACGATGGCGACGATGGCTCCGACGACGACGACGATAGCAATGACGACGATATGGGAGGAATTCGAGTCGAGAAGAAATGATCAACAGCATCCGCGCTGCGTTCCCAGCTAGTTAGATGTGTGGGAGATCTCCTTTCGCCTCATTTTTTTAGTTAGCTGTATGTTCATTTCCTAGGCGAAGAATGTAAGTTTCGGAGTCTCGTTTTTCCTAAATATTTTTATGATACCTGTCTGTTAGAATATAATGAAGAGATACACCAATGTAACAAGTGTTATGCGAGTTCCTCGCCAGATGTAACGAGCGCAAGAGGAATCGTTTTTATTTTGTTAGCAAGTTTGATAGATGTTAATATATTGTTGACAGTCATATGCTAAAGAAAATGTATAAAAAATGGGGACTAAAAACCCAAGACTCCGTGTATTGATAAAATTAATGGGTTTGCATGATTGAATCGATTGTATGACATTTGAGCAATGAAGAAACGAAAAATAGCCAATTCACCCAGAAAAACCCCATCATGCAGAAACCCGAAATGAAATAGAAGAAAGGAGAGATATTCACTTTCCGTCACCAATTGCTTAGATATCTATCTCGATGCCAAAGTCATAATTTGCAATGACATCGTCGACACTGGCGCCCAGTCTCCCTCTTCCCTTCGCAGAGGAGCTAAGGAAGCCGACGCCAGCGGGGTTGGACTTCGTCTCTGCGTCGGTTTGTGAGTCCCCGCTAGCGTTCTGAGAGTCCTCTCCTTCCTTTTTACCCCCATCCAGATTATGCCTGGTCTTGGCGACTGTTTTAACCCGCATGAACGGGTTATGGACTGTGGCAGTCCTAGCCGCTCTCTTCTCTTCAATCTCGGCCCTGCGTATCTCGGCAACGTTCTTTTTGCGATTCGCCGCATTGAGTTTTGCCAGGCGCTCCATCTGTGATTTAGGAACTACAAGACTCTTGCCATGTTGATCACCAAGGTCCTGAAGCTCCTTATCAACACGAGCAACTTCAGCATCATCTCCGTTAAGCTGCGCAGCCTCACGGGCATCACGCAAACGGCCACGCTTGAGGACTATATTGACAGTGTCCACTTTATCCGAATTGCGTTTTCGAATTATCTCATTGACTTCGTCTTGGGTAAGAACACGACTATCGAGTTCACGAAGTTCGCGGGCTTTTCTCTCCATCAAAGACAGGGGCGGCATGGCACAGTGGTCAAACTCCATTTGTTTTTTAAACCGGTTCAACTCAGCCTTCAACAAGTTAGCTTACAATTGAGGACGTGACCAGACAAGCATACCTCGGTAATTGGGCTGTCTGACATGAACTCCATCCCAAAACTCCTCTCGGCCAACCCTTGCGAAACACGCAAATGTTGATCCGTACGACGCTTACCGTCGAGCATATTGTAATACTTTCCACTCACAAAGCCTAAAAAAACGATATTAGAGCGAACCAAGAAGAATCGAACAATCAATTCACCTTTAACCCAGCCTAGACGATATGATGTAGATCCTGTCTCTCTATCAAAGAGGGATACACGGACAAAGCAATCTGGACAAACATTAACACACAAACACGTCTTCCGTCACGTCACCGAAATTACCTGTGACAGCTTCCTCAAAGCCGGGATAATCGCAAAGCTTTGCTAATCCAGTTCTACCAATCCTTGCTTTATTCACGTCCGCAAGAAGGATTTCTCTATCATCCTCCTTAACGTAAATCTCTTCGTTATAGCCACCCTTATCTTCATCATCTTCATTGATACTCCTCCTCCTCGCACGAGCATCCTCTTCGTCGCCAGTTTGTTTGCCGGACCCAGCAGCACGAGTACTACGCTCCTCTCGGGTCTTCCGGAGCTCATCCAACTTACCTCTTTTAGTGGTTTCCTCGGTCTTTTTGGGCATGCTCTTGGTCCTAGTAGATCTGCGGTTGGCGCCAGATACAGATGCCCCGTTCGCCTTGTCAGCTGCATTCCTCGATTTGAGCAAGTTGCGAAGGTGGCGATTCTGTTGAGCACGTTCAATCCGAACAGCACGCTCTGCTAGCAAAGCCTCCCGGTCGATTTCATTCATCGCAAGCAACGCTCTCATGTCTGCTTGATCCTTGTATTTGCCTTCCAGCGGGTAGAGATCCTGAACGCTATCCTCCTCGTCAGAAGAGGAATCGAGATCCATAGATTCTTCAGCCTCAGACCGAGAGCCTTCCTCTGACGAAGACGGAGCATCCGACAGCCCTGAAGAACTATTGATTGAATCGTCAGCTCGTCTTCAGTAAGTAGAGAATGTACATTCGAGGTAGCGAACACCCTCAAAGGGGGGCGCAAAGAGGCAAACAAGTACATAGAGAATTTTTCATGCCCATGTCGAGGAGAGTGAGAGAATACTCACTCTTCATCGCCTTCATCATCGCTGTCCCTTCTTGTTTTTTTCTTGTTTGTCTTTCGAACAGTAGGCTTGGCTCTCTTTTTCGCAGGAGAGACAGAGTTTGGCGAAGAGGTTCGTTTACGACGTGGGGGTGAGGAAGGCTTGAAATCTTCCTCATCTTCCTCACCAGCAAGCATCAGTAACTCGTTGTCGAGAGACATGGTGAGTTTGTGAGTAAAAAAACCGGTGGTAGAGCAAGGAAGGAAGGAATGGAGTATAGAAGACTGAAAGTGAAGAGAGAACGCTAGACGTCGCCCTGAGGACGTGTCCCTAACGATTGTTGTGGTGTTTCTAAGGGCGGCGGGTGAGAGAAGAAACGGGAGGCGCGAAGTCGTCGAGTGGACACCAGTAAACTACGGGCACGGTAGCTGAGCGACAAGAGTAACTTGCTGAGCAATGTTATTAGGCCAACCTGGCTCGCAGTCGCGCTTGGCAAGGGACCTATGCCCTGATTAGTCATTATAAGGATCAAGTCAAAGGGAAGGGGTGCCGTACTCATATCCTAATATCCTACCGTAGGCCTTCGCATAAGGCATTATGATTGAGGGCGTTGAAATCGATTATCAAACCCCATTAAATATTTATTCCGATACAGTACTGTACACTTACATTACCTTCATCTCCTCTTGATTACCTCCCCGCTCAGAAGTTGACTCAACATAAGCTCACTCGACCCCATTCCTCCAGATACTGTATCCCTACAGAAATACACTATCATGATGAGCAGAAGACTCTCCTCACTACATTTGCGATGTCAGCAACGATCTCAACTAACATATACCTCCCCCTCCATTTTACACTTCCATCGACTAGCATCAACCAGAGCGGCAGGCACCTCAGAAACCGGGCTTAACCCGAAGCCACGGCCCCTCACGGCGAAAGAGCAAGAATTTCTTCAGAGCGCGGTGAGCAGCTCACTTAAATATCATACCACCCAATTCCTCTAATGATTGCCTAACTTTACTTTTAGATTCGTGTGAACCAAGCCGGCGAACTAGGGGCCAATCTCATTTACGAAGGGCAATATGCAATTCTCAAGCGTGATCCCCGCCTCAAACCTTTGATCCGACATATGTGGGATCAAGAAGTTCACCACCTCGAAACCTTTAACAAGCTTGTTTCCAAACACCGTATCCGTCCCACCGCTTTACGCCCACTCTGGAATGTAGCAGGATATGCTCTGGGGGTTGGAACGGCCCTTCTTGGCGAGAAGGCGGCAATGGCCTGTACGGAGGCTATAGAAACCGAGATTGGTGGCCATTACAATGACCAGCTGAGGACACTATTGGACATGCTCAAGGATGATCAGGATTTGCTCCAAAATGGCGAATTGAAAGAACTCATGGATACAATCAGGGAGTTTCGAGACGATGAGTTGGAGCAGTACGTTCCTTTATTTGACGTCTAAACTTTCAAAGAATTCTACTAACAGGGGCTATCTAGCCTTGACACTGCCGTTGAGCATGACTCGCAGGGCGCTAAAGGTTACGACGTTCTTTTCAATGTTATCAGAGGTGGCTGTAAGGCTGCCATATGGCTTAGTCAAAGGGTTTGATATTCGAATGCCTTCAAAACTGTATATCATGTTCGGTCAAGCTCCAACTCGTAAACACTGGAAATGTCCCGTCCATAGAGTTCTCCCTGTACCCCAAGAGCAATACCTATTGCCAGCAACAGAACAGCGAGAGTCTTTTAGTTAACTGTTTTTGGATATCCCCAGTGGCATTATAAATCTTTATCATTTGTTTTACTGAACAGCGAACAGAGAGGCAAGCGGAGTGTTCCCAAGAGTTAGTACTGGTAGAACTTGGAAAGGTATGAGAGTTTTGCGGACGCAGCTGTATCCTATTCTCCCATACCTACGCAATTCCTCGTACCACCATAGCCAAGTCCCGCCACGCGCAGTGCCAGTACTCGAGTACGAGTGCCTCGAGTACTGTCAGTCACGTGGATGACCGGGTGTGAAATTACGCTGGAGCACGGTAAATATCGTGGATCTTTTATACTGTTACTTTTGTGGTTTAGCGTAGTTGAAATTTGTATACTTAAGGGAGAAAAATCAGAGGAGGGAAGACAACGACAACGAGATCCTGGAAGTCATTAAGTTTGATCACTTTTCCATCAACAATTTTCTCTTCCTGCTATCCATTCATCGAGTGTTTCTTTTTGAATTGCCACATCCCACAAAAGAACGCCTTGCGGAGAAAGAGTCCGACAGTACCATACATCCGCAACCAACCAAATACAGTGACCGACAACCACAAATAGTTTTACATCCAAAGCGCAAGCTCATGCCAACAAGAGAAAATTTACCATAGATCACGTAGAATATGGAAGGACGCACCCCTTGCTGAGCTTGCCCTCCTCCTCCCTGTCTCCTGTGGAAGGCCGTTTATACCAATCCTATTCATCCGCTCCGAAGCACCCATTCCAGATCTGGCGGTAGCACACCCAGAAAGATTAAGCGAGTGGAATATGATAAAGAGCACGACAGGACAATGTCGCAGACAGGATAATGTCGCAGACAGGATAATGTCGCGTCCCTAGAAAAACTAGGAGTATTAGGATTTGCTCTCCATAGTTGCGACCAAATTAGACACTGTCCCTACCGTATTGTGCTAAGCTACCGTGCTCTTTACAAAAAAAAGCAAAAGATTCCACACAATGGCTTAGTAATTCTCCGAAATTCTACGCAAAGGTCCGACCACCACCCACCAACAAGGGTTCGGTGTGGAACAGCTCCCACACAAGGGTGCCCGTAGTACAAGTACCTATTCCCACAGATACTTGTGCCCCCAATTGCCTGACGTTTGTAAAAGCGACTGCTATTGCATATGGGCAAAAAAATGACCAGAGCCTCATAAATTCAATATATTTATACTAGTTAAACCTAACCGGCGTCCACTAGTTAAACCAAAAACAAAACGGGCGAACAAAAAAACAACAACAAAAAACAAAAAATAAAACCTCATTCCCTCAACCCATCAAAGCCTCAGGATTTTGGTGGTATCCAATAGCAGTCGTTTTTACAAACGTCAGGCAATTGGGAGTATCTTAAAATTCAGTTTCGGAAGAAAAAAAATAGAAAAAAATATAGCACCACATTGTTTGAAATAATATTTATAATAATAATATTTATTCATTTCAGGCTTTTTTTTTTGCGTCTTGAGTTTGTATGATACAGAGCTGGGTGGACACACGAGCTGGGTAAGGTGTGTTGCAATGTATTATAGTCTATCTTTCCCATAAATATGGTGCCGCGTGCGTGAAACCCACCCTCAAGGCAGCGACAAAAGGAGAGAACAAGACAGTCTCATACGACAACACAGGATTGATGTATCATACCGTAAATTCTGGGTCAACTCGACCCGCCGCCATACTCCTTAAAGTAGCCACTATTCCTCTTGAAGACTAACCCTGTGGCGAATTCGCTTTTCTAGGTTCAATAATATTTATTACTACGTAAAAGGACACTGCCAATCCAGGCGTCGGCCCTACGGCATTGCTCTGCAAGCCAAAACTAAAAACAAAACAAAACAAAACAAAACAAAACAACCTTCCCAAACACGTCAACCTTCCGCACCCAAATCATCGTCATCCAATCTATTGAGCCAGTCCTTCAATCCTCTCATACCGGCCTCAAAACATATATCGCCACCCGGTTCTCTCAGGTGCCCATGAAGATTCCTTCGCCTGGTCACTGCCATGCCACAACTACAAGCATTCCCCGTTATAGAACGAAAAACAAATTCTACTACCAAGCTATTTATGATAGTGGGTTCCAACTCATCCCACCCATCCCGAATACCGGTGTAAAATTTCCTCTTCCACCCTATCCGACATTCCGGATTCCTGTTGAGGTGCCCAGCCTCCTTCCTCACATACAGTGTCGCACCACAATGTCCGCATCGGCCGTCATGCCCAGCCATGAATTTATACTTCATGCGCAGGTCCAGTGTCACCCGTAGACAGTTGTACCTGCCGACAACTCTCTTGCCACAGTGGCAGCACTCCCGTTCCACCTTCCTTGTAGATCTAGACCTGTCCAGGGCATCAACTGTGACAACATGTGTAAACGGGTTGCCAGCAACGATCCTAACATCATTCAACTCCGCGTGCTGTCTCGGAATCCCTAGACCCAGGAAATCATGGTGCGTCCACCAGGCCCGCCACCTGTGGAGGTACTTGTTGTTGAAGACGTTCTCGAACCCAGTACACTTTCCGCCGTATTTCAGGCATAGGACCAAGTGAAAATGTTCCTCTCGATCCGGACACTGTTCATGACTTTGCATATCGGTGCCAGATCAAATCCTCATCAGCACATAGGCATCCATCCTCTGCATACCCTGCAGATGTATCGCCCTACGTGAACTCCGCTTGTAATAATTGTGGCCCTGTTCCCGATGCCACATATCCCAAGCCAACTTCCTGCTATCGCGGGCATCGGCCAGCTGCCTGATCCCAAAATCCACACCCTCAAACCTCTACGCCCACACGCCTTTCACAGATTGTTTGGCCATACCGTCGGCGACCTCATTCCCGTGAATTCCGACATGTCCAGGGACCCAGCATAGACTAACTGAAAGAAAGCCATTAAACATGGGGCAAAAAGCATCCCATATCCCCGCTGACTCACTGTCCGGCCCAGCCTTCTCGATCAACATCAGCGCCGCGCGGCTGTCGGTAAAGATTCGCACATAATGTCGCCATCTGCCAGCCCATCGTCTCAGCGTGGCCAGAATAGCAAACAACTTGCACGCCACCATGCTACAATGTGTCAGTGCCTTGCAACCCCATCGTTTAACTTCCATACCCCGCTCGAACACGACATAGCCGACCCCGGTGCCATCCACAGACTTAGAGGCGTCTGTGTATATCAGCAGATCATCCTGCAACACCTAGTCCTTATAACCGGCATTGTGCATGGCAATCGCGTGAGTCTTGTCCACTGCTATGTCAATGTTCGGTACTACCACCATCCTCTGGTCCGAAGTCAACCAGACGGGGACCATGTTCCCGTCATACCACTCGTTTCGAATACAGCCAGTCCACGGAAAAGTGGAGCAGTAGCTGTAATTCTTGAATCGCGCATAGCATCTCTCCCTCAAGTATTGTCCTTGAATATGCGTAGGCACCGTACCAGTCTCTGCCAATATAATATTGGTGGCTAGTTTAATAGGTGTTCGGAACAACGAACGTATGGTATCGTTGACATAGCGTTGAATCTCCATCACATACAGCGTATAGCCGGTTAGAAATTCAAGCCCGTAGTACACAGTCGGAAGGTATACAGCCTGTATTAAACGGTAAGTACCCCAAGCCAATATCGCCTCCTCCCCAAATCTCCTCCCCATCGCCGAAATCCTCCCCCTAACTTCCAACCCCCTCTTCAACCAATAATCAACATGAGCAGAAAAGTTACTATACATATTGAAACGAATACCCAATACCCTCAGGTCATCCACCACTTGCAATACATGGCCACCAAATTTCATCCATGCCCACGCCGCATCCTCAAAACCAATCCACTGGGTCTTCTTCACACTGAAGCCCATACCCCTCAGCCCTGCCACCCTTCGGCAGTCCTCAAACACCTCACCCATCCGCACCATCACCGCGCCCTTCAAAACCCCCGCCATCACAATAACCCGTCATCCACATAGGACAACACCACCGAAGCCACAGACGGGGAACACAGCAGACATGGTGACAAAATATCCACCACATAGATGCCAAAAAGAAACGGAGATAGAGGTGACCCTTGCGGAATACCTTGACTAATGTTGTATTCCCTGGACAGCCTCCCATTGAACTGAAACTTAATGCTTCTCCTGCTAGCCCACCTTGCTACCCACCAGCACAGAGTCGGACCATAACCCCTCGCAGCCATTAACTGACACAACTGCCAAGAGTCAATCTTATCGAACCAGCTCTCAATGTCCATACTCATCAGCCCACGTTCACGTCCTTTATAGTATTCCAGGAATTCGTAAAGCATGGCCATCATATCATGGCATCCCTTCCGCCGTTGGGACCTGAATTGAGTAGGACCTAGTTCAATCTCCGCAGCGATCTGTCCTAACATCACACACTCGGCAACCTTGGCAATCGTAGGCAGAAGATGGATCATCCTCCAAGACTTAACCACATCATAGCGAGGTTTGTCTGCCTTAGGAATCAAAACCACTTCTCCGTAATGCCAGTCCTCAATGTCGTGTTTCAACCCATAGTCGACCAGACTCCGCAGCGTAGGCATGTCCTTCCGAGCCCACATGTATATCATCGGGTATCCGATTTCATCAAAACCGGGGCCGGTATTGGCGGGTGACTGTCGTATAGCGACGTTAAGCTCCGTGACTCCTTCCACTTCCACCACCGGGAATGCACCCTCCTGTTTCACTCCTGGGGACAGTTGTTCCGCAATAAGGTCGCTGATGCCTTCATGCGTGGTAACCGTTGCACCATCCCTATCGATCATACTCAGGAGAAGCCTTCTGGCTTCCAGTTTCCGAACCAGTCGGAACAAGTTGGTATCGTCAGCCTTCTCGATTGCATCCCGTATCGATTCGCAGTGTCAAGCAGTAAGGGTGTTTCGATAAACACGCCTTAGCAAATCGTAGTCCTCCTTCGACACCATTCCGTCCACAATGCCGCGTCTCATCCGCATTGTGTCCAACCTTATCCCCTCCAAGTCCTCGTTCCAGTACTTACAGCGCCCCATCCACCGGCGGGCCCGCGGTAACCTTTCCACGATGGTCTTGGCACCCTCCCATAACTCCTCTGAGGCGGTATCCTTCAAAGCCGCCACATCCAAGGCCAGCCTATCCTTGTCCACCTTCTTCCATGCTGGTTGTCACCGCACCATGTCGCAGGGTTCATCGATGCCCATCCGTATCACAATTGCCTGGTGATCTAGGCCTACCCTGCCATCATATGAAACACTAACAGGCTTCCTGGCCAGGCAAAGGTCAATACTCATGATTCCTTTGTGCGTCGGGGCGTCCGGCCGAATGACATCAAGACTGTATTGCGTCGCAGCTGCCTTCAGGCATCATCCATGGCTATTTACAACCTCGGAATCCCCAGCCTCCCAATCACGGTGTCGGGCATTCATGTCCCCCATGACCCAGTCGACCCCACCCCAGCACTCAGTAGACCTGTCCCACCATTCCGCAAACATCTCAGGCCTGGCATACATGCCCCTTACCACACAGTCTTCCCCCCTCTATATAAATCCAATTGATGCACCCTTACCATCGTGCATCACAACCTTAAACAAGCCCGCCATCCCCGAACTAACATACACAACCACATCCGAACCATGTACAAACAAAAACAACTCAAAATCACCCCCTTCATGGTCTACATAACCACCATCCACTGCCAATGGCGGATCCACAACAAAAAACAAATCAACAAAGGAAAAACAATCAAACGCCAGTGCTTGATTCAACCTCCCCCTCCCCACATTTAAACTTGCAATGGCCACCCTCATTGCCTGGACGAACCGGAGGAGGTGTGGAGGTTGGGGTCAGAAGCGGACTTCCGGAGAATGCTCTTAATGGCAGGAGCGGCCGCATCGAAATTCGAGGGGAGAGCAGTAGCCATGTCCTTCGACATCCTGTTGAGTGCCTCATCCCCCTCATTAACCGCCATCTCGCTCGGCGGTGTCGGCCGTCGCCTATTGCATGACTGGGTATTGAACCAATTCCTATCACGATCAGCAATACCAGATACAGCACCAGCGTCACCCACCATTAGCGATCCCGGTGTAGGGGGAGGCGCAGTCTCAGGGGTGGCACAAAGCGCCGGGCACCTATCGTAGCCCGTGAAGTGCCCACTTGACTTACACAATATATAGATGCGGACTGTATGTTCACATGCCTCACCTTGCCCGCCCGGACAATTCAGTGCCGGGCAAAGATGTTGCGCCGTCTTGTGGTTACCCCTACAAAGACGACATCTCGGTGGTGCAGCGCACATCGTAGAGATGTGTCCCAGCTCCATGCAGTTGTGACTCACCTGGCCCGGTCGATGGTCTGTCCACAGTCTGATCCCCCGGCTAGCACCCCACAGGTATATCTTACCTGTCCTCCTCAACGCGCTATCCACCTCCGGAGTCTTTTCCAGGATCAGGCGAATTTGGCACGTTGTCGCCTAATTCTCCTTCATGGCATGGATAGAGCCCGGAATGTTCGGGCGGCCAGCAGTAAACATGCCGGGGTTGCTCTTTTCCACATCCAGCCGAAGGCCGTCATAGATCTTATCATTCGTCCAGTCCTCGACTCACAAGATGCTACCTCTGCCAGTATCGGCCAAGGGCACACCAATCACGAGAACCTTAACCTTGGCCGTGTCCCTAACGAAAGTAAAGTCAGGCAACCCCAAGTCTCTCATAATCACTGCATGGTATCCTGCCAACATCCCCGCCACTTGTCCGTAACTATGTGCAGTCAGCGTAGCATAGATATAGCCAATATCTGCCCGCAACCTTGCCTCCTTCACATACGGACTAGGCCCTCCCACCTTGAGTTAGTTATCAAAGTATGCATTCATCCGGGACAGGATCGTTTGTGCTGACACCCCAACGGGGAGGAAAACAGCCTTCCGCGTGGCGAACCGCAACGTAATGTGGCGCTCCCGGGTGGTAATCGGGGAGGGGGAGGCCGAGGGAAGCCCGGGCAACAGGTTTGGTATTTGAGGGGGTAGGCTTCTGCCCACACAGCGCCTTCCTCCTAACCACATAGACCCAAGTGCCAGAGGCGCAAGCTGCGGGACCGGCAATAGCAACAGGCCGGGTTTGGGTGGGAATCGGGGTGGTTCTTGTTCTTTGCAACGCCGGGCTTGTTTGGGGCCCTCTTGGGAGCTTGGGCAACAGGGACACATGCAGCCTGTTCCTTTCTCTTCAGCAGGAGGGCGGGAAACTCATACTCACCACGCCTCATCTCATCAACCTGATCCTCTAGAGCGGTGATCCAGCGACCCTGTCGCTCGACATGCTCTTCCAGCACCAACTTCTCACCGAGGATCCGCGCTGGCAAACCCCTCACTGTTAGGCATACCGGAAGGCTTAGTCTTCCATTAGTGAATAAAGACCTATAGTTACCCTACCTTAGGATTCTGAGTTCAAACGGACAAGCCAACACCCCCCTCCCGCACCAGCGTTTGGACAGCGCTACATTAGCAGAAGCTGCCCTAGTTGCGTCCCATCACCAAAGACATGGTCATTGGAACCCTCCTGGTAACTCCTTATACGTCGCGGCCGTCCGACCGACCGGATCCCGTTCGCAGGATATATGAGGAAAGGCCTTTGGCGAGCTTATGCAAGTGGTTCGAGCCAAATCGGCCAATGTCGCATAATGTTACTGAGCACTAAAGATAAGAGTCGCGGAAGTGATCGCTAAGTAACAGGATGCTTTTAAGGACAATGGTTAAACAACACATTCTATACTCCATGCTCTCGCGATGAAAGTCGCAGAAGTGAATGGTGTTGTTGGATGAGGTAGTTTGAGAAATCAAGCATACCCGCACTCACGCACATCAATAGTATCCGTAGGGTGCTGACGGAACCATACGATAACGATATGACGATGGAGGGATAATGGCTATTGGTACGATTATGTTAGGCATACCGGAAGGCTTAGCCTTTCCTTAGTGAATAAAGACCTATAGTTACCCTACCTTAGGATTCTAAGTTCAAAAGAACAAGCCAACACCCCCCTCCCGCACCAGCGTTGGGACGGCGCTACATCGGCAGACACCATCGTAGTTGCGTCCCCTCACCAAAGACATAGTCATTGGAGCCCTCCTCGTAACCCCATATACGTCACGGCCGTCCATCCGACCGGATCCCGTTCGCAGGATATATGAGGGAAGACCTTTGGTGAACTTATGCAAGTGGTTCGAGCCAAATCGGTCGACGTTGCATAAAGTTATTGAGCACTAAAGACAAGAGTCGCGAAAGTGGGCACTAGGTGATGGGACGTTTTTACGGAGAAACGGTTAAGCAACACATTCGATACTCCACGCTCTTGCGATGAAAGTCGCAGAAGTGAATGGTGTTGTTGGATGAGGTAGTTTGAGAAATCAGACATACCCGCACTCACACACATCAATAGTATTTTCTAATACTGACAGAACCATACGATAACGATAAGACTATGGAGGGATAATGGCTATTGGTGCGATTATCATGACAAGTCTATCTTATGCCTCGCAGATGTCAGTTGCAGAATATGTCTGCAATGCTGAGAGGTTCGATAACAAAGCTGGCCCCTTTGTTGGTTCGATCATGGAGACCATTCTGCGTATGCAAATGGCAAGCAAAACTCCATGCCGACAAATATAGATCATAACCAATGGACTGATGTGTGGGAGCACCGTCAGGTAATTTCATGGTGTTGCGATTCAGAAGTCGAAGTGAGATAACAGAATTGTCAGGGTCAAATGTTGTTCACACTTTTAGAACAGACAGGAGTTTGTTAGTAGGTGCTTAGTTAGTATGAGGACTAGATGTAGCCCGCGACCACCCAGACGCGGCATATAAATATCGAGGTGCCTCCCGAGCTATTTGAAAAGTATCAAGCAACGGAGAAGAGATCTTATCAATATAAGTTTTTACGCTAGAAAAATCTTTATCACTTTGCCTACCTCTATTTTTGAATCATTGAGCCTTCCTAGACAATCTCCGTCTACGATTAAGATTATCGGCCTGAGTTATCTCGCAAGGCTTTGAGATAGACTCCCGCCTAACAGATTATCGTGACAAGTCTATCTTATGCCTTGCAGATCTCGATTGCAGGATATACCTGCAATGCTGAGAGGTTCAATAACAAAGCTGGCCCCTTTGATGGTTCGATCATGGAAACCATTCTGCGTATGAAAATGGTAAGCAAGACTCCATGCTGACGAAGATGGATCGTAACCAATGGACTGATGTGTGGGAGCACCGTCAGGAAATTTCTTGGTGTTGCGATTCAGAAGTCAAAGTGAGATAACAGAATTGTCAAGGTCAAATGGTGTTCGCACTTTTAGAACAAGCTGGAGTTTGTTAGTAGGTACTTAGTTAGTATGAGAACTAGATAAAGCCCGCGACCACCCAGAGGCGGCATATAAATATCAAGGTGCCTCCCGAGCTATTTGAACATTATCGAGCAATGGAGAAGAGATCTTATCTGTAACCGGTACAGGTTACCAGATTAGGTATGGATTTGTTTTATGTATTTGTTTCAGGATACGAGTTCAGGAGACTTGTATACCTTGTTAGTTTGTTTTATTTTGTGTTTTAGGATACGAGCTCAGGAGACTCGTAAGCCTTGTTATTTGATACTTGTATTGTTTTAGGATACGAACTCCGGAAGTTCGTAAGCCTTGTTTATTGTTGGATTGTTTATGGGTTAGGTATTGTTTGATGCCTTAGGATTTGGATATGATTGATGCGAGATGGATAATCGCAAGTGTATTTAAAGACCTGTATCTCTCC
>Ga0307509_10002819_pt1 | contig 27524 bp, 22 predicted proteins | sample 10_EM_MG_FD_202245 | JGI IMG/M metagenome (GOLD analysis project Ga0307509, IMG submission 202245) | Populus trichocarpa ectomycorrhiza microbial communities from riparian zone in the Pacific Northwest, United States - 10_EM | ecosystem: Host-associated > Plants > Roots > Unclassified | place... | reverse complement strand
GTACAAGAGAGAAGACTACTTAAAGGAAATCCCATGCCAAGCCCACTCCCGCACAACCAATGATAGACCTAACCCATAGACATGATCTAAGTGGGTAGCCGTACCTCAACATATCGTAGAGCTAACATTCTGTAGACGCGCTTGAGACTGCTGCACTTATAGCAATACCCAACATGAATGTACATCAATATGGCCACAGTCATTTCCCAGATCCTTAAGTCCTATGCGGCCGCGCAACCGGCCGAACTCTTCCGCGCCCGCTATCACATTGAGGTGATATTTCCGATAGGGAAGGACTCGGAGGCATGAGTGATGTCTCATGATGCGGGAATGATGCGTTTCGAGGTGTGTTATTTCAGCTTGGCTAGCACCGGAGGTCCAAGCGCTAGGACTATAGTCCCCTACAGTCCCTCATTCCTCAGGGCTTAGTCCCTCCTAGCGTGCCAAAAGAGGAACTATGATTCGTAGTCCGCCCCGTTCTCCCCCGAAAATAGAAGAAATGGAGGGCTGGAGCACTGCTCCTCATTCGATTCCTTACCGCCTATCTCAATTCCACCCTCTTCTCCTCCTTCCCCACCACCCCATCCCAAGAAATATTTTCCCCGCTCCCTCATTCTTCTTCCATCCCTTCAGCCATCCACCTACTCTGTCTTTATCCGACTTACTTTCAAGGACCCCGTAAACAGGAATGTGGAGTTCAAGGCTGTGGAAGAAGTTCTGCTATAGTTAATCAAGATTAACCGGCAATAAATGTTCCTGTCTGTTCTGGTCAACAGTTCCTGCTCTTGTATGCTACTGCGCGCAGGAATTTTCAACAACGTATCATCCATACTTGAATTCAAAAATCACCACACAATACCAAATATCAACCAAAGGGAAATAGATACATATAGCATGTAGGTGATATACTAATGGCTTGACAAAACTCCCCCGCTTGAATCCATGATAGCAAGTAATAAACCCTCTCCTACCTAACGAAACTAAGGAGAAGAAAAGAAGATAAAAACAGTACCAGTATCACTCACTATACATGATCAACTCACAGCAACTCCTAGTAACAATCTTACAAAATATCCTCACATATAGACTCTTACTCTAAAATAACCCTAACCAGATAGGGGTAATGCTAGAGGAAAGGCATAATGAAAGAAAATACTCAATCACACGCAGAAACCCATACTAACTTCTATCTGTACCCCCTCGAGGGTGGTAGGCAAGACAAAACAGGACAAAATAAATAGTGGAGATAGACAAAGCCATATGGGAAACAGGACATCACCTGCAGAGAATATATCCTAGACTTGAATTTCCCTCCAACTACAATGATTCGAAGCTCAGGTCTTTGTAGGTTTCCCCACGGGGAAAAACAACTTGATACATTACAGGCCAGAAACCGATTTTCAAGGAGCCCATGCAGATAATATTTACAGGGATGCGGTAGAGGTACAGAAGGCCTGGTTCATCAGGCATGTATGTATGCAGGTGCGGTAATCGGGTAGCAGAGTCTAATAGTGTCTCGAATGGCGATGGCGATGATAGGTGTTAGGGGATGTTATGAAGGGAAAAACTTGCGTTTAAGGCGACGTAAAAGATGGCGGGTAGCTGTAGTGTGGCGTTTCGGCGGCCCTATGGCGCCAGAGTGAGGGGCAGAGTGGGGTATAGAGATAGGCGCAAGAGTGGGTGCTAAAGGGTGTGCTTCAGGGCGATTTAATGGAGACTCGTCGGGAGGGGAGAGAGGAGTGGCTTCCGTGGTCTCCTGTGTTATGTCCGGGCCTTCTTGTGATACGAGGCCAGAGTCCACTTCCTCTTGAGCGCCCGGAGCAGGGCAAGAGGTTTCTGGTATTACACCACTAGTCTGAAATCTGTCGGGATCAAGAGGCCTTGCTTCGGATAAAAGCTTCATTACATGAGTATGTAGAAGGATGTTAGCGTGCCAGAATGGTGTGTGGCCAGAGTGGTCTAACGAGTTGGGATTGACATCCTCTCGCTCTAGAAGTAGTTTCACTACTCTAGCACGCCTATATTCCGCAGCGTATGATAGTGGTGTCCGCCCACGTGGATCAGGAGAATCGGGATTGATATCCCTTCTCTCCAGAAGGAGACTCGCCACCGCCCCCCGTCCGAATCGTGCAGCGTATGATAGTGGTACCCAGCCGGATGAGTCTGCAGAATTGGGGTTGACATCACCTCTCTCTAGAAAGAGCCTAACTATGCCCTGATGTCCTGATGCAGCAGCAAACGATAGTGGTGTCCGGAGATTCATATCCAATGAGTCAGGTTTAACATCCCCTCGCGCCAGGAGTATCTTCACCACGCCTTCACGCCCCAACCCGGCAGCATACAATAGTGGTGTCCGGCGATTCACATCCAATGAGTTGGGATTGACATCCCGTCGCGCCAGGAGTATCTTCACCACACCCTCATGACCAGACCCGGCAGCATACGATAGTGGTGTCCGGCGGTCCACATCCGATGAGTCGGGTTTGACACCCCCTCGCGCCAGGAATATCGTTACCACACCCCGATGCCCTGATCCGGCAGCATATGATAGTGGCGTCCGGAGATTCTTATCCAAAGACTCGGGATTCACATCCTGTCCCTTTAACAGTAGCTTCACAACGCCCTCACATGCAGATTCGGCAGCATAGGATAGTGGTGTCCGGAGATTCACATCCCATGGGTCGGGTTTGACATCCCCATGCGCCAGGAGTCTCTTCACTACAGCCTCATGCCCAAACCTTGCAGCATCCCATAGTGGTGTCCAGAGATTCTTATCCAAGAAGTCGGGATTGACACCCCGTTGCTCCAGGAGTATCTTCACCACACCCTCATGACCAGACCCGGCAGCATACGATAGTGGTGTCCGGCGATTCACATCCGATGAGTCGGGTTTGACACCCCCTCGTGCCAGGAATATCATCACCACACCCTGATGCCCTGATCCGGCAGCATATGATAGCGGCGTCCGAAGATTCTTATCCGAAGAGTCGGGATTGACATCCTGTCGCTCTAACAGTAGCTGCACAACGCCCTCACATGCGGATTCGGCACCATAGGATAGCGGTGTCCGGCCAAGCACATCGCACGAATTGGGACTAACATCCCATCGCCCCAGGGCCCTGTTCACAAAGTCCTCATGGTCTGAACTAGCAGCAAATGATAATTGTGTCTGATCAGGTTTCCGCGAGGAATCGGGATTGACATCATCTCGCTCAAGGAGTATCTTCACCACTCCCTCATGTCCAGATCCAGCAGCATATGATAAAGGAGTACGGCTGCTCTCATCTGGCGAGTCGGGGTTGACATTCCCCGGCGCCAGGAGTAGTCTTACCACGCCCTCATGTCCAAATCTGGCAGCATAAGATAATGGTGTCCGTTGACTCCTATCCGGGGAGCCGGGATCGACATCCCCTCGCTCTAAGAATAGCCTCACAATGTCCTCATGTCCGGACCTCGCAGGATGCGCAAGCGGTCCCAGTCTGCGATGGTCTGATAATGTGAGCTCGACACCTTCCTGCTCAAGAAGCAGCTCTGCAACTGAGCAATTACCGTATTTGGCAGCCCATATCAGTGGCGTTGCACCATTAGAATCGCGCCCGTTCAAGTCCCATCTATTGTTATGAGTTCTGGATGGGAGAAGAACGCGCTGGCTAGATGAAGAAGGACGAAGAAGTCAAGTGAAGAAGGACGAAGAAGTCAAGAGGGAAGCGTAAGTATATTGATCGAAGGCGTGGCTATCTTGCTTACTTTCTAACTATGGTGGAATATAGAGCTTATATACACAAAGGAAAAACATCTTTCCACCATCTTCACTCCCGGAAATCCATCCGGGGATGCCCAGGGCAAATACAGGTTCGGTCTCTTTTCCGTCTGCCATTCTTGCCTATCCACCGGTTTCCTGCCCGGTTGCTCCACCGCCTTCCTCTCCGGTTTTCGTCTGCGGTTCCCTATCCGGCCTTTACCGACAATGTATATGAATCGTCCAGTAGTATACCATCAAGGTACCCCGGCTCCCCTTCTTGATTGATAATGAGTGACAAAGGAAACTAATAACTAACAGGCAATAAAATGCGAAAGAGGTAGAATGAGAAATACGTTGGTATGGGGTGATCGCCGGTGCTCTTTAACACCATCTTCCCATATTCACCATATCATTCGCGATTTCGGTGATCCCCATGTATGCTATGCAGTGTAGTCCAGTGAAGCCACCAAGATCGGGATGACTTCCAAGGCTATGCTCCCACCAGGACATGAAATCTACACTCTCCTCGCCCAGGAGAATGTTACCAGATATGTGGTTTGCGTCTCGTCCAAGAACTTGTAATGCGAGGCGTTTCACATCTGTTGTTACCTCCTTCCTAGCATGGAATCCCCAAGAACACGAGGCATAATGGAGAAACGGCATTGTCGATGGGATGTCACGGGGAGTACTCGGAAGCTCGCAGATGGACCGAAAGTTTAAATAGGTGAGGCATATTTTAGCCATAATCGAGTGAGGTGTGATAAACAAACTGGGGTGTGCCTGAAGATGTTCTTGAAGTGTGAAATGCACTAGACGAACTGTTGATCCTGGCTCATCAATTGAAAGAAGTCCTAGCGTAGAGCTCATCAAGGTCCGTGCTGTCGGGACATTTTCGGTGTTGAGGTCATCGGTTCCTAGCTCCACCGCCAATGCATGGCAGAGCTCTTCTACTTTCAGTGGCCTTTCAGAACATGAAACCCACATTAGCACTGCCATCCCCAGCTTCGCTCCGTCCCCTCCCTGCTCTCTTATTCGACCCAATGTCTCCCTGTATGCATCATCCAAACAGAAGCCGCTGGTCATTTTAAGGAGCATTTGCCTTCTCTGATGTCTTGTCACACATGCTAGAATTGCGTCCGTAATTAGAGAAACGAGAAGAAATCTATAAATCAATGTTAGCTGATAGCCCTGAGCTCACTATCTATGGGCTTGACATACACTCCCGAAATCCTGTCAGGAACAATTCTCAGAATATCGGCTTCTAGCTCAGCATCCATTGCATCCGGCACTAAGTCCTTTTTCAGCCTCATAGAGAGATATTCCCGAATATCCCCCTTCGCTGGCTTTACCGAGATTATGTTAGAATGTCCAGGGAAATATTTATTTACTTCTTCTTGAACGAATGGCCTCCCAGTCATGAATAGTCGAATATTCGAAGACTCGCGAACGATGTGATGTAAAGAGTCCCAAAGTTCTGGTCGATGTTTTGCGGGAAACTCATCTAAAGCATCAATGCAGATAAATCCCCTGCGCAAGGACGAGAGGGACTCTTATAATTCTTGCGGACAAATACCGATCGTATGTATAAAGGTATGCGGGGAAAACTCGATAAATTGAATGTGTGCTTCTTCACTTACTTAACCTCTACAGTTGCGTGCGAACAGGACCCTTAAGTACAGAAGACAAAAGACTTTGCGTGCCCAAAGACCCTACTATGACCACCCCATCTGTCACACGTGTGGAACCATCCAATAACCCCTTTTCTTCTCGTCACTGGTTACTGACCACCTTACACCTCTTTTTTTTTCTCACCGCTTACCACGCCTTTCTTCACCGCTTACCCCGCCTTTCTTCACCGACTACCCCGCCTTTCTTTACCGAGTTCCAGACTCACCGGTGTAGTCTCCGCTCACGTTCTAGCATATTCTAAAGGGAAGGAGTGGTCGAGTGGCTGAGGTACGCAAGCGCCGGCGATTAACAATAGGGACGTGATAAGCATCGAGCGGATCTCAAGTAGCCGGAGTGTCCTGCCGTCAACCTCTCTCTTCGCCCTGTCAAAGGCCGCCCGCACCTCCTGCGGGATCGGCTCCACTCCGGCAACAAGTTGCTTCAACAGAGCGGCTAGCACCCCGTCGCTGATAGCTCCTTGTCAGCATGGAAGTCACAGTAGATACAAGCTACGGCCACATTGTCCCCGTGAAGTGAATCGCATAGTTCATCAATTACAAGAGAGCTAGTGTTAATGGAGTTTAGTCTCACACGCTATTTCAACAGGGCTACTGTACACACCTCAGATACGTCTTCCCTACCCCCGGATCTCCGTAACAGAATAACACCGGATTGGCAGCCTGATCCTCGCTCGTATGCCATTTCTTAAACTCGTTCGTCCAAAGAAGCCAGTTCCCCACTCCATCCACCCGACCCTCACGCACAGCCTGATGCCTTTCCCGAGGCGCCATGGGCGATAGCCACTCTAGAATCTGGCGCTTCTCATCCGACATGGATATCTCGCAGTTATTCCACACATTCTTATAACTATCCGTCACATTACCAACATTTTTGTTTATGGTAATAGCGGGAATTCGAGATGCTGCAGAGCCCATCTTGTCTTGGTTAGAGTTTCTGTAACTGTCGTTGCTAGAGGCCGTGGTGATAATGGTAGACAAGTGGTGCTATTAGTAGATTAAAAGCAGGGGCAACGAGGGATTGAGGGGAATGTTCTCATGCAAGTCTAGGCGGGGCTGAGGGAGGGAGGACGAAATTTAAGGTTTTTCAAGCACAGCTCCGCTACCTGTGCTGGGCCCTAGTACGATGAATGAAGCTTCTTTTTGCTTTTTAGTTGCAACCAAAGAAAGAAAGAAAAAAGACACAGCCCCTGCAAGGGCAGCCTAAGGGCTGAGAAAACCTTTGCAATACGGTACTTGAACAGGGCATTCTCGCGCAAACCTTTCCCATACCATCCTTGGCTGAGACATACCACCCAAAAGGTTTCACAGAGCAACAAAAAGCAAGCTCACCATTGAGTATCACCAGTTTCTTTATTATTTAAGCCAAGTGATTTTTAATAAAGATCTAAAAAATATAAAAAATAACCTAAAGTCTCTGGCTGGTTTTTGTCATTTTTTCCATAATCTTTAATGATGAACTGAGACCTGAGGTGAGGGTTTTAGTGATTTTCATTGAATTCCTGGCATAAGCCACTACCCAAAACACACCATATTTAAGTGAAGGCAGACCAGCCCACAGATATCCTGTGTGACTATAGGAAAAATTAAAAATCTAACAATCAATTAGGGCTATTCCTCCAGTTTTTGGTGTACTTTTGTGAATTTTCCTTTGCCATTTTATGATGGGCCAAAGGTGAAGTAATTCTTTGCAAAGGTTTCACATTTTCGCTGGCACATTTTCCGACGGAGGGTATCCGAAAAAAGGCAGGGCGCCAATTGCATGGTCCACTAAGGCCCATCGACCTCGGCTCGCCCCAATCAGAGACAAACACCCTAAGAAGGAACAGCCTTTTCCACGCAAGGTATCTCCTGTGCTGGCAAAACATTGAAAATTTCATGCCACCCCTGTCAATATCTTAAACATCATCTGAAACACAGTTAGTCAGTAGTTTGTAGACATCAGAGAGTGATGAAGAATTAAGATCTTAAGCAACTGAACCAAAGATGCTACCCCGAAAGCCCCTCCAAACTCTTTCAGAAAATGTTTTGAGTGCTGCTGAGATTCCACCAGCTAGGACCACTCATGTGGTACGTCAAAAAGTCATATCTAGGTCACAAAAAGATTTTAAGCGCAGGCAGAAAGATGTGAATGCGATACTGGTCTGGTTGAGAACATAACCAGTAATTGTCTCGGTTCAGAGACCCTGAAGCCGGAAATAGCTGAGTCCTTTGGTCCTCTAAAACATGCTTTTTCTCCGCAAGCAGCTGAATCCTGCTTGTTGAAGCTAAACGTTAAACCATTTGAGGTGTTTAAGCACTTTTGGGACTATCAGGTGTGTGAGCTCTAGGTAAAAAATACCAATGAATATGCAGCGAAGATGTGTAGGCCAGATTTTCCAAAGGCATATTCCAAGTAGGGAATTGGAAGCCAGTTACAGTTTCTGAAATGAAGCGATTTGTTGGACAGCTGATCTTTATGTGAGTACATGGATGTGGGGGTCTGGTGGAGTTTTGGCGAAAGGAGTGCAGGGGTTAGGGAGAAGGAAAAAAGGAAAAAGAAAAGCTCTCTGTATGGCAGTTTCAGCAGATCAAATACTAGCTTTATATTGAACCTGTGCAGATTGAGGGCAGAACTCAAGCTGAGTGGTGGAAGAAAGTGGAACACTTGCACTTGCTCCTGCAACAGTGATTCCACAGTGCCTTAAAGCCTGGACCTGATGTATCAGTAGATGTAATGATGGTGAGGTTTGGAGGACTGTAACAGGTTTACTCATGTCTAACGAAAAGGGACATTAGAGGGCGAGCAGTTGACCGGCAAGCGCCTGGTCCGAGGGAGACTTCAGAGAACTTGATGATAGAGAGAGATAATAGTTAAAGGACAAGTGGAACTCTGAGATTGCCGTTCAACCAAGTATATTCAAAAAAGATGAGTCTGCTGAAGTCTGCCGTTCTCCTGCTAGCCAGGAGATTGGTTTAAATACAAGAGTTAATGCTGAGCGATAGTAATCCGATATTCTGCAAACACGATCATTACCGGGCAGTGCACCTTGCCCTACATGTCCTGTGATCCCACATGAAACCTAAGAGTCATAAGACTGGCTTAATGCTATCATCAGCTTACATGGCTGTTCCTTTACTTAGGATCCAAAAGAAAAACAATCAATATGCAAAACTCAACTTAACACATGCTGCCGGGACTAAATATAGCTCCGGGACTGTAAAACAATCAAACTAATCAATGTAAGCAAAGTAATCAAACTAAACATAGGAAATCCTGCACTCCGCTCCTGGATCAAGATACCGGAACATGTATACATGTGTAACGGGCCACCCTATACAGGGGTGAACTCTGAGGTTATGACAGCACCGAACACTCAAAGTAGAAGATAAAGCCAAGGTAAATAATTCAAAAGAATCAAACAGTAAAACTTAATATCTTTAAGCTGAAAGCTTCACTCAATAAGTTTTCTCGAAGAAAGTTGGTTATTGAAGTAGAATGCCAAACGCTTAAACTTAAGTAGATATCAGATTTAGGCTTTGGACATTCACAACTACTCCGACCTGGTGTGTGCACCGTGTCCTGCTCAGGGCTTGTCCGAGGTCTACCCTCCATCAGGAACTATCCTGCGGGAAGTATTGTGCTGGAAGTATTGGACCAACTCAAGTACACTTAACTCCATAAATCGGATCTGAGTTTCTGCAATATATCGCTAATACAATCCATGTGGCAAAACTCTTCCTATCGAAGTCCGACTAGTGGCTAACTGTTATTACAACAACTGGAGTCAATATCTAGGTAGTGGACCCACTGGCCCAGTGGTAGTTTCGTCTATACAAGCTATGCTGTCCATAATTTAATCTACGCAACTACTCAATATAATAACTTGACATGCATGCTCCCCTGGTGAGATGTACCCGATGGTTGGCGAAGGAGTGGCTACCCATAGGCAGCCTCTCGGGACATACTCTACTGTGATAAGACTCATACCTCTAGAGTCCATTGACAACCCATAGTAATGCTACAAATCAAGAGGAGAAGGTTCCGGCTCATTACCGAGGAATTTGTCCCGAAAGTGCCCTGGCCTCCTTGGACTACCTAAGTACTACTAGGAAGACTACCCTACTACCTGTAGGCTAAGATAGACTTCTAGGTGCCGGAGAGACCATATATGGGCGACCCCTATATTGCCAGTTACCCTTACTCCCTTTATATGTTCAGCGAACAACCTGCACTCAGACGGACAGCTACGACATAGAGAGTGTTACCACAGCTGTTCCAATGACCTCATTTTACTAGCAAACGAGCAACTACACAGCCGTTTGCCTATGACGCTCCGTCCGAACATGGTGGCCAGAGGGGGGTGTATGCTCAAGCCTCCAATGTTCAATAGTATATTCGGGCCACCACTGGTCTGGCTGCTGGCCTTTCTACACAGGTGTGCGTCTGCCCATCAACATCTAAGAGCTTGTAGAATATGAGGCAAATGACCTCTCTAAGTTCCAGAATGACTTTGCTGGTGAAGGTAGGGTAACTTGGGTACCTCAGTAGGGTAACTGGGTCCCATGGGCATAATTGCCAAATTCCTAAGGTACGGTAACTTTGTCCTCTTACGCTTTTAACCTCTCTGGAAGATCTCCAGTCGACAACAAAAGTTGTCTTGGAGATCTGTGTAACATTCCCATAGTTCTCTTGACTTTATGTGAACATTCTCCTCAAAGGTTACCCTGCCTAATAGAGTTCCTAAGGCTACTCTACTCCTTCCTGGGCCTTGTCCTAGGCCAACCAGCACTCTTGTTTACCAAGTATACTAGACCATACCACCTTTGGTTACCCCTTGGTATATCATTTGGGCTAAGGTGGTAGTAATTGTAGCTACCTATCATAGGGTCATTACAACATGTTACAACGAGAAAGTAAGCATACATACCGTATGCCAAATACGCCAATTTCTCAGTGATACCACATTCTTGGATGTTGTTAGCAGGGATATACATGTAATTGGCTTTATACTTCACCGGTATCTAGTATAGCAGTACACAAAGTCTACATTGGTTTAGTCCACCTCACTTCCACCTCAGCTGCTATTTGCAAAATGATCAAAACTCTTCCTTATACAAGTAACCAGTTCAATGTTTACATGGAGAATTACTTTACGAATGTACTGCTTTTTCATGTCCTACGCAGCCAAGGTATTGGCACCCGTGGAACTGCCCAAAAATCTAAAAATGCCTTCCTACCTGAGCTTAATAATGACTATGCAAATCTCCCTTAGAATCATTTATGTGGAGCACAGATGAGTTCCTATGAGAACCCAGTATTACCATTGCAATAGGAGAATAGTGATTTTATTCATTTATTGACTATGATTCATCAAATTATAGAGCATGTCAATTGTAAGCGCAAGATGGCCCGCACAACATGCACCACTTCAGCAATAACCCGCGGAGCCTTCCGTAGCCAGCGACAAGTTTTCGCTATCCTAAAAGTGAACAATGATTATAATCACTTTATGCACGGAGTTGACCGAGCAGATCCACTCCGGGCCTTATTCCCCACCCAACCCAAGGCTCAACGGAACTGGCCTCCCCTATTTCATGAGCTTTTACACACCTCAATTTTCAATTCTTCCGTTCTATTCCGTTATCTCAATCCAAAGGCACGGCAGTGAGCATTTAGACTTGATCTTGTATAAAGCCTATATACCTACTCCGTGTCCTTCTCTCCTATTACCCCCGTTAAACCTCCTACACGCTATTCCAAAAAGATAACTACAATTTCTTCCAGAAAGAACCGCAAAGCCCTACCCAAGCCAGTTCCAGAAGGCAATCATCCAGTAAAGCACATTCCGCCAGGCAAGCGATTAAGCTGTATTTTTTGTCAGTTCAAAGGGAAGAAATCACGGCAGACTCGTTATTCCTGTCTCACTTGTCATATGGCACTTTGTCAATTTCCTTGCTTTGAACAGTATCATAATCAGTGGCTCTACTGGTATCCCCTTAGTCTTTTCTGCTTCTATTCTATTTATACATACCTTGATATGTATTTATTCTCTTGTTTTTTCATTTATGCACTTTACTTGGTTGGTTTGCTTTTGATATCACTTTGGGCTGTTTTCTCTATTATTCAGCATGGCTCAGTTATTGCCAGTGGTGGCACAAGATTTTCAATGGTTTGCTAGCCCAGAAGATAGGCTGGGAAGGCCGATCTTGCTGAATCTCATTATCTTATATTCGCAATTATATTAACCTACTCTTCTAAACATATTGTCGTTTAGAAAGTGACTTATATTAAGATCCCCAATAGTGGAACTATCGAGTTTTTACGGTATTACAATCTAGTGCAAACGTGAGCACCAGTACTTGAGGTAAATACTACCAAGGCATGATATTTAGGAGGTAGGTACGGTAGATGCTCATTCAGGGCACTAGTGAGGCTGACTGATATAATAGAATGGGCAAGAAATCAAATTAAAGATTATATATTCAAGCAGGAGGTTAAGGACTAGAATTAAAGAGAATAAAAGGGAATAAGGAAACGTGCAGTTGTGTCTCATTTAATCATTTATTATTCAAACCAGCTGAACAGGCATGTTTTTGAACATTTCTGGATATTTCCTAATATATTTCATAACACTACCCTGTATTCTTTACTTAGTTTTTGTTTTTCAGCTACGCCTGTCCAGTGCTTACATTACTACAGGTAAGACATATATTCTGGTGGTTTATTGTTTATTTCAGGGTTATATCTAGAGATTTAACATCTGGTTTCCTATCAGATGTTCAGGATATTATGGTTGTTTATGCATCTCTTGTGAAAAAAACAAACCTCTTTTGGTCATGATATGTCTAATAATCACCCTACACTCTCATGGATTCATACACATTATTTGAGATATACTTGGCAGGTTTGCAGGGTCAAACATGTTTGCACTTATGTTTATTACATTGTTCTCCCTATATTTCTCTCGCTTATATGGATACGTGTAACATGTATACATGTTCTGGGAACTTTATACAGAACCGGAGTGCAGGACTTCCTATATTTAGTTTGATTACATTGCTTACTTTGATTAGTTTGATTGTTATACAGCCCCGGAGAGATATTAAGGCCCGGTAGCCTATGTTAAGTTTAGTTTTGCATGTTCATTGTTTTATTTAGGAACACAAGTGAAGGAACGGTCATGTAAGCTGACGATAGCATTGAGGCAGTGTTATGACTCTTAGGTTTCATGTGGGATCACAGGAAATGCAGGGCAAGGTGCACTGCTAGGTAATGATCGTAGTTGCAGGATATCTGATTACTATCGATCTGGGGGAACTCTTGTATTTAAACTCATCTTCTGGCTAGCAGGAGAACAGCAGACTTCAGCAGACTCTTGATTTACGAATATACTTGGTTGAACGGTGCTCTCAGAGTTTCACTTGCCCTTTAACTATTATCCCTGTTGAGCTTCGAGTTCTCGGAAGCCTCCCTTAGACCTAGCGCATTCCAGTCAACCACTAGCCCTCTATTGTACCTTTTCGTTAGACAGGAGTAAACCTGTTAGAGCTGACACATTTGTATAAATATTCTTGCTACTGTTTACCTTGTTTAGAAGAATAAGAACCAGAACTCCTACAAATGTGTTCTCATATAACCTCCTCGCTTATCATGTCATGCAAGCTCCCTTGCACTTGCTTATTATTATTTACATACAATAGATTGTCCCTTTGGCATTCAGATTTTGAACACATACAAGCTCAGAATCGGCATAGAATACTTTGGATGTCCTCAGCCTTATGACACCCTCCTACCCCATAGCACGAGAGTCATAGATCCCCTTCAGAGGGTTCTCGCATACTAGATTTTGTTCTCATGCAAGATTTGAGTTTTATTGGTAATTCCCAGACCCCGGCAAATATCGTACTGGTATGCCGACTTCAGTGTAGTCTAAGAATTCTTGGTACTATATACTGCACATATATTGTGCGAGCTTCGGCTCACCACACAGCCATGGATATGCCATAGCGAAAGAGGAAAATATCATATGAGTAGATTGTCTCTAGAGCGACCTTGCACCTTTGGATCCCGTGCTAATATCAACTCCGGACTGCAGGGTTATGGTATCCCTTGAACCGCTGAGACATTCCAGGCCTGTTTGCAATCTGGAATCTTAGCCTATTATAGTATTCAGGATAGGGTGAACTCTAGAGTTTTAAATGGCAATAGTGCTCAAAACGCTGCAAAAGGTATAGAGCTCATCAGAGTCATAATGGGAATCACTTAAAGTACTGTTGCTATAGTACATATTCTCACAATGACTGGAATAGGCTAGTATTCCAGATTGGAAACTGGCCTGGAAAGTCTCAGCAGTGCAAGGGATACTCGAGGAGTTATGGAAAAAAGTGTTGTCACTAGCAAACTGACTTATATATTCGAAGATGGGGCTGTAGAAGCTAACTTAGGGCTTGTTTTCCGATTTGTCTGGTTAGGAAATGTTGGTATGAGGGATGGACGGTTGAAACTCAACTGTTGATACAATCTTGACAGGAGATTGCTTGTGCTTGAGAATGCTGGCTCACGATCAGGACAGAGCAGTAAAATCCAAGACCAACTTTTATTCAGCAACTTGCATTACCCTAAACTGCAGGAGAAACAGAGTACTTAAATACAATAAACAATTGAGACTCTTCTGAGACTTTCCTTCTCATGATCACATAGTGTTGACACTATGATCACATTAGTTACACATCATGACTGCACAATTCCCATACTATGATCATATCATGTCCACTTGTAGTGATCTCATTCTTCTTCTGTCTTCCACTATTGTCCATAACTATCCTTTACCAAGTCGACCGAAGATTGAGTCATTAATCCTGCGATATTCTTCTACCCAGTTTCATCATGTATAGTGTCTTGGGGCTGTTCGTATCAGTGTCGGTCATTCACAATAACTCTCTAACTGTACTAAGGTTACTGCCAATTATGTCACTAAGCGCAGTTCAAAAATCTGGCAGTCTGTCTACAAAGTGCCTAACAGCTCAACGCCACTTGCAGTGAAATATCACTTTTAATATGTAACCAAATTTAAGAATTAAAAACAATACCAAAACTATCTCTGATGCTTTAAACATTTTTCCCACTATTTAATAGCTTGTTTTAAGTCTTGTAATATATCTCGCTATTTTGTTTGCTCTTGTTTTATAGCAGCTGTCTTTAAATACCCAAGCTGTCACTTGGCCTTCTCCAACATCCCCTGTGCATCATTTTCAAATCTTTTTGACCACAGCTGCCTGTACCTGATGGGCATAAATCACCTCTCCCTTTTGGACAGACCTCCTGCTTCTGTTTGAATAGTTTGCCTGACCTATTTCACCAGCTTTCGTGTGTTCAAGCTCCTCAAACGGATTTGCCCCAGCCATGATTTGAACAACACATCCCGTAATAAAGCTGTCAAGGTGCTGGTTGAAGGAGGGCCAAACTCGTTCTGGGTCCTGAAGGTTACCAGCATATCAGTTAAGAGATTGCATTGTGAGAGGTGTAATTGAAAATAGTTACTATACTTCAGGATCCAGTAGTTGAGGGGTTGTTAGGACAGGATGAGGTTCATACTCTTATAGTTTAGCAAGTATGATATTAGAGTTAAAAGGGATGAGAGCAGTCTGTGGAAAGGAGGAAACGATCGTAGATGGCTTAAATGCCTGAGTGCAGATGAAGGATATTGTACTTAAGAACACAGGTTTATTGAAGTCGCTGCATCTTGTCCTGGTAGCCCTATTATCTGCCTCTTTATGATAGTGTTTAAGGGGTTAGAACACTACCATATCTAGCAGTAGCTGGAGATGTATTGTATGCATTTGGAGGCAGAAGAGTATAATTCCATAGAAATCGCAGTATTCAATGAACTCCTTCATACAATGTTAACTGTATCCATCAAGCAGCAGGAGGTGTTAGCGTGCTACCAACTTCTCAAAGTACATCAACCAACAGAGAGTTTGAGAGTCATTGTAGTCTTCCGACCCTGAAACACCTGTCAGCACATCATTGTCCCAATCTGTCTTCATATACCAATCATGCAAATGCAATATGGCGGACAGTATGAGCATCGGTAGAAGACCAAAACCATGACTACTTATAGTTTTGGAAGAGATTACTAATTCTCCATTTCTTGTACTTTTACAATAGGCTTGCTGATTTGGGTTCTGTGTCACTATCCACTAGTTACTACCTACTCCTATCCTGAACCTCATTTCGTCAAAGTTATACCCATATTCTGGCTGAATTTCCTTCTCTTGATCAATCTTCTAATATCTCACAGACTTGTTTAAGATATCCTTCCCAGCATGGGCACTTTTCCTGTATCAATCCAGAGTCTTTTGGTTCAGAACCGGGAACTTAGAATGGCATTCGAGAAAACAGGTAGTTCAAGTTGGGCCAAGGGTAGAAGTTGGCAAATTGGGATCAAACACTGATATCTCATGATTTCTGAGTACAACTGCTTTTGAGTATGCTGTCACCATGGATACTCTTGTTGATATGCCAATCTTGTCTAGTCTTTCTGAATACAGGCATACAGCCAGCTCCTCTGATGCAGTAAGCTTGCTGTTTTGTGGTGAACGCTCATTTGGGGGTACTTGTCCTTTCTATTGACCTTGAAGTTGGCTCAGCAGGATATCAAACTCACATGTAGTGGCAGTGATATTTGGCTTCTCAGCATTCAATCAAGCCTCATAAGCACTCTGGAAAGGGGCTTCAACTTCCAAATAAGTTTCAGCCATTTTGAAACAGCCTGCGTTGGTATTGGTGGATTATTGGTTGGGCTATAGCAGAAAAGTGACCTTGAGCCGCAAGTGACCTTGAGCTGTTAGGCACATCATAGATGGACTACCAGATTTTGGAACTGCACACAGGTACATATTCGGCAGGAACCTTGGCACAGTTACCCATATTTTCTCAAGTTATACAGTTTTTCGCCAAGACCGAGCGTTGCTTAAGGTTGGACAGTGCCCGGAGTCTGAAATAGGTCCCTCCGATGCCCCAGGCAACATAATAACCAAGGGCGGGTTTTAGGTGTCCAGTCCTGCACCCCCTTGCACGTGGCGTGATGTTTGATCACCATCCTAACCCTTGCAAATAGTGATTAGAAGGCACTCAGCCGCATTGTTGTAGACACCTAAAACCCACCCCTCGGCTACCATGTCAACTGGGGGCATTGAGGGGACCCATTTCAGACTCCGGGCACCCTGCTACCTTAAGCAACGCCCGGTCTTGGCGAAAAACCGTCTAACTCGAGAAAATATGATACGATAGTAGTTTTTTTCCTAACTCGACGGATCGGTAAACGGGCCTTTATCTCGGCTAAAATTAATCCACCAGATATCGCGGAAAGGTGATTAAAACAAGGAGGTTAGCACTGATCAACGACCATGATCTTCATATCCACGCTACGCGACCATGACTCCTCGAACAATTATTTTATCCTTTTATCATGTATGATTCGCCGTGAAAAGTCGACTGAGCATTCACAGATATCTGCAGGATCCCTGGGGAGCTGCGGGTCATGCAGTCCAGATTGAAATTTTGAATAACTTGGCTGGCGTTGCCTGGGCTACTTTAGGGCTTAGACTAGAAGTTGCCTAGATGCAGCAAGGCTGACCCTGTCTTTTTAAAACGACGGCCGGACTAGCCGCTTGGGATTACTGTATCGTACTGTAGCTCGCACAGTGATAAATCTATGTTCTGGCATACAATGCCTGTAGATAAGTTATAGGGTACTGTACCAGTGTTGGCATTATTTCATTGATGCTCATTCCTATTGGATATTAGATATCCGGTGTTTGGTTGGCTGGTTTAGCTTGTTTTTCCGTTTTCACCCACCCTAGGGCCTTTGAAGCAATCATATACCTGAAGAACTCGAATAATTGAACCTTACACTAGCGCGTTGGAGTTGCCCTTGCTGGTAAGGTCTGGGAATTCTTTCTTTTTTTCCCGTCTCAAGGACGGTTTGGGGGGCGAGTTTTCACCGTACGCTCGCTTCCAATTCAAGAGATGGAATTTCAGACGTTTTGGCGAGAGGTTCAATTATTCCGGTTCTTATAATACGATAATATGATATGGCGGAACACCACCGATACAACCTATAATGGCAATAGGACTGTATTTTCTCTAAAAAACAAAAAATGCAAATGTGGAAAAAATAGTGCTCATATGCCATACATATAACAACTCACAGCTTTTTCGAAAACAGTAATCTTACAATACATCCGCTTCTATAGGCAACTGATTTAGAGTAAACATAGTGCAGAGAGAAGGGAAAACAGAGGAAATAATTGAGCAAGGGAGTGTGCTATAATACATGCGAACTAGAAGTAAGTTAATCTCACTGGCTTCCACTCGCGGAAAGTGAAATGAGGGTTGTGCCCAAAAACGTATCAGAGAAAATGGAAGTAATACAAGGAATTCAAAACTGTGCACAGAACACTTCCTGCTGTTGTGAAACCCGTCTTTTTGAGAGTAGAGATTGTATTCTTACTGACCCGTCTCTTACATGCGGCAGGAGCGGAGGTCTTTTATACTACAGAACAGCAGTCACAACTAAGAGTACCCGTCTCCTCGGCTTTTCTAACCAGATTCGCAGCCCCCTATCACACCGGACCCGCACTCTTGCTCCATCCAGCAACACCGACTCTGCTGCTAACCTCTCTGATCATACACACTAGCACCCCAACCCCAATAACATCCTACCCTTATCCAAATCCGTCTCCTTCCTACATGTAGTCATTGATTCCATAGTTATAGAGCCTTCGTGAAAGTTCGGGGGCTTCGTCTCCGGTCAATCGCTCTCCGATATATGGATCCTTCGTGAGTGTTTTCAACACCTACCTCATATACTCCAGTTCCAACTACAAGGCTAGGGAATCGAGGTCCGGGTAGAACTTCTGATGGGAAAAAAGGTTGATACATGCAAGACCGCGATGAGATCCTCAGGCGTATCAGGACACCTTTCGGGAGTGGATAGTAGCGTTGTCAAGTGGTGAGTTTGTTGGATTGGTGTGTATGTAGATCTCTCAATTGTGTGGCAAGGTTCGATGATATGCTTCAGGTGTGAAAATTATGAGGGGAATATGAATCTTTTGTATGCGAAGCAAAGAAAATGAAACGAGTTCTATCAGAGATTGACTTGTTATTCGGTGACCTGCCTTTCCTAAGATGGTGGCCAGATGGGACTCTTTTAAATACATGAAACTCTGCTAATGTTTCCGTGAACCTCTTGAACAGGATCACATCATTCCTCTACTCTATCACGCAATTTGCTTTCCCCCGCTTTCCCCTCTTTCCCTTCCTTCACCGCTTTCCCCACTTTCCCCACTTTCCCTTCTTTCAACCCCGCTCCTCGCATCGTTCACCGTCGGTCCTGCCACGGGAAACCTCCGAGGCGGTTGCTAGGAGATTCTATGTCGTGAGGTAGGAGGTGTTGTAATCGGGAGAGCCCCGGTGATCGACAAGATCAGGGATGGTAGATATTATCGAGGATGTTAGGATGAGGGGGGGGGCTTGCGCTTAACACGGCGCGCAGGTTGGTTGGCAGCTGTAATACGACGTTTTGAACGTCTCAAGGGCGCCATGGTGGCAGAGTCGGGGGTGGTGCCGGACGCGGAGGCAGGCACGGGAACGGATAGTGAGAGGGGCACTTTAGCTTGATTCAAGGGAGGCCCATCAGAGAGAGAGGGAGGGTCGGCCTCTGTGATCTGGTGTCTCGTGTTGGGAATAATGGCTCCTTCTTGTGATAGAGGACCTAGGTCTACTTGCTCTTGAGCACGTAGGGGAGGTGAGGTTTTCAATATCCGGCCAGTGGTTTTGGATTTTTTGTGACTCGAAGGCCTTGGTTCTGATAACAGCCTCTGCACACCAATATGGGGAAAGAGGTTGGCATGCCAGAGCGGTGTATGGCCATATCGGTCCGGGGAATCAGGATTGACGTCCTCTCTCTCCAAGAGTAGCTTCACAACCCCCTCGTGTCCAGATTCGGAAGCATATGATAGTGGTGTCCGACCACGCAGATCAGGAAAATCGGGATTGACATCCTCTCTCTCCAGAAAAATCATCACCACGCTCTCACGTCCACATCCGGCAGCATATGCGAATGGTGTCCAACCCTGGTGGTCAGACGAATCTGGAGGGACATCTCCTCGCCCGAGCAGTATCTCGACCATGCCTTCATGTCCGAACCCGGCAGCATGTGATAGTGGCGTCCTACCATCTCTATCCGCCGAATTGGGGTTGATATCCACTTGCTCTAGGAGAATCTTGGCCACGCCCACATGGCCAGATATCGCAGCGCGTAAGAGTGCTGTCTGGCCATTGGAATCTGATGAATTGGGATTAACATCACCTATCTCCAAGAGAACTTTCACCACGCCCTCATGTCCAGCCCCTGCAGCATACAATAGTCGCCTCTTGTTCTTCTTGCCTGGCGGGTCAAGATTGTCATCCCATCGCTCGAGGAGTAGTTTCACCACGCCTTCGTGTCCAAATTTGGCAGAATAAAATAGTGGCGTCTTGTGGCCATCGTCAAGAGAATCAGGATCGATATCTCCTCTTCCAAGGAGGAGTTTGACCACGGCCCCATGTCCAAATCCAGCAGCATGTGATAGTGGTGTCCTACGCTTCTGGTCCCATAAATCGGGATTGACATCCGCTCGCTCCAGGAGAAGTTTCACCACTCCCTCACGTCCAAGTCCCGCAGCATATGAGAGTGGCGTCCTGCGACTTGTATCTGACGAGTCGGGATTAACATCCTCTCGATCAACGAGTCGCTTAACCACTTCCTCATGTCCACATTCGGCAGCATACAATAGTGGCGTCCGGCGGCGCCTATCAGACGAGTCAGGTTTAACGTCCTCCCGGTCAAGGAGCATTTTAACCACACCGTCACATCCAGATTCGGCAGCATAGGATAGCGGTGTCCGTCCAACCGCATCGCATGAATTGGGACTGACATCCCATCGCCCCAGGGCTCTATTCACAAAGTCCTCATGGTCAGATCTAGTAGCAAATGACACTGGTTCCTGATCAGGTTTCCCCGCCGAATCGGCATTGACATCACCTCGCTCAAGGAGTATCTTTACCACACCCTCATGTCCAGACCCGGCAGCATAAGATAGTGGTGTCCGGCGGTTGTTGTCAGACGAATCCGGATTGACACCCCCGCATTCTAAGAGCAGTTTCACCACTCCTTCATGTCCAAATCTGGCAGCATATGATACTGGTGTCCGTTGACTCTTGTCAAAGGAATCGGGATTGACATCCCCTCGCCCTAAGAGTACCCCCACAATTCCCTCATGGCCAGACTTAGCAGCATGTGCAAGTGCTGTTAGGCCCTGGTCATCTGATAATGTGGGATCGACACCGCCCTGCCCAAGAAGCAGCTCTAGGAGTTCGAAATTCCCATATTTAGCAGCCCATATTAGCGGCGTTGCGCCATTAGAATCGCTCCCGTTCAAGTCCCATCTTTCCATATTTAACATGTCAATCGCGATTTCCGTAATCCCCACGTATGCTACGCAGTGTAACCCAGTGAACCCATCAAGATCGGGATGGCTACCAAGGCTACGATCCCACCAGGACATAAAATCGATACTCTCCTCATGCAGGAGAATATCAGCGGATATGTGGTTCGCGTCTCGCTCGAGAACTTGTAAGGCAAGACGTTTCACACCTTCGGTGACCTCATTCCTAGCATGGAACCCCCAGGAACACGAGGCATAATGGAGAAAGGGCATCGTCGATGGTGTAGTATGGGGGGTGGTTGAGAGCTGGCAGACGGACTGAAAGTTCAAATAAGTGACGCATGTTTCGGCCATCATCAAGTGAGGTGTTGTGAACAAGTTGGGATGTATTGCAAGATACTCCTGAAGAGTGAAATGCACGAGCCGGATTGTCGATGCGGGCTCATCTATTGTTACTAGTCCTAGCGTGCAGCTCATCAAGGTCTGTGTTGCCGGAACATTGTCGACGTCGAGGTCTGTGGTTCCTACTTCCACCCCTAATGTGTGGCGGAGCTCTTCTACTTTTAACGGCCGCTCAGAACATGAAACCCACATCAGCACCCCCATTCCTAGCTTCTCCCTGTCTCTTCCCTGCTCTCTTATGCGATCCAATGTTGCCCTGTATGCATCATCTAAACCAAAACCGTTGGTCATTTCTAGAAGACTTTTTCTCCTCTGGAGTTTTGTCCCGCCCGCCAGAACTGCATCCATAACCAGGGAAACGAGCAGAAATCTAGATATCCATGTTAGTTGGTAACCTTGCATTCACTATTAATGGGTTTTACATACGCCTCGGGGATCTTGTCCGGAATAAGCGTAAGAATATCAGTCTCCAATTTCTTATCCATCGCATATGGATCAGGGTCTTTTTTCAATCTCATGGTAAGATATGCCTCAATATCCTCCTTTGAGGGCTGTACATATGGTAGATCGGGATATCCGGGGAAATATCGCTGGGCTTCCTCTCGAATGTGTGGCCTTCCTGTGATGAATAGTCGAATGTTCGGACATCTCTCGATAATGTGCTGTAAAGAGCCCCAAAGATCAGGTCGATGTTTTGCTGGAAACTCATCTAAACCATCAATGCAGATAAATCCCCTCTGCAACGATGAGATAGACTTGATGAGCATCGCGCAGATTTCAGGTAGCCGAAGTGCCCGACCGTCTACCTCGCTCTTCGCCCGCTCAAAGGCCCTCATTATCTCCCCCGGAATTGGTTCCGCCCCTGCGACAAATTGCCTCAAGAGAGATGCCAATAGGCCAGTCGCCGATTGTTCTTTATGTGCATGAAAGTCGCAATATACGCAGGCGACGAGGACATTGCCCCTATCAGAAAACGTGTCGCATAGTTTATCTATTATAAGAGAGCTTTTGTTTCCTCGGGCAAGTTAGTCTTCCAAGTTGCCAGTATTTGAGCGGAGCTACTTTTACGCACCTCAGATATGTCTTCCCCACCCCTGGGCCTCCGAAGCAGAATAGCACAGGATTGACAGCCTGGTCCTCGCTTGTATGCCATTTCTCAAACTCCTCGGTGCTAAGGAGCCAGTTTCCTACTCCATCCACCCGGCCCTCACGCACAGCCTGATGCCTTTCCCGAGGCGCCATAGGAGACAGCCACTCTAGAACCCGTCGCTTCTCGTCCGACACCGATATCTCGCAGTAGTTCCACACATTCTTATAACTATCCGTCACGTTACCAACGTTTTGGTTTATCTTAATAATCGGGGCTTGGTATGCTGCAGAACCCATTTTGCCTTGCATGTGGTTCCTGTTATTGTTGTTGCTGGTAGAAGTGGTAGTGGTGATGGTGGTGCAATCCACAAATTAAAAACCGGGGTAACGAGTGAGAGTGGAATGTTTTGACGTGGATTTTGGAAGAGCTGAGGGAGGACGACAATTTAATGTTCTTCAAGCACGAGTCAGCTACCGGTGCTGGGCTCAAGTAAATAGCAAGGTTGCTTCGTTCATTCTGCCTTGCGACTGAAAAAAAACAAAAAAGCACAGCCCCAGCAGGCAGCCTAATCCCAATTCCGGGACCCCACCATTCCCAGCGTCCATTCACTTAGACAAATGTACCGATTGGGGTCGTTTGGTAACCAGACAGAGGCCAAAAGGCACCATAATTGCCGGCCCCAGAGCCATTATATCTCCATAGATGCCTTGAAGCTTGGCCTTGGAAGTTCGAACAAATAGCATGTCTGAGGTATAATATATGTTTTAGGATTTTCTATGAGGTTTGTACCGAAACGCGGGTACCGTACATGAACCGAGTAAGGCGTGTTGGAATGTACAGTACTCGGGTATCTCTCATCCCATGGGCTGATGAGAAATGCACAGCAGATTTACCGCCTTCCGTATGTCGGTGCTCTATGCTGTGGCTGTGCCTCTTTTCCACCACAAGAACACCCGTTCTTTCTAAGATTTTTGTAAGGCAATGTTACTTAGCAAAGATCAGATTGGGAAGATGAGAATCTGTATGTCTCACCACCACAAGGGGTACAAAAGCTCTCTTCTTGGCAGGTATCGTGCATGGACAAAATTAACAGAAAAATAACAACGGCAACGAAGGCCCAATTTGCCCAGTAATGACCTATTTCATACATTCAACAACCTCAACATCAACCAACAAAAGTAATATAAATAATATAAATACATAGCAATAATCAGTACTTAGTATACCATCTATCAGTCTTAATAATTGCTTATACCCTATCCACCATAGATCCGGCCAAAGTATCAAAAGTCTTTCAATCAAGAAGTTCCCAACAATAAGTAATTGCCTCTTCAATTTTCATTTTAACCAAATCCTCAGCTACCTTCATGAGATAGAGATAAGAATAGTTCTTAGAAAGCTGATTCATAATTTGAGACTAGATATTCTCAATCGGATTGAGATCTCATAAGTAGGAAGAAATTGTCATAAGTGTAATTTTATGCTTTCTGAGCTATCTCATAAAGGGCAACTGAGTTTTACCTTTGTTAATAATTAACAAGACCTCCTCTTCTCCAGACTGTTTCTTAATATCCTCCTATATACCTACAAAGTCATATTGATTATAAATCTCAATAATTGAATTTCCAGTAACCCACAATGAGCAGAAAAAGAATTTGAAAAATGTGAAAGGAAACAATCATACCTTGGGCTATAAAAAAATCCAGTCATCATTTGGCTAACCTTTCTCTCTCTCCTCCTAGAAGTTTACTTAGTATAGTTCTTATTCCACTTCTCTTTAGGATATCTAAATATCCCCTTTCTTCTTCTTCCACCCCCTCTCTCAATGGTTACCTCATCTTCCCACATTGCCTGCCTCCTCCACATATTCTTTGTCTAATACCTATGAGGAAATCCCTATTTTAATCATTTCTTAACAAGAGGTTTTTCAAGATATAGTCTCTCCTGTGCTATCTATTTTTAAGATTTTTTCCTAACTCTCTGTAATTTATAGTCCTATTAGTAACATCTGATACAATTATCTTAGCAGTGTCTTGATAGCTGGTATGGCGATATTCAAGGGCTTTCTCAACCATAGCTTCATCCTGAGTCTTAGAAGTTTGAGGATATCTGCCTCTACCCTCCTGCTCTATCCCCTCCTGTTCCTCTCTTGCCACTATACTATAAACATTAGTATGAGTGATGTTGAGGTAATGAGAAATATCGGTCAAGGGCACTCTCCTTTCAGGCAAACCATGCACACTCTCCCTTGTGCATTCGCTGAGATGCTTAGAAGTAATTTGTTTTTTGGCAGGATTGCAAAGAATAGAGGCTATTTGTAACAGGTTTACTCCTGTCTGACGAAAAGGTTACAATAGAGGGCTAGTGGGTGACTGGCAAGCACTAGGTCTAAGGAAGGCTTCAGGAAACTTGAGGGTAAAGACAGATAATAGTTAAAGAGCAAGTGGAACTCTGAGATGGTCATTCAACCAAGTATATTCTTAAAATATGCGTCTGCTAAAGTCTGCTATTCCCCTGCTAGCCAGAGGATGATTTTAAATGCAAGAGTTACTTCCGATCGATAGTAATCAGATAACCTGCAACTATGATCATTACTGGGCAGTGTACCTTTCCCTACCTGTCCTGTCATCCCACATGCAAACTAAGAGTAATAACACTGCATTAATACTATCATCAGCTTACATGACCTTTCCTTCACTTGTGTTCCTTAAATAAAAAATCAAGATAAAAAACTAAACTTAACCCAAGCTAGAAGGCCCTAATATAGCTCCAGGGTTGTCAAACAATCAAACTAATCCAAGTAAACAAAGTCATCAAAGTAAACATAGGATGTCCTGCACTCTGTGCCTGTATACAGTTACTGGAATATTTATGCATGTTACACTATTATTTCCTAGAATGAAAAAGAGAAGATGTTATATGGTATAGGTTGCGTGACAATGAATTTGTTGCTGGGATTTGTTGCATGAAATTGTCAGAAAGCAATGGTTATCACACAGCCTATAGTCTTCGGCTAATTTTGTCCATACACAATACATTGAAAAGACCTCGGCTCCACAATGGCAATGTTGTCTCTCTGCAATTGCTCAAGAGAGTCTGAAAAGATCTAATCATTTTTATAGCTAGTCTGAAACTCCAGGAAAATTAATTTGTATTTTCAACTAAGCCAGAAATACCTATCAATTCCACTTTTCCTGTATCTTCCTACCAGGTTGCTAGCCCTCTCTGCTATCTCTATGATTCAGTTCCAGCATCAGCTGCTATATCCTACTGTAAAAACTGCAGCAATCGATGATCTTGCTCAGAAGTTCAGAGTTTACAATTTTGCAAAGGAGGGTGAAGAATACTGGAAAGAAAATGTGCCTATTCCACTAGAAAGGTCAATAGGCGAAAAGGCACCAGACCTAGAGGCATCAAGCAGGACAGAATGGCCCGATCCTCAATGACAATTTGTTTTACAGCTATGTAATTAATATCCCCTCAGTACTTATACCGATACCCTTACACTACAGGTAGAAATTAACACTGCACAATAACTCCACTGGCCTAATTTTTCATTCATACATTATAGTGCAAGTACTGTGATATTATCATTCACGACAAATAACACCCTAGTTAGTCAAGTCTAAATCCTAGAGGAAATATTTCCCACAAAGTCTTCAGCCAAAAAAATGAAAAGTTTCACCGACCCACATTTTGTGGCAACTCCCTCCCATCAGTATAAATAGACTTCGCGTTCCCGTTCCCCTCTTCTTCCATCCGATTGTACTTTATAGGATAATTTCTGATTGTGTTTCTCAGCCAAGATTTACCTTCCCAATTGGGCATAGTCAACTTTGCAGAGATGTATTTACCGAAAAGGTATAGGGTGTACATAGCACATCACTAGTGTGCATCCTCGTTTCTGGAATATTCACATTGCAGACCCCCAACACAACAAAGCACAAGTCAACACATTTCACAATGGCTTATGGAAAGAGTCTTTCCAAGTCAACTAAAGCAGCTATTGTTGCCCTATATGTTTGCGCTCAAATGACCTTTGACCACCTGTCAGTCTGCCTACAAGTTAACAAGGAAACAGCACAACAAATCTTTAAGAGAATTGAGGTAGGAACAAGATACATACAAAATAGGATCAGACAATTGATTTATTCAATGGGGTAATATGTGAATAGGAGCACTCTCAGCCATTTAACAATATTCAGGATATGTTGACCATGGTGGAATAGGGAGATGAGGTGCAGGAAAGGCCTTCTGTTCCGTAAAGGTATCCCAAAAATTCAGCAGGCTCAAACTGGATGTGAGAGCTAGCTCTTGAGGATATTGAACATGAGCTGATGACATTTCCTGAAATTGCTTGTGAAGCAGGTGTTGATATTTCTCCTGCCACTGTGTACTGTATGATGAATAAATACAACAATTTATTAAATTACAAACATCAGGCAAAGCCACCTCTCTCACTACAGGGAAACCAAGATCAATTACAGTTAGTAGATTGGGGACTTGTTCTGTCTATTGAGTCTTTTGTCTTTAGTGATGAGATGATCTTCGAGGTAGTAGCAGCCCAGTGACTTCAAAATATTACTAGGAAAAAAGCTGAGGATCCCTATACCTGTAACAATCCTACTCCGGTGGCGATGAGTTATGCAATAGGTAACAAATTACTTATGTGAGGGTCTTGAACTATCTTTATAGTTCTTGTTTGTTTTAAATATCCGAGAGTGTTCTTCTTTCCAAGATTAACTTATAATCCCTTCTTCGTCTTGGACTATCTTATAGTCTTCTTATCTCACTCCAATATCTTATTGGAGAGAGGTGGTGAGGGAACTTCTTCGTAACTCGATCTCTTCTCACATGAGAGAGATGTGAGACTGTCCTTGTCTTATCAAGGCTGTGGTATCTCTGACGCTAAGAGCTAGGTTGCTTGTATACAAGCGAGAGGTAAAGATAAAGGTATATTGTAGAAAAGTACTGAGATGGCTGCGTGAAGAGCTCTAACTACTGTGACCAATCTTTTTTTTGTTTTTTTTTTAATCTCGCTTATTTATTGTTTCTATCGGGGCAAAATGCACAACTGTGCTCATCCCACGGTGTTAGGTACAAGGGTCCTCGGCTGGAACGTAAGCCATGT
>Ga0307509_10002818_pt1 | contig 27525 bp, 18 predicted proteins | sample 10_EM_MG_FD_202245 | JGI IMG/M metagenome (GOLD analysis project Ga0307509, IMG submission 202245) | Populus trichocarpa ectomycorrhiza microbial communities from riparian zone in the Pacific Northwest, United States - 10_EM | ecosystem: Host-associated > Plants > Roots > Unclassified | place... | reverse complement strand
TGACGCAAAGTCAGGACGCGACGTCGATCCGACGTTACGTCCTGATTCGCGATTAGCATTCCGACGTCCCGGGCGTCAGACGCACGGGGCGCACAGGACGCAAGGTATTATTTTTGCTGATGTAGTAACCCTTCTGACTCACGACCTCAAGCCTGAGTCTCCTGATCTTATGACTCCTACAAGTTCTAGTGTCCAATCCCATAATATCTAATCATGTGAGCTAAGTATGCCAGTGATATATCATATTGTGAAACCCATGACCTATACTCCACTCATATGTGAAAGTTCTTACATCACATGACTTGTGAGTGTGAGTTATATCAAAACATTTAACTTAAATTAATTTAACATATGACTCACAATTCATGAGTCATGTAAAACCTTATCCTTGATTAGTTATGATTTGTGGCACTTTCTGTGCCTTTTCTGTCCAGATGGCTTATTTACCACTTATGACCTTCCACCTCCTCCACCACCAGCTTCACAATAGTTCTCATCCACTTTATATCTCACATACTACTATACTTCTCTCATCCCACTCTTCTTCTACTTTTAGGTTTTCACATACTACACTTCCTGCTTACTCAACTTCTCCTCTAATTGCATTCTCGTTTACTGATCTTTTTACAAAGTTCACTTCTCTCCTACTACCCTCAGGCATCTAATGCACTAGCATGCCACTTCTTATATATTTGTTCCATGCCCTGATCCTATTGGCTTGATCTTCTCTCACTCTCCACTTCTTGTATCCACTGTTCTTCATTTTCTATTTAATATTCCATATCCTAAAATACTCTTAAGCAGGATTAATACGCTCTCTGCAGAGAATGAACTCACAATACTACAGAATATTGCAAGTTGGAATAAAGAAAGACAATTTCCCTATATCCCAGCAAAATTGTCTATACTACTTGATATCGTTGATGCTCGAAGATTTCCCGATGACAAAATCAACCTGAGTGTCTTCTTGCCTGGTTCTGATCAGTATGTATTTCCTTGAGCCAGCCTTTTTCAAGTTGTCTTTAAATAACACTGTCAAACTTGCAGGACTATCATGGAAGATTATTTTGGCAAATGAACAAAAATTCTAAATGGTTATGTCAAGCTACTCAGTGCTGATTTCTCACCATTATCTGTGAGCCGGGATGGAGTGAGAAGCACAATGCCCTTCTTCATAATGGAAGACTTTGGCTGCTATATGCCAATAGTGAGACATGATTGTTAATTAGTATTGAATTTATCGGAATTGATACAAATAACTTGCCAAGGATAGGACTACAACTCCTGAAGCCAGAAGTGGACAATTATGGACTGGGTTTAAGAAGCGCAAAGAATAAGTCTGGAAAAGATGATACTTTCCCAATAGAGAGCACAGTACAAGAGATGGATCCAGAGGAGCTCGAGCCTGACAGCCAAGTCATACTTACTGTTACCCAGGTGCCAATCCAGAAGCCACAATCAGAGAACAAATTAGTCGCAGTGGAAAATGAAGGGCCAGGAGTGTTAAATCAAAAATTGAGTATCGGGAGGGATATGTGAAGAGATTGCAGTCTGAATTGTATGGATATAAATGGGGAACAGATGGTAGCCCATAGTATAGACAGAACTACCAAGTTCCATGACTTAGTGGTAAAGTTATGGAACCTGAATCGTGAAGCCAGCTGAGAAAATCTTTAGTTGGGAACTTGGGAGCCACACTCAATTTTTGCAAGACCAATAAGAACAGAGAAGACATAGAGGAATGCTTTCAGGCTACTCTTCTCCCACTATCAGGGAATGAGCCTGAGACTGGTAACCAATAAGCTTTGGTATATTGCTTGAAGATCATTTGGGAGGTCATATTACAAAAAATCAGAACTCCAAGGATCTGATTTGGTTTAGCTTTAAGAGGTTAGAGAAATTTGTTAGTAGTTCATTGCCAGAAACAGAGAGGTTAAGGGAAAATGAATGTGCATTTAAGATGCTTAAGGAAGCTGGAAACAGGAAGGAGAGGGTAAGTTCTGCTCAGGGAAAAAGTAGGCATCTGACAAAGTATGATTGCTTGCATAGGAAAATCTAGTCAATAGAAGAGCACAGGAGTTCTGAATGGACTCTACAGGCAAATGCATTTGTTTTTCATTTGTGTATTTTAAACTTCTCTTGTTATTATAGCTTAGACTATTGGCTGCATTCAGTCGGCAAAGTTCCTGCTAACATCGAAGTTATCATACATGAAAGTGAACCAGTATATCTAGTAAGCTGTAACCAGCGGTGATAGAGGAGGAGGGAAGCATGTAAACATTAGTATTTGGCACTCAATATAGTGTATTGGAGCTATGATAATAACATGAGTACCTGCCTGAGCAAGCATCGTATTATAAAATAAAATTTTAGTTTTCTCTGTGTTTTCCTCCTCGAAAAAGATCTCTTGAAATAGAGAGCAACAGATGTGCTGGAAATCAGTAGCACTGAAGTTAGGTTTGCCAATTTCAAACGTATGCGGATATCTTGGCACCAAGACACAGAGGAATTAGTACCACAGTGTCCAAATACTTTTGAAATAGGCTACTATATTATCTCCAGTTATAGAGTATTTTGCCAAGAGGTAAGAAGTACTAGTAAATATGACACATATATCAGACAATAATAAACATAACCCTAACCCTAAAAATCATGAGGCACAAGAAAATTTACAAGGCAGAAAAAAGCAAAAATTGAATCCCAAATTAACTCTAAATCTCATCTAAAACAAAATCAAATATCATCTCAGCCACTTTATATACCCAAAAATACATATCCAACCCATGTTCTACTTGGTAGAAGATCAGAGAATGGAAGTGAAAAGTGAAACCTTGAAAGGAGTTGAGGAGAGCTAGGCTGTAGAGAGCGGAATTTGAAGGTGGAATGATGTAGAGTGCTGGGCATGAAGGAGGAATATTGTGAGCTGAAAAGCCTTCCGGCCATTGTCAGTAAAAATATGTTCCAGTATTGCAAAGACTAAACACAACAAACATTTGACCACTAGACCAATAAAAAAAGCCAAACATTACATAGAAAAGAGATGTTTAAAATTCCACCATGGTACCACCAGTAGGAGGAGGAGGGTTAGGCCATGAAGAACTAGAGCCTGAGGAGTAATCAAGAAAATGATAGACCTAGTTCTCACAAATCTAAAAAAAACTCTAGAAAATTGTGATAGAGGGTTTCAAGAGAAAGCTGTCACTAGAATTCTGAAGGGCGGAGGGCCAGTGGCAATGTGATGTCTGAGTTCCAGTCTCTAACCACGATATTGTTAAAACCTTTAATATGAATATCACGATCCTGAGTACTATCAACTAGTAAAGTAACTCTGACATCCTGAATGGCCTGAGCAATTAAGTCCTTTTTGTCCTCTTGAAATAAAGCCTATATCTCACTGACAACATGAGTAACCATAATCTACTTATCACTAGTACTCTATCTCTGAATACAAGATTGCTTCTGAAGTGTATAAGCATGTGTATATTTTGGTAACTATTGCTTGAATGATTTTTTAACTGCCCTATTTAGAGGTTGTAAGAGTCTGGTGTAGCCAGAAGATATAAGAGATGTAGTGACAGCAGCCTAGTGAATCTTTTGGAGAACTTCTGGAGTAGGGTGAAAGCTAGCAACATCTATTAACAGAACTTGGGGGCTTTCTCTTGTATCATCTGATACAGTATCAGGTGCTTTCTCTAAGGCAGGAATTCATTTCTTATCAATATTCTGTAAAAGGAGCTCTTAATTATTGTAGGCAGTTTCATTAAACTCAATTGTAACTGCAGAATACTGCTGCTGTTGTTGCTATCTTCTCCTTATACCATCTGGGTCACCTTTCTTTCCACAGAATATGATCTTAGACTTAATCTGTACAATACCATTAGTAAAAATATAGAGAATATGTGTAGGCTGCCGCTGATCCCAGTCACTCCGATCCCCCTTTCCTGATATTATCTTAAGTCCTTTAAGGTCTGAAGTACAGCCATACTATTATCCTTAACAAAAAGCTCCCAAGCCTGAGTTCTGAACCATTCTGGTCAAATTAACCTTCCATTCTGCTATTCGGATAAGAATAAGTTAAAAAGCCCTTTTTCCATGGCTGGCCCCATTCAGGTCTACATAGTTGGAAGTGCTCTTTGGGCAGTACTTGGTAATTGAAGAATTTCAACTTTCTTTATCCACCACTGTTGAATGATCCTTTCCAGGATCTTCCAGCACTAAGAGGCTTGCAGCTGGGTCCGCGGCCAAAACTGTGACTCAGATATACCCGCTACCTGTACTCTGTAGTGTAGTAGAAAAAGCAAGACATCTACCTTTCTGGCCTTACTATAGGAGTGTTGTACCTGTTGAATTGGTCCTCAAGGTCAGTAGTGTCTAGCTGCCAGAGGCTTTGCCTTAGGCCCAGGTCTTAGACATTAACAGGGACTTGCTTGCTGAATATTGGCGCGGCTTTGTAGTTGCTGTAACCCTAGTCATGTTGCCCTTGGTGCGAAGGCATAAGGTATACTGAGTAAAAGAAGAAACTTGAAGATTAAGCACAGGACTGGATATCTTGGGAAATAAGGCAACATTACAGTGACTTTACTAGCCGATACTCTACCATACTGATATAAAGTTGACCTGTCAGATCATTCTAGGTTAGGCATTCAAGCTTGCCACCCCAATCAGGTATAGAGTATACGCCATAAGCACGCAACATGCTTGGCAAAATACTGTATAACTCAAGATAATACGGTAGTATAGTAGTCATTGACGTATTCGCTAGTGGAGGGATGCGACCCCCAAAAAGTGCTCTCCTAATTGTTTTCCCTTTCTTCCCCCTATCCTTTTTACCTACAAGACCCGAAGAACATCGGTTGACAGGGCGGGAGGGCCTGGGAGGATTGCGCTGAGGGTGATGGGACAAGAGGGGCCAGAAGATAAGGAAGAGTTACTGGGGAAGCTAGGGTCATGGGGTTGAGGCCTAGTGGTGCCGGCAGGAAATACACACATAATAATATTATCACCTCGAATCACAGATTTACGGCTTTCACCTTTCTATTACCTACTTTGCGGCGTGGGTTTAACTTTTCATCCAGTCTCATTAACTAGTTGTCTTAAGTCAATGCATTCCGACGCTCAGGATCGGGTATCCAAGCTCTTATTATACATTGTTCCTTTGGTGTTTGTGTTGTCCATTACTCTTGGCAAGGAAGCGAGAGGAGATTGCTTGTTCATTACCGGAGCCTGCAACATTTCCCTTTTTCTTTCCAGCCACTTTTTTTTGTTGGCTCATTTTGTGAGAAGCACTAAATTGACTGCAGGTTTTCTATCTTCCATCTGCTTTCCTTACATCCATTTCGCCTCACTCACATGGAAAAAACCTTGCCTGTTTTGCCCCTTCGGGCGCAAATTGATAACTTTATTGGATCGATTTCTTTTGATCCTTCAGCTCCCTATCCCACCGCTCCGTGCGCTCTGGACTCATCTGTGTCTTTAGGTCCTGGCACCTCTTCGTCCTCGCTATCAGCACTTCTGGCGGTGGCACCTTCATCGAAGGGGTTTGTCGTTGATAATTGGCTAGCAATTCCACCGCTCTGGCTGCTGTCTTTCACACTGGTCCGGAGACGCGAGCGACTTTGTCTACATCTCGCTCCTGCAGTAAGACTGGATTACTGGAAAAGGGGGTCAATAACTTGACAAAAGTTCTTTTCCTTCTGACATTTTCATTCAATAGCGTGGGTAGCACTTCAATGGATTGGGAATAACCAAGACAAGCTAGACGCCACAGGCCCCCAAAGTCCGGGCGAAGTCGTCAGCAGAAGCTGGTACATCAAACCCCCAGCTTCCTGGTACTCTTCTCAACTATTATTCCGATCAGCCTGAGGGTCAACTTGGACATGGGCAGAAACGCATACTGATGGCTTATTGAACATGATAAGGGGGCTAAGGGTACCGTTGTTAGGACTAGCAACCTTCTCATGGAGGTTGAGAGAGTGGAGTGCTTTCTTAGTGATAAGACTGGAGCCTTGGTGCAGAACGGTACGGAACAGGAGATGATTTATGTTGGCACCATCAGTTATGTGGGTGATGCTATGGATCACTTGGGTGCTAACTTTATATTAGACTTTTATTTTCTGCCGAGGGTGACAATGGCGCTTCCGGGCGTGCGCAAGCCCTTCCCGGGATCCAGTTGAATGCTGCTACCGCAAGAACCAGGAAGGAGATTGGGTCCAGAGTGATGGATGCTGCCCTTGCGCTTCTGTTATCATAATGTTACGCTCACTACTGCTACGGACGAGGGTGTCTCGGAGGCTACAGTTACGTATTAGACATCAAGTCCGGATGAGATTACTATTTTGCGACGGACGGAAAGCTTTGGGCTCCGTCTGTCCCATCGTGATCGCAAAGGGATAAAATTACAAAGTGTCGAAGCAGGGAAAGTTGTGGTCCGCGTCGACGTATTGGAGGTCTTTCCATTCCCAAGTGATGGGATGAGAATTGAAATTGCCGTCTAATTTATGGCTGGCGAAAGGAGCAAGGAGCCGGATCTTCTTGGTGGAGGCGGGGAGGAGAAACTTTAATGGTGGGGACATCTGGTTCTACCGGAATGGAGTGGATACTGCCATATCTTAGATTATCTAGGCTAATGACTGGCTGGATGAGGAGCGCGGTAATATAGGCTAGGAGGGACTAAAAGACTTTACCTGTCAGAAGGAAGAAGTTGTCCATCCAGTGCTTCAGGAATGTGGGAATCAAGATTTGGATGCTAAATGGTGATAAAGTCGAGACAGCGAGATGTGTTGCTATTAACGCAAGGTTGGTGCCAAAGGGACGATATGGTACACCATTGTCAAGGGTATGCCTACTACCCGAGTACTCCATCCTTTTTGCCTCCGGGCTATACTAACTCGGGTGCGGCTACGTAGTAAAACGAAAAGACCATGCCTACGATGCCCTAGAATTCCTCCGCAATAAAAGAGGCTCCTGTCTCCTCATCCATGGCGAATCCCTCATGCTCCTCCTAGACACGAACAAACCCGAGTTCATATTTTTCGCCGTACAACTCCCGAGAGTAATCGCCTGCTGTTGCACCCCCTCTCCCTCCCCCAAACGTCCGACGTAGGCCCCTAGGAAACGCATATACTGCGTCTGCGATGGTGAGAATGACGCCTCCATGATACGTAGGCGTTGGTATAGTCGGAAAGGAAGGCAGTCAGGCTAGTCTTACAGCGGACTTTAGTATCGAGCAATTCTGTCATCTAACAAAGCTGCTAATGCGACATGGAAGCTCCCACCACCTCCTCCCCTCCCTTTCGCTTTTCCTTCTAGCTAACACTGAGAACAGGTACATCTGAATGGTATTCGCAGAACTAGGCACAGCCCTCTTTTTTGATTCAATCCCCTTGCTGGGTGAGTACTTTGACCTCGGGACGTCCTTTCATGAACCTTCCTGTCGCGCGTCACGGTCATCGGCAGGATCAGCCTTGTCCCGCTGTGGTCCGTGAAGACAGCTGTGGGGAGGTTGGGACCACCGAGCTATGCTAAGGTTCAGTGAGTTTGATTGTGATTTGTAGCTGCATTGGTTGGCCGTTCTGTTCTATCTTGTTTCGGGCAGTAGTGGGGATGTGAATAAAGGGGGATGTCATTCACCGAGTGGACGGGTGAGGTATTTGTGTGTTTCCTCCGACTTTGTATGCTAGCTTTCTTCCCTTTCTTTCTATTTTACTGGGTTAGTTTCTTTTTCTACCATGATTAGGGTCAGCGGACGGTGCGGGTTATGAATAAAGTAACAGGCAACTGTACGTTTTGCACTAAGTTATAGAATTTAGAAGGAAGAGAATATTAATCCATTAAACATTACCATATCTTATGATATTACCTTTGTTTAGTGCACTCGGTCTATAGTAATTATATATGTCAGCGGGAGTTTGCAATGCCAAGTACAGTATTATACCAGGGTCCGGCGTGGGAGTATTTCAATACCTTCCCTTAGTCGGATGGTGTGTTGCGCATGCCGTATTCCCCTCCTGTCGCCTGCGGCGTAACCTCTCAGTAAATCAGTCAATAAACCTGTGGAAAGTAGCTCTGAAGATAAACAGCCTAAAGGCTTTCATAAGGGTAAGACAAAGACTGAATCACTTGAACCAATTGAGAAGGAAAGGAAACGTTGTGAATTGACTGGTTGATCCCCGTGTGGTTGTTGGTTGTTAGACTAGAATACATGAAGGAGAGATTTATATGCAAAGCGTCTCTGTGCCAGGGCCCACTATTACATGAATTTGGCCGCTGCCAAATAGGCCATGCACCACACTAGACTACCCTAGTACAAAACCTACCCTACACTGGTAAGAAGTCGTTCAATCGAATTTATTATTAACTAAAGGGACCATGCCAATCCAGGCTTTAACCCCAACGGCAGTACAATCCCGAGGTACGCCAGCTCAACCTGCCTATCCCGCAGCACATCTGTAAAGTACTATACCACCCGCAGAACAGGTAGAAACCCTACCCCAGGGCCCGAGTATCCTGGCCAGAACACAGCAATCTTCATAAATATAATCACAACCACCGACAGACCTGCCCACCCCCCCCAAAACATAAATCCAAAAATCACAACCGCCCGCAAACCAGCCTCCCAAAATCGTCACACAAATAATACAAAATAAATCCCCACCCTATCTAATGTCGAGAAGAGATAGGGGTATCTAAAGTTAAAAAGAGGAATTTTTAGTAAAAGCAACCATGGGACCCCTCATCAGGTTACCTTATCCAATTAGCCAATTGTAATGATAGATTTTCGGTAATATATTTGAGTTCCCTATTGTAAAGTGTAGGTATAGTATAGTATTTTAGAGGGTCGCGAGATTCTCGAGTTGCGGGAGTCGTAGCATAAAAACGGGTTCAGTACATGCCTCCACTTAAATCAAGGCTTAGCCCAAAAGAGAAACTTCAATCCCAAGAGCAAATAAGAAAAGTATCAAAGAAAATTTAAAAGCAGGGTAGACAATGGGAAAATCCATGCCAAGTGGCCAAGAGCGCTGCCACTCTTGCAACTCGAGAATCTCGCGACCCTCTAGGATACTATAATTAATGGTAAGAATTAGTCTGCCCATTCGGCTGGGGCTGAAGCCAGACACCTAAGGTGGAAATTCCAATATAAAGGGTTGGGCATGAATTCTGCTGCACGAGTGTTGAAAGTGATGAACCACTCGAGCAGGTGGGTCGGTCAGTCGCACATTCGCCTCCCTGGGGGGGGGGGGTCATGAGAAATCTCCCAAATAGGTTTTGGGCAACAGATGCCATATGTACGCCTTCTAGGCTTTGTTTTTCCGATTAATTGTTTCTTCCAGGGGAATGCGTGACTGAGAGCAATTATTTCATAGTTCCGAAAGGAACATCCAGATGGGGTATTCAAGGTTAAAAATGTAGAAAAAATATAGCTTACGTTGCCGTTTCATGTAAGCTTGGCATGCCCAGAACAGCTATTAATAACTTACAAATCACTTTATTTTACCATACTTGTTTTTGCAGGTTGGGATTGAGGTGTAAAACTCATCTGAGCCAGGCTTTACCCCAACTCTGCTGCAATATGATATAAGAAGTATGATAATATTATGATATAAATAATTTTTTTTATTTTTAAAGGAAAGCATGCTTTTAAAAAAACCTCTTATCATGGACATTTTTATTAATGAACCAAGTTTATAATATGAGATATAGGTAAGATTTGTTTTGGCCTCAACACTTTACTCGAGTACCTTAAGTTACCTGAGTGCATTCAAATACCGTAGAAACTTGAATAATTGAACCAACTTGAATAATTGAACCGTGTGCTATGTATGTCGTTGGGCTTTCCTCTCCCAGTAAGGGGGAGATTTTTCTTTTCTTTTCTGTCTCGGAAGGGGGAAAGAGGCTGTGTTTTTGTTGTGTTTTTTGCTCCCATTCCGGAGAAAGAAATTCTGGACTTCATACCACACGGTTCAATTATTCGAGTTTTTACGGTATAATACACAAAACATGTACACGTACTGTAGACACTGCCGGCCAATACTATAAAATAACCTAATGCAACTTCTCGTACTACAAGTGTCAGGGATCAAGTTTTCGCACTGGACAGGGTTTATTTTGCGGGTTAATCTAAATTAAACTGTTCGGAACTTTATCCCTATTCCTTGTATCATACTACTTGTAGTTACTGAAAATTGTTTTTTTAACTCTGAATACCCTTAGTGGTGGAATATCCTTGGAGTACTGTACCGTAACCATCAGTTTCAGGTACAAGGGTAGGGAACTGCCAACCTTAACGGACAGGGACATACCGGTATTTGGCTGGTTAACCTTAAATAACTGCTCAATCACATTACACATGAATCGACATTGCTCCCGCCGCGAGTTCAGTATTTGTCCCATTGCGCACTTCTGCGTATCTGTAGCCGACGGCCGTCCACCCCGTCCAGGACGGCGCCAAGGCACTCCGTCCCGTCCAAGGATGAGACGGTCTCGTCCTCTGTCGTCCTCATCCCATCTTGGACAGACGGGACGGCTGGAAGCGCTGCGGGCCATGCACAGGTACATTACCCGCAGCTGCAAGGTGTTTGAGTTTATTTGACACGCCTCGGAACAAACATCATTATCGCAGAATATACAAGTTGAACTCGGAGTGACCTATCAGTGGCAGCACGCACCAAACACCGGAGCCATTTGTGGAATCCCATACAGCGGCAAATTTGTGCTTTACGGATCAACCGCCACAGGATACGCTTCAGGTTTCTCTACTTGGTTTCATACGCCCTAGTTCCGAATACCGTAGAAACTCGCCAAACTCGCTATACAAGCCACCAGATTGTCACACTCTAATTGGCCAGCACTACGGACCGCGGCCCCAAGTCTACTCTCCGATTGGCCACAACCCATGAATGGTGAGCTTGGCTGCATAGCGAGTTTGGCACAAGGTTCTACGAAGGTACAGCGCCTAAGTTTTGAATATTTTACTAGCAGGGGATGTTCGACTAACAGGGATGAGGAGGTGAATTGGGTAACCACTATACCCAATTCGCTGCCCTTATACCCGATTTGCTGCCTTGGCCCCTGCTAGCGTAACACCCCTGCTAGTAAAATATTCAAAACTTAGGTGCTGTACCTTCGTACGGTAGTACAGTACTCATGCTGTTTTGCACAACTTATTGTCGGTAGACAAAATTAACCGCGCGCTAATGATCGATCGCAACTCAACCCTCATCATGATGCGTTTCCAGCGCAACCCAAAGAAATTCCCCAAGATCACATATTAATGCCTACTATGTCTTCTACTATGTATTTACATATGTATTCCTTTTTTTAGTTTCCAGCGTAGTGGGGCTTGTAGGGAGTGCTGCTGTTGTGGCCTCTGTTTTGCCTGTTGGTTGATACGCACTTAATTTTGTCCAGGCACAATACTTAACCCGCCACCTTCCCGAGCTCAAAATCACATACATATCTTAACTTGCCTTGGCCGGAAAAAGAAGGATAGATTGTGACGCAAAGGCTGTGAAACAGAGGATCTGCCCGCCAACCCAGCCATCATGGAGAAGCCAAATATTTCTAGGTTCATCCCACCTTGTCAGACTAAAGTGTCTTTGTTTCACGGGAAAAATGCACTACTAACTAAACCGGCAACAGTGCTCTTAGGAAAACAGTGGTGGAGATACAAGCTGCGGATCTTGGGAAGGTCTATGTGCATAGAGCACTGCTGAATAGTGAGGTTGCGGCCTTTGGGGAATGCGGATGGTCTTGTTTCCCTAGCGCTACGGTTGCGAGTTTTGTCGAATACCTTTACCAGGGCGATTATACTTGTCCCCCAGCGGTCACTACCAGCTCAGATTCCTCCGAGAGCACTTCCGCTGCTCCTCCGGTGGCTAGTTGGGCAGCTAGTGGATCACGTATGAAGAGATGTGAGGAACTTTCACCGTGCTGTGTTATTGCGGATTAATTAATGCTAATACACTTGCTGGCCAAGCCCGGTCATCCGCCTCCATTACCCCCTCAGCTGCAGGGCCCTTAGGCTACGAAAAAGCTTTCCTCACCCACGCTGGACTATTCATACTCTCCCGACGCGGCAAGGTGCTTCCTCTCGCAAGCATGTGCATCACAAGGCTCAATGAGGCAATGAAAGAGGCGCGGGACACAGCTAAGGAATCCGTATTCGTGGAAAACATGCGCTCATTAATTCGATTCTCGTATGATCCTTGCTGTAATGGTAACGATGGCATATGGGGAGAATTACAAAAGACAGTGTGCGGATTCTTGGTATCGCAAAGAGGCTGGCTTGTTAAGCCGCCGGGATCTGATCTGATCTGCGAGGAAGAGCAATTTGCGAAGGACCTTTTGGCCGAAGCCATCAGTCTTCTTATAGACACGGATAAGATTCGTACGGCGGCTCAGAACGGTGTTGAAGCTTTAAGACTCGAGATCGCGATCCCTGCGAACAGGCCAGGAAGGAAGAAAAAAAGGCAAGCCCTGGAAATTTGTATTTTGATGAAAAAGTACGAAGAGGTCAATGCTTATCATGTGGTGCTTCAGCTCTAACTAGTCTTCTACGATACGGGAAAAAGTGCTGTATAGAACTCTCTTCACTCAGCCTAATCCTATGTGGGCGGCAATTTGTTGACCTCCGGTATTGCGCCAGCCAGCCACCCGTGGAGCCGCTCTATCAGACAATGAGAGCGATTAGTGTTTTGAAGGAGAGGGGGTAGGCTGACTAAATTCTTTAAAGATAAGGACGAAGGTTTACTTGATTCCTCTTGCACATTTTTTTTCTTTCCTCATTGTGCTTCTATTACGTCAGTCATTATTATTTAAACCATTTCCCAACATTACCAAGTGCTCTAGCTTGTTAGTAGCATCGCATTGCTAGGATGGTAGTTGGCCTAGTGTTGGGTCCTCCGCTCCGGGAGTCTTGGCTCTTACTAGTCTAATGTATAGCGCTATACTGACGGTACCTCAACGAAACTCTGAATTAATGGTTCCAGCAACCTCAGCAATAGGAACAAACACTCAAAGCCTTGTAAACCATCCTTCAGCACCAATGACAGCTTTATCTTGATAGGTTGGCGGTGGTTCGTACGGCCTCCGTAACTCTATCCAGTGATCCAAGCCGTCCAGTCTGTCCGTCTTTAGGGGAGGACGGGACGGACTATGCCCGGGAAGGTGAGGACCGGACGAACTGTAGGAGACTATAGTCCTACGCTTGGACCTCCAATACCAGCCAAGATGAGATCAGGCATCATGTGACATCACTCGTGCAGTCCCCCACAGTCCCCCGCTGTCCCCAGCAGTCCTCCCCCCTGCCCCGGCAGATCAAGGATACAGTTGGTACGCATGGGTTCCGGTGTTTCAACCCTAACCTTAGTGCGCGGGATACCATTTCTGCGTATTAAAGTTAGGGTTAAAACATGTTGTAATCACTCGGCTTGAAACTTTACTTCCTGTTGAAAATAGGCTTTCGGATATGCACTTTTCTAATTGGGATTCTAGAGCTAAGGTAGAAGGGACGTTAGTACTATAGAGAAAATACTCGTTTCCATGGAGCTTGGCTTGGTCTAAACATGGCTTACCAGATCCTATTTATCACGATTCACACACAGTATTCTCAAACCAGTTATTTCACTCCTTTTCTAGCCCAAGTTCACACCTACACCTCCGAACAAATTATTCTATCATCATGAGATATCACTCTTGCCGTCCCAGGTCGTCCGCACCATTACTGACCGTCCAACCCCCCTGCCCTGAACTAATATGTCCCCCCTTGTAGGTCCCGCAGTCCTGCCCAAGGACGGCCGTTTTGCCCTGCGGCTGCCCAGGACGGACTACAGATTGCCGTCCCGGACGGCTGGGAACACTGACTCTATCATCTTATGGTCAGTCTGGGTGAGGGTTCGCCCAAGGACTGGCCGCTTGGGAACGCTAACTTTAGTCGGAAGATTGTCATGATTGGTGTATGTGTCTTTCCAACTAAAACTAGGGTACATGTACTGTTGTCATACATCCCAGCTTGCATCAAGATGCGGAAGGCAGAGCAATCGGCATAATTTCTTCGCAGTTCACACCCTCCAAATAAATCCATAACAGGAGCCAGACCGGACGAAACAAATCACCGCAAAGCCGACAAACAGCTATCATTCTAAATAACAAATTGTTTACACTAAGAAGCTTCAGCCAGCAATAGCAACAAGAAAGAAAATCGAGCAATCAACTATCCTATCAATAGCGAAAAATAGCAAGACCCTGTTCACCGGAGGGCTCTCATGAGCCTAGCCAACTCTCCTCTGCTGCTCCCCCGCCCCAATTACTCCAAGATGTAGTCCAACCTCTCCCTTCCGTTATCCTGCAGCCAACGAAAATCCATTCTCTTTTTCGGCTATCCTCCGAACCGCGTATTCAAATATGGTGGTGTGTCTGGCCAGGCGGTCTAGGCTAAGCACGTAGCCCCCTAGGTAATTTGGCCTACACAGGATCGCTCCTAGCGGTCTCGTCCCGTCCCGTCTTCTTGGCGTTATTCTGGCCTCAGTGTGGGGCCCCGGGGCGGGTCGGAAAACGGCCGGCAGGGACGGAGGGCCCTGCGGGGGACTTCACTTTCTCTTTTTTTTGGCGTTTGTGGGGGGGGTGTGTATTTTTGGAGTCCTCCTGGCTCTGGGCGTGTCGAAAGACTGCCTGATGCATTGTAGAAACCAAACAAATGCGTGATCCGCTCCACTTTCTGGTAAAGTGGATGAATAGCCGTCCCCGGATCCCAGCAACTGACCCTCTGCCGTAGCTAAATCGCCGCCCAATATCTGCAATACAGAATTCCCCTTCCTGAAACTGTCCTAAACCCGTTAACATAGCCCAATCTAGGTCCCCATTATCGATGTGAGGTTCAGTAAGGAGGTTAATTAGGCAAGCCCGGAGGCTAAAAAACTCATCCTGTGAATGACACCGCAGCTTATTCAAGGTAGGTTGCGCTTTGGCGATTGCTTTCTTCATGAGGTCCCTTTGGGTTGGATCAAAGCAGTTCTTGGTCTTGACGACAGGCCCTACAGGGCAAGACATGCGTGTTCAGGGTAATGGGGGGGGCGGTAGAGAATGATGGAGGATAACAAGGGACGGCGGAGGAATGTGGAGATGGTCGAGGATGGCGGAGGACTGTAGGATGTTGTGGGGGGCTGTGTGGAACTGTTGGGGGCGGTAGGGAATCATGAGTACAGCGGGAACGGGACGGGTGATGTCTCATGATGTTATCTTGTGAACTCGGGGACTGTTGAAACTGTGGAAAATGTCGTGTCGCCCCCCCCTGTTAGTGTCTAAGAGAGAGCGATGACTAAGCTGCTGTCTCAGTATCCAGCAATAGTGTCAGTAGATATCATCGTATGACTAAAATTTATGGTGGTATGGTGTCTGCATACCTTTAAATTTATAGTAATTAACAAATTTTGCTCATTAACCTATATCTTAGAGACTAAGGAGGTAGAACATTTTCCGCGGTTTCAGCAGTCCAAGAGAAAATGATTCGCTCAGAGGTGCATGGTTAATTTAGACCAGTGCTGGGGTCCCAAGTTAGGTTTTGGTGCATAGATGTTTAGAATTCCGGGGATTTCATCCAGGCGGGGATTCGGGAGAGTGAAATCTTTGAGAGCGAGATGCCACTATACACTCACCCGCAGCTATGGATCTCGATAATCCAGATACCTTGCTGTCTCGTATGATTCTTAGTAAGTTCTGACTTCCTTTTGCCCTGTTCCGGGATCACTCATTTTGCTGGGCAGACTCTTCGGATTTCGGCCTTCCGGGATAGCGGGGGTGGGTGTGCACTCATACCCCACTATCCCGGACCGCCAAAATCACAAGAATTTGTCCGGCACAGCGAGTGATCCCAGACAACAACCATGCTTTGGTGTAGAAGAAATTAAGAACCTACTGAGATTCCATTGAGACAGCGAGGTATCCAGATTATAGAGATCCGGGGTAGTAGGGTGTGAATGTATATTTTTTAATTCCTTTTTCCGGATATTTCCTGCCAGGACGCTTACATCCAGAGATATCCTAATCGGATGGAAACTTGGAAACAGAGCTAGAAGTTTGCTGGTGCATGATAGTAGGTTGTTAAGAGGAGAACGAGGAACTACTTTCTTATATACTAAAAGTTTTATTAATACTTTTACAATCTTTTCCTACGTTGAGAACACCTACCAAAGCAAGCAGCCTACTCACAACAAGCAAAATGTAGTTGTCATCTAGTCACTTTCCCGTATCCTTTGCCTCCTAAATCAAACTATATTATCTCATAGACGGGAAGTCTATTCATTTCTAGCTCACATTTCTAAATCCCTATACAGTATCAGACATGCCCCCACTCGATCAGATCTCGACAACCCTTTTTCTATCACTAAAAAAGATTACAGTATCCCAGAGGGTCGCGAGATTCTCGAGTTGCGAGAGTCGTAGCATAAAAAGTGGGTACATGCCTCCACTTAAATCAAGGCTTAGCCCAAAAGAGGAACTTCAATCCCAAGAGCAAACAAGAAAAGTATCAAAGAAAATTTAAAAGCAGGGTTGGCCATGGGAAAATCCATGCCAAGTAGCCAAGAGCGTCGCCACTCTCGCAACTCGAGAATCTCGCGACCCTCGGGGATACTGTAGCATAGATTCGCCAGGTAGCTATAGAAAGAAAGAAAGAAAGGTGGCTACATACATAGTCTCCAACCATGGAGTGACGAAAACTAGCCGGTAGTGAACAGGGGTATTTGGTGGGCAAACAAAGAAGTCGTCAAGGTTGGGTTTGCAGAAAATTACCTTCTATTTGATCCCTGCTCATCACCCGCTGGTTTCAGCCATGCCCTGGTTGAAGCCTTTAGGGAAGAGCAAGAAAGAGATGTGCAGTCTCTTCCAGCGTCGGGAGATTCTTGAGTCACAAGAATAAGCCCTGTCATGGTAGTTTGATTGGTCGAGGTTTGTTTGTGAAGCCTATTTTTCTGTGTGGGTACTCGCAGTGCGAGAATATTTTACTCTATGGTGGAATAGATTAGACAGCATGCTATCTGCTTTCTGAAGCGGAGGAAATCACTCAAGTATAAGTAAATAGCTATTATAGATGAGAAAAATTGACTAGTAAAAAAGTCACAATTCGCAATCAACTCAACTCTCCTAAGCTAATTGACAAACTCTTCACAGAAGACAAAATGAGAGGAAAGAAAAAATCAAAGCGAAAAGAAAACTCAACCTTGTCAGGTGGCGATTCTCGTTTCTGTCTACACTATCAAATTCCCATCCACCCTTTTGTGGCATAGGGCAGATGGGTTTGGATGGGTTGAAGTTGAGATTTACGGCCAATCAGCTTCAACCACAAATTTCTATCATGAATCAATCCAAAACAAATCCAAGGTTTGAGGACCCCAAATCTTTCCCTAAGTTCCGAGCACACGGAAAAGCCAGGACGTGGCTACAGAGTCCTGTATCGCTGGAGGGCTGTGTGATTCTTGAGTTGCAAGAGTAGGAGCCTCCTTGGCCTCAAATCCATAGGATTGTGAACCATGTTTTTAAATTTCTGCCATACTTTTCTTGATTGCTAAGGTCTCTCTGTCGGGCTAAGCCTTGTCTGAAGTGCAGGCATGTTCCCGTTTTTAAGCTACAACTCTCGCAACTCTATAATTCCGCTACCCTACAGGAGGCTTCAAGTTTACAGTCTCCAGTAGGGTCGCGAGGTTCTCGAGTCGCAAGAGTGGCGGCGCTCTTGGCCACTTGCATGGATTTTCCCATGGTCAACCCTGTTTTTAAATTTTCTTTGATTCTTCCCCTGTTTGCTCTTGAAGTTTCTCTTTTGGGCTAAGCCCCGACCTAAGTGCAAGCATGTACCCGTTTTTATGCTACGACTCTCGCAACTCAAGAATCTCGTAACTCTTCGGGAGACTGTATACATCTTTATCAGAAAAAAACACTGGCAAACTTTACTAGAACAAATCGGGGATGTAGATCCCCGGCATGGTATGACCTGGGAGGTTGGTTAACAAATATCAATTGAGGGACTGGGATTGTCTCATAACTGACATGGCTCTCACAATATACTTCTTAGTGCTCGGGTTGATGGAAAAAAGATTGTATCCTAAATTGACCTGAAAGCTCTTTGATATTATTAATAGCAGCAGAAATCAGATTTGATTGCTTGTTCGCTTTGATATTCTCTCGCTTTTTCGTCTATACATAATATAGCTCAACACCAATTTTAGCCACCTCCCACTTAGGAACGCTCTGTACAAGTATTCGTCGTCGCTAATATCTGCTGTCTGTGACCACCACAGGCAGTCTTTCCCTACGACCTGAAACCCCTTCCTTCACCCCACCGTCTTTTGATACCCTTATGAGATACCCCTATGGGATACGAGATGTGTGATATGGAAAATAGGAAACACGATTACTGCGAAACCAAAACCCAAGGTCTATTCAATGATATTATAACTTGCCAAAGTGACTCAGATAATGCTGGAGTGAAGTCCACAATAATCAAGCATCCTAAATCATACTCAAGCAATGGTCACGATCGATCACTCGACCACGGCCTACCCCTTTGATTGATAGTTCAATGATGGGTTCGTTCTGATCAGATCATAGTGGGGCAAGACCCCGGTGATCTGCTTGATTATGCGGGTGTCTATCATATTAAAACCTGCCGCTTCCCGAATCCGGAAACATGCAGATTCATATTTGTGTGTACTTGGGTGTAAGGGTTATTTGGGGACCGGTAGCACAAACACACTCTCCCAGCGCATTGCCCGCCGACGCCGGTTAGTGTTGCGAATTGCATCTCAAGAAGTGGTCGTTATATTATTAAGAGAAATAAAAGAGAAGAAACGAACAAGAGCAACGAGCTATGCTGAGAAGCAAACCCCGGGAATGCATAGGCAGCACCCGGGAATTTCTGGGAACAAGAGGGGACAACATCGCAGAGCACAAGGTTCAAGGGTATACATAGAACAATGTAAGAAATAAGGAGTAAGGAGAGCACCTCCGGAGGTCTATTGTAACAGCTAGGTTTAACTAGGATAAATTTATTGAATTAAGCGTAAACGCTGCTTAGCATACATTACCCAATCCTATATATCATTCTAGGAAAAGCAACAGGGTTGAGGCGATAGAATCTTTGTGCAAGAATTCTACAGCAACATTTCTCTCACACAATTTTCCTGGCACAAGACCTTTTTTATTCTGTTTTTACCTAGAGTCTGACACAGATAGGCTGGGAGACTAAAAACTCTTTCCACAGTATAGTTTTAGGAAGTAGGGACTCTGAGCGATGTTGAGATCATAAGTCTCCGTTGAGCCCGAGTTATTGCTGGAGCGTCGTCACAGGTATCGTGAATATCAGATGGGTGGACAAACGGGAAGTGGGACTTAGTAAGAGGGGAAAAAAAAGATCGGGGGTGTACAGAGCTCAATTATCCAGAAAACAAGATCTAAGCACATTACCCTTCTCGTGGGTGCTCTCAAGGGATTCTAACCCGGATACTATGAAGCAAAAAAATGATGACACAAACCAGGGGAGACAGGTACTTTTTTATTTTTTACCTACGGTAGCAAAGGGGCAATCAGCGGGCTTGAGGGGAGTCAATTCCCAAACAGGAAAAAGAGGAAAACGCAGGCGAACAAAAAGAAGGGGGGGTGGGGGAAACTGGGTGTAAAGAGTACAGTATCTCAAAAACCAGCGGGAAGCGATTTGGTGGGATACGGGGATAAAGGTTTTAAGCTCATTTGGAAGGCATGGATTGTGAGTTCCAGCAATGGAGTTCATGAGGAAACTCGTAAGAAAATTCAAGGAAGGAATTTGATTCAAACAATTAAGGGTTAAGTTGGTGCTGAAAAAATCTAAGACAGTGTAAACCAGCTAGGGTCACTAACAACCTTCGGATTTGATAGGGTCGAGAATTGGCGGTAGTTACGAGACTTGAATATCTTTTTAACAGCCATGCATTCCTGTTCCCCAAAGCCGAAGCCAACTTTGAACCCCTCTTTATCCTTCTTCCCAGGAGATCTTCTAATTCAAGAGCTTAAGGACGGTAGGCTCGGCGTAGGTGACCCGATCTCATTTACGTGGTAGGAAGAGCGGCGTGTGACAATATTTTTCCCAGAAGAATCAGATGTAGGGATGCCGGTACTCGGCCTTCGAGCCTCCGGATGAAGTTTCTTGATACTTTGTTCTCTACCAGCCCTGGCGGGTGGGGGCTTAGTGGATTGAGTTTCGTTCCGCGTAGGTTGAGCCTGGAGCGTGCCTTAGTGCCTTGATTTGGTACGGTCATGGGAGATAGACTCCTGTTCTCTAATTGTGGAATTTAGGGCGCATATTCCCTCGTCAGTGTAATAGGTGTCGCTCTCAGCCTATGTCATCTTCCATGACCTCTGCTGCAGGGGTCGCTACTAGTTGGGCGGTGTTCTCATCTAAAATTAATTATCCATCAGTAAAAGAAGCGCCATGCCAGTCGCTCGACCAAAGCAAGCAGACAAAAGCTACATCAATGCCTGAAACAATACATCGCATACCTCTGTTTTCGCCGACTTCTCAAGGCTCGGTATGGCGAACATCACAAATTTCCCCCGGAAGCTTGTGCTTGAGCTTCTCATAGGTATTTGCAATGGAGTCGTTGAGGATATGAAGACCAAAGTACTCCTTAAAATGGACATATGTGCCCCCCGGCTACATCCAAGGTCGTTCCTATAGAAACATATAAACCTGTGCTCCTCGTTAGATAATCGACGAAGTGTACGTTTGTCGGTTCCATCGTTGCGCTTGGAGGAGGTCGTCCTAGGGATAGCTCCAGCAGGCTATACTTAGAGACAGTCCTAACATAGTTCTCGGTATTGCCTTTGTGGAGAGATGGCTGATTACGAGGGCGTCTGCGGGGAGCCTCGGGGGGTTCATCACGGGTCTCAGCCCCCCAGCTTCATCCGCGCTGTCATTGCCGTCAGTTCCAGCATGCCTTCGTTTCCGTTGTACCTTGGCTAGGTTCTGTGTAAGCTTGGGATGAACCGGTGGCGTTCTACACCACAAACGCTGGCTATAATCAACGCTGGCTAGTTCATCGGCCTCGTTCGGTTTCATTTGGGGCTCGCGAAAGTCCTGGTCAACATAGTGAGGTTTGGGAGGTATGCCCACGGATAAACTACCTCAATGGACAATTCCTCGAATTGGCTCTCGAGCGGAAAACTAGGAACTGTCAAATCCCCTAGCATGAAAATTAAGAGGATTGGTTCTTTCGCAGTGCAATAGCTTGTGGACAAGCTCTGTGGGTCGTTCGTATCTCGGAGTCTATTCCACTCAGGACTTCTCTCTGCTACGCCATTAGCTAGCCAATTTCCTCTCAATGTCTCCGGAGCTGCGGGGGCAGAATTAGAAGGGGCTGTCTCTCCACTGGCATGTCCCAAAGCCATCTGCTGCGAACTGGCAGCAATATTTGCCGATCTCCGCAAGAAGGTAGCAAAGCATCCCTTAGCCTTAGTCGGACCAGGTGAGACGGGACGCTTGCTCTCGAGAATCGAATTTGTGGGCAGAGTAAGGCTGTAGGTTGGCGCGGGAAATCTCTTCAGTGATATCCTAGGTGTGCTAGCCAAGTGGGCTCTGTAAAGTGAGAGGTGAACATAGTCAACAACGATCTGGGCAGCTTGGCCAACCTCCGGGAATAGGTCGGCGGAGGGCATGAGCGACGCTTGCCATATTACTGAGAAAATGGTATTAGGGGAAATGGCACCAAGAGTGTCCTTTTCAGCCGAACCGTTTACACCCTCAGCCCCTAGCACTCCAGGTCCAGAGGATACTTTGTAGTGATACCTTTCAGATGGCTGAGTATTCGGCCTCATCCCTTCGGTCGTCTGCTTCCGCTCAACACCAATGAGATTGTCCAGCTCTTGGACCATCTGCTCGAATGCCGCAACCAAGAACTTTCGTTCATTCCTCTTAACAAACATGGCTGAAAAATATTACCAACTCCTTCCTAACAATATCCCCGACCGGCGGTCATTATCAAAAGTGATCCCGCAACCTCCCTCTCAATTTTTGAAGCCTCCTCGCTCATCTCGGGGATCCCAAGGAAACTCGTGAGTGCGTGCAATGCCGCCCTAACCTCCGGAACGTTATCCGTAGCAAGTTCACAAAGCCTCAAGTGTGCACCCCCTCTGATTCCTTGCCACTTGCCCTCGGAAAAATCATGCCAAAATTGTTACAAACAGAGACACGCCCACTTCCGCCGCAATGGATTCTCGTCTCCAAGGTAGGCTAGACAGGCGCCCATAATATTCGGAGGGCTGCAGATCACCTGACCCCGGTGAAATCCTCTGCAGAACATGGCGAGCATAAAAGCACACATAGCACGGTGTTCGCTCGCGTTTCCAACGGGGATTCCAGAGGGTGGGATGAGAATATGTATCGGATAGCTATAACTATTATCCCTCAATAAATCCGCCAGGAAGGAAATATCGACGGCAAATATTTTCCCAGAGATAAGCGCCATCACTGTGTTCAATTCCCACGCCGCCTACTGGAAAAGCTTAACCACGTACGTACGGGAAAATATCAATGCTCGACGCCACATTTGCAGCCCAAGGACCTAAGTCGAGGAAGTTACTGAGCAAAACACGCGCTCTAAGACGATTCTCCTGACTCAATAAGAATTGAGGCACAATCGGAAGCCGATCCGGAGGCTTTCTATCAATCACCGCCCTGAGAGAGACAAACCTCAAAGGCAGCGTGCTTCTCGGTGAAGAATCGGGGATGTTGACATTCGTCTGCAGGGCCACCATCAGCAGCCCTATTCAACGCTGACAACTGTTCCAGCACCACCTCCACCACCAAATCTTACGACTTCCATAAGGGGTGATGGAGTGTCTTGGGCAGTGGGAGTGAGGAGATCGGATGGCATTGATGAACTCTGATAATCCTTTGACTCAGCAGAAAATTCCTAAATAGCGCTGCTACTAAGTCCTGTCAAAAGAGGTTCTTAAACAAGGATCGAGGAAGGGTGTTCCAGGCAATGGTATTAGTGATAACAGTGAAGATCCAGCTAAGCTCGCCAAGCGGTGTTCTGCACTCCTGAAGGCGCCTAGGAAACTTTATGGCCCGTTCGGCAGTCAAATCTGGAGGCAGCAGGTTATGAAGCACGAAAAGACGAATCGCTATCTCAATTAGGGTAGTTAAGCTGCAAGCGAACAGGTTGGCCGGCAAATCCGGATTCATAGGCAGGAGTTTTCTTACTTCCACAAGCACGCAATTCTTTCTAATCGCTGTAGAATGCGGTAACTAGAGCATTCCGGTCCTTGGTCCGTAGCTCCATGTTTTCCTGCTCATGCTTCTCAATAAACAGATTGAAATTGGAGACTATATTTCTACCCTCACTCGGCGCGCCGAGCCAGCTCTGCAGGTTGTACGGCGAATAGGAATGTACACAGTGAAATTCTGGTTAAACACCCAAATTTCCTGGCTAGACTTTGGCCCCGGTACCCCATGACTGTTATAGTTGAAAAGGATTCATTCATCGCCAGTGTAACGCCGTAACGGGCAGCAAAACTTCTTCGTGTCCTCGATCGAAGGGTCAAGGTACTGCTTAAACCCTGTTCGAATGCTATGCATATCGTATCGTTGCTGTGAATTCTTCCCAATCTACCCCAGCGCCTTCGCGGCAGGGTGAGCGGTGGTACCCACCCAAAATGCTGACTTTTGGTACGGATTTGTCTTCAAGACATCTACTTGAACATTAATAGAGGCAGCGCGCAGCAAAAATCAGGAGAATGTGCCTGGAGGATCCACATGGATGTTTTAGCACAACACCAGCGCAGCGGAAGCAGTTTTCTGTTGATTCCTCATTCCCCACCCCTCCAGTGGAAAGGCTTCCGTATCTTCTATCTTGCTCCCCTTCGTATCGTGAAGTTTGTCAGTATAGTACATGTGAAAACCCTAGCTTCCACTACTTTAGGAGAACCGAAGGTGTGGGAATAAAGGATGAAAGGAAAGAAAGAATTCAAAAGGGAATCAAACCTGCTCTAATGCAACCAAGAATATGCCCGTGTGCCGGGCGACTACAATCCAATTCATGTTTCGCAGACCTTCTCTAGCTACTAACCTTGCCGGAGCTATCACTCATGGAATGTTGAAACTTGGACTAAGGGGATCAACATTGCCAGTGTTAGGTCTTTTAGGGTAACTGTGTCGGTATGGTACCGAATGACAGTACTGAGACTAAGTTATATCGTGCCGGTATGCTGAGCGGTAGAAAGATTATCAAAGTTGAGGCCACCAACAAGGAAATCCAAGCAAATCCAACTTCCCAGTGGGAGAGGCAGAAGTAGAAACAACAGGTATCTGCCTATATATTTATAGACTGAAGAAATCATGAGCAAGGTATGGAGATAGGTCTATATAACTCCTCACTTATAGCGAGGGAGGTTTAGGACGGAGGTTGTACAGCGGCAGTTTTCCCTACTCTAGACTAACCCCTATTAGTGATGCCATGGTACGCATATGCACTTGCGGGGGATACGAAGGCCCTAAAGGCCCATCCTTTGTCTGTTTGCTTTTACAGTAGTCTTTTACCAGCTCTCGCTCTCTCTTTCCTACTCTTTCCTACTCTTTCCTACTCTTTCCTACTCTTTCCTACTCTTTCCTACTCTTTCCTACTCTTTCCTCTTACAGTCTTCGCCGCACCCGTGATGAAACTGGGGTGGTGACGAACAGGGGTATTTGATGGGCAAAAAATAAATCGTCAAGGTTAGGGTTATAGAAATTACACGTCATTAATCCCTGTTGGGTGATAACTGTACGAGTAGCGCTCCCTCCCTATCTCCTATCGTGACACCCTCCACTTTCTCTTCCACACATCTTCCGCCTTCCCTTCCACACATCTTCCGCTTCCCCTTCTACACCCTCTCACTTCCCTTTCTACACCCTTCCACTTTCCTTTCTACTCGTACACACCTTCCACTCTCCCACCACACACCCCACCCCCCTCCCACGTAGTCACATCCCAACACAACATTTGACTCTCCCACTAACAGTACCAAATCCTAACTATGGAAAATACATCAACCTGCCTTTTCGATATTGTTCATGATAAAGCTACGAAAGAGTATCGCAATATTCTTGTCCATGGATTCCCTCATTTTACCTTCATTCTCCGGCAGGAGCTTATGGCTCCTCCCCCTCTTGATGTTCATGAACGCAACCATATTGTTGACCAATAGTTGACAAATTTAAATATTATCAGACGTGCATTACTAAACTTTTCTAAACTAACAACTAAATCTGGAACACTTAGTACTAGTCATTCCCCCTCCCTTCATGGCTCTGCCTCTATCTGTGGTTCCCCCTCCCTTCATGGCTCCCCTTCTCTTTGTGGCTCCCCTTCTCTTTGTGGCTCCCCTTCTCTTTGTGGCTCCCCTTCTCTTTGTGGCTCCCTCTCCCTTTGTGGCTCCCCTTCTCTTCACGGCTCCCCCTCCCTTTGTGGCTCCCCCTCTCTTCATGGTTCCCTCTCTCAGCATTTTACTTCTCTTAATATCTCCGGTGAACAGCAAACTCCCCTCACCTCAACTGTAGAACTTCTGCCATCTAGTAACAACCCAGCTCTACTTGCACCTTCTGTTAATATCCCAGTTCCTTCTGCTCATTCACTCCCAACCCCTACCAGTACTATGCAACCTATTGTCACACATTTTGACTTAGCTAATTTGTTTTCACATGACTAATCAATATTAGTCATCCCCTGTTTGTGTTTCATGCTATGAAGTCAGTTAACTCATAGTATCTCACAAGACTGGGTAATAGCCAGTTATCGTTCAAGTTATGTTATGATTGGTTGATTGTTTAATGACTCACAATTGTGAGTCAGATGATGTAATAACTTTCACACATGACTCACATTATGAGTCATGGGTTTCACGCATATGACTCACTCGAGCACATGATTTGTTTTATAGGTTTTGATTGGTTAAACGGTATATTGGGCAGAGACTCATATGAGTCATCTGATGGATCTTGCACTATGACTCACTTATGAATCATAGAAGTTATGTAATGCAAGGTGACGAGTCACCAGGGTTAGGGCCGTAAAGATGTCTATATAAGGTAGGTTTTCGGGCCTGAGAGATAGGGTCTTCACACAACCATCTAAGTAATACAACACTTGGACATTGGAGCATGGGCCATGTCCTTTGACAGTGACCCTCTCATGGTTCAAGATATATGATCCTTTTACTCTGGTTCTTACATGAATTCTTAAGGCTTGAACGCAAACCCCTAGTCCTTTAATGATAGGACCTTGTACTTCCCGGTCTCATGACGATGAGACTTTCCTCCTACGAGACTATAATCATAGTCAACGATATCAACATTCACTACAATTACTTGTTCCCCGTTAAACGAAACACCTACAAGAATGTGTTTATTACACCTATGAACATTACACCAACTAGTACCACTAAAGATAAACCTACCAAAAGGAGTCATTCAGCAACACAAAGCTGACTTAAGAGGGACGGTTTCCAATGCTGTCTTACTAGCCTTCTACCAATTGATGAGTTTGCGATTGAGGGAGCCCATAACATGCCATATGCTCTGGCCGATGAAGCTAGCTGTCATAATCGCGACTTTTGACAAATGTTGGACATCTTTTATAGTAAAGAAGTAACCCACATGCTGTTTGCTAATTTTGCCGGTAAACAGATTAATAGCCTGGCAAACCTAATATCTCTCAACAACTCTATACATTCTATATTTGACAATCGCACTGTGAGATTCGCCCCTCTTACCCCCCCTTTATGAGTCAATCCCTGTTTTCAATAATCATATTCAAAGCTGCCTATTAAGAGTAGACTACAAAAAGACACTCAGCACACCGGAGTTGATTCAGTCTACAAGAATTCGCAGAACTGACTAGGTAACAGTTGGCCAATTATATTCAGAAAGAATGATACCTATAACATACAAAGCCAATGTAGAGGAGTATATAAGAACTATCCCATATCCGGTGTTTTTGCACTGCGGCTATTGATCTGTGAGTTGAAAGACCTTTGCCCCCCAAGTGCCCCAACCAAATAATCAAAATGTTTGTCTGATATAAATTGTCAAATCTTTCTTTTAAATCCAAAAGCTTCATAAGTTGAAGGTTGTAGCTGTAAGTACTAGTTGCTAAAGCTTATTATTATTATTTTAAAAAAAACTCCCTTCTTATATTACAATAGTTGCTGCATGAGTGGGAGGGTACATCAGCAAAAACGGACCCTGCGTCTGATCCGTCGGCATTGCGTCCTGACGCAAGCGACGCATCTCCTGCGTCCCATGCGTCCTGTGCGTCCTGACTTGCGTTGCAACGCCCCGCCACATCCCACGCTTCCAGATGCTACCTGGCAACGTTCCTTGCATCCTGACGCAACCTGGCGCCCTCCCTACGTCTGGACTACCCCAGACTCTTTCTCTCATCTCTTCTTTCTCCTGATGCCGCGATAGCTCCTCATCACCTCTTCTCCGCGTCCTGACCCACCCCTCATCCCCGCTCGTGTAATCAC
>Ga0307509_10002817_pt1 | contig 27528 bp, 21 predicted proteins | sample 10_EM_MG_FD_202245 | JGI IMG/M metagenome (GOLD analysis project Ga0307509, IMG submission 202245) | Populus trichocarpa ectomycorrhiza microbial communities from riparian zone in the Pacific Northwest, United States - 10_EM | ecosystem: Host-associated > Plants > Roots > Unclassified | place... | reverse complement strand
TGGCTTAACGTCAACCCCTAGGCAGAAGCCATCGTGGGGGAAGAGAGGTGGGTGGGGGAAAGTGACGATGATTTCTCGTGGTGTTGAGATTTCAATCGCTGGAGGTGTTGTTGCAATGGTTCGTGTGGTTATCTCTTGATCGGAACCAAGGCCCTTATATAGGCATCTTCCCACAACCCTAACCTTAGTAACTCATCACCTTGTATAACATAACCTCTATGACTTGTAGTGAGTCATAGCGTAAAATCCATCGGCTAACTCACCTGAGGCAACTGCGTAACATCCTTTATCCAATGACAAACTATATGTCAAGTCATGTGCTCAAATGAGTCACATGCATGAAACCCATGACTCATAATCTGAGTCATGTGCGAAAGTCATTACATGGTATGACGTCACAATTGTGAGTCATAAACTCCTTAACCCATCATAATATAACTATGACTCGCAAGTGCGCAGTTATGTGAGAACTATGAGTCAAGTGACATCATAGTGTAAAACCAAAATACCTTATAACTAATAAGTATTAGTCATGTGAAATCTGCCTTGCTTAGTCACAATTTGTGACAAATATAATATATTATTAAGTTATAATTAAACTCTTTGATATTTGACTATGCTCTACAATCGTGTCTTTACTTTTACTACCAACCCATTAACTTGAACCATAAGCCTTTGTGATTATCAATCTGTTATCTTGAATATCTCCAGCCTCATTAGCTTAGATATCTACTCTTAGCTACCGTATAATACATATTTAGGACTGAAGATGTAAAGGCTAGAATTATGACAATTGAAGAGTGATAAAAAACTTGCCAGTTGTTGAATTCAGGAAAAGTAAGACATATTTGACATACACATTTTAATATTGTTAAGGAAAAAAAGAACCAACAGAAGGTATGAAACTTTCTAAAATGCCCTCAGTTATGATAGAAAAGATAAGATATCTGGTAGTAACAAAGCAAAAGTTTCAGAATAAATTGTAATATTTTGTTATAAATTAGTTAAGAGAACTCAAAATAGCAGACTGGCAGAACAAATTCAACCATCAAACTCCAGCTTTCATTTTTATAATTATGCCATCATCATTAGTAAAAACAAAGATTCACTTTATGTATTATATATTATATATCTCCCTGTATCTTCTAGTAATACCAGCTCACCCCATCCTTCATATATCTTATATAGTTGCTCTCTTTCAAGTTGCTAAAGGCCTATCCGGCTTCTCAGGAGCTTATTGCATACTCCCAGCGTAATTCCTAATTGTCTTTTGTCTAATACGCTGAGCTTATATCAATTGAAAAGGCCGCCTGCCTAACTGATCCTTGCTCTTTTTTTTTTTATACTTCTACCTAGGCTATGTTGGCCGTTGATAACCTGAACTTTCAGAGCTGAGTAAAGATAGAAGAGCCTCTACTCTCGGAACCCATTGTAGAGGATCGTGGTTTCATAGCGTATCACTCGCAAGCTACGCCCAAACATGATAAGGAATGTAGAAATTGGGGTGACGAGTGCTTCTACCTGCAATGAATGTGCCACAAAGACTAAATCCAAACTATATTCTGCGCAACCGAAGCGGGGAGAGAGAGAACACATATAAGCATGGAGACACAGCAAACTTTTCCCCTGGTATATTTAACTGCAAGATGGAACAGGAACCAAACTGTAACACGATCGGCTAAAATCTTTTCTGCAATAACTCTGCTAGCCCTAAAGCCGGAAACAGGAAGCGTACATTAAAAGGTGAAAATAGATAAATGCAAAGACATAAACAGTGATATCTCAAAAACAAATTGATCCTAACGATTGGAAAGACCAACGCTGCTCGCTCCCAACTAGTTAGTACTTTTTACTCGCAGAATTAAAGCATATAATTATGACGCATCACGGTCCGCCGGGGTCTCTCCTCCCTCGGTGGTCTAATACTCACCGGGGGCAACGGCGGGACCCTCTCGAGCTTGAACCCGTTCTCGGCGAATTGCATACAATTGCACCCACAGCCAGTGGGACACTCGGCGATGCCCTCCTGGGAAAACCAGGCTTCGTGACAATCTGCGTGCGCTACGTGACCACATCGCAAACAAGGCCCGTAGAGCCCTTTGATGATGATATCACAGACGGAACAACTCATGGTGACCTGCCTTCTCTTACAGGCCTTACACTCGCCTCTTGCTCCCTTGGTCACGTCTAGGACGGCGCCGCACTTTGAACAATGTCCTGCGATTTCGAGGCCATCCCAGCCGTCGGTATTGCCGCGCTTTCTTCCAAACCCAACGAGTTCTCCTTCCTCGTCCACTTGATTGCATTTCAGTCCGTTGAACTGCAATACTTCAAGTCTCTGTATTTGAAGGCGCCAGACATAGAGAATATCCGCGTAGTTTTCCCTGTAAGATCGGTATAGTTTCGCTTTCTTAGAATCGAGGAATGGGGTACTGACATTGCCCTCGTCATCGAATTTGTCCAGGTTCATCATGGTGATTCTCGCGTAAGATGGATGCTCGTGATCGGAATTGGTCTCAGTAAGATCCTCACTAGGAGGGCCCTTCGGACCGCTTCCAAAAGTCGTGATAGGGCCCCAGGTGACCGAAGTAGCATTAGTGAAGTTCCCCATAAGGCTTTCAGCTGGGCTAAGCCTCTTCCGAGTTGGTGGACTTCCTGCCCCTGGGCCAAAGGCCCTCACGAGCCCGGCGCTAAAGTTGGCAGCCATCCCCGCGGTAGATTTTCTATAATGGTGGGTTTGTTCTGGGGATGATGAAAGGCTAGGGAAGGATGAAAGACCGTCTGCGTCAAGTGCGTAATTTCGAAGCGGAGGTGTCGTTCCGGTGGAATACGGCATGCTGGGATCGCTGTTGAAGCCGCCACCATTGGATGACCCAAAAGAGCCATGTGTCATTGGAGTCATAGATGCTGAATGGTGCTGCGGAGAGACGGACAAGATCATTGATTGAGTTTGGCGAGCAAGTTCGAGAGTTGAGAAATATTCAAGGGTGTACGCTGTTACCTTCCCTGGAGAAGGTACGTCCTGCAAACGTAAATACTTGGTTACAGATGGAAGAGGGGGGGACCCTACTTCAAAAGGTATTTTAGGCCCACCCTCGAACTCATCTGCAGGATCAATCTCGCAGAATATGCAGCTCAACATAGCCAACATCTGCACATCCGCTTTCCTCTGAAAATAGTCGAAGAGATCTTCTACAAGCCATCTCCCACCCAGGGGATGGGCCCCCCATTTTATTTTCCCCCAATATGCCACTTTGATTGGATCTTCTTTAGTTCCGACATTGGTGACCGCAGTCACCTTGTTATCCATCTCTAACCCCAAGCCGCTATCACGCCTTCCTCTCGCTAATGTAGCTCTCCTTGCCATAATAAGAACCTTATCCTCAAGCCCATTGCTATCTTCGTTGTCCTCATCGTCAGGGTCTCCGCAGATCTCCAAGGGTATCTCGTTGCAAAGAACCATCTCCACAAGTCGCCACACATCTGCCATATCGGTATACCCGAATTTATCGGCCACATTTGCATTATGGCGACAGATCTCGGGACCACCCCCAGAAACCTTGTACTCCACGGCAAGCTCTCTTTTGGCAGGGAGCAAATATGAAAAGTCATGGATCGATACCACATTCTTGGGCTTACTAGAATTAAACCCAGTTATGGTTTTTACCCCAGTTCCGGTACTCCTTTGGGTGCTCCTATCTGTACTACCCCCTCTTCTAAACCCCTTTCCGATATTCCCGTGCAACCTCCAGCCCAAGGTCGGCCTGAGAGGACCTCCGGAAATTAAATCGTCACTCTCATCACTCGAGGAATCGCTGCTAGTGCTGTAACTATTTTCGGAAGCATCCCCATCGGCTTCACTTAGCCAATTCCCTCTTCTTCGTGGCCCGGTGGTAGAAGTATAAAGTCGGCCGAAGCTTTCCCAAAGTCGGCCACTAGACTGTCCCGCCCTTCCGCCATCCCTAATCGCTAATGAGCTTAACAAGCTCCTTGGTCCCGGTCTGTCCTCTTTAGGCGGGAAAAAGCAGACCAATCTTCCATCATTGGCCCACATAGCTCCGCAGGCTCTTGGAAGTGGGACACTAGCTTGGTTATTAATCTCTGGCAAGCCTCCCACCCCTTCTTCCTCCTCAGCACTTCTGATACCTAGCCCGACCACCCCGTCATCGTCATCACTACTGCTCTGACCCTCGTCATCACTTCCATCCCACGTGACATCTTCGGCTCTCTCCCCTAGCAGATAGCACAAGCACGGCTCCAAACAAACCCTTGCTTTTCCAACATGGGTCTCTGCTATCTTTTTAAGGTTCGCATCAATAACCTCCAAATTGTCATCGGGAATGGAGTTGGTCTTCTCGAGCGTGAATACTGGCAAACTCTTTGAATCTCCAGGGTAGTCCGAGGGAAAAGTGACGTCGGCTCTGAGAAATACCCATTTGTTTTCAGTCCCCCAAGGCCCCGTTAAGGACACAGTGCATGTTCTCGCAGCTATGTTAACCTTCTCAAAGGTGATCTTTGGGAACTTTCCTCCAACCAAAGATATCTCATCTCCAAGAGTTTCGGGGCCTTCCCATCCAACCCCAAACAATCCACTGCCCTTCGTGCTATTTCTGCTGTCCTCACTCTCGCCCCCACTCCCTGGGATTCTCCTTCCTATCTTGACACCTTTCATCCATGTAATGGGATTGATCTCTTTTCTCCTCTTCCTCCCGGCTCTCATAAATCCACCCTCCTTTATACACCCCATCTTGGGCTCGGATCGCGAATCCCGGCCCAAACTGGCCATGCTTAGTTGTTTCCCAAGTCCAGCCGACCCGGATATAGGGCTCATAGCTCCGCTCCTAGTGCCCTGGCCTTGAGGAAATAGACTCTCCTTCCATCCACCCCTCAGATTCTCCTTTTCCCCGTCGAAGCCGCCAATGCTTAATCGTGGCATATGTCTCATTCCACCTATCGCCGGAACTCTACTAGCAGTGCCTGACTCCCTCACGATGGCGGCTTCATCGCGATATGTTTTATATTGAGCCCCTCTTCTTGTGACCCTAAATCTCATCTTTTTCCTCGGGTCGTGCCCAACCCTCTCCATGACCTCCTTATCAATACTCCAAAGCCGGATATCCCTGTCAAGGCCCCAAGATACAAGCTGGAATTCACGATCATCCAACCCATCTTCGCTCTCTCCGCCTCTCCACCTCCAAAGGAACTCTTTGACATGATCGGTGTGACCCTCGAACGTCGCAACAGCTGTATCGATGTGGTCGGCCTTCGTCCTACGATCCCAAAGATACAACGACGTATCACCCCGTTGTGGCATAGTCAAGATTCCCCGCCCAAATGGCGTGTGCCGGGCACGCCACACAGGAAACGAGGTATTTATCACTCGCTCAGGCGTATCTTGAGGGCTCAACTCATAGTTCCAAAACTTGACAGTCTTATCAAGGGCGCATGTCGCGATCCCAGACGGCCTAGTCCGGTTCCAATCCAACCCATATATCTTCGTAGAATGCGCGCTTATCTTCCGTATTTCGTGCGCCCCCATTCGCATATCCCATATGTACAAATACTTGTCATGTGAGCTGGCTAGTATATGCTCGTTTTGTCGGTTGAATTTGACTTGAGTTGCCCCAGCGAACCAGTCGCAGAAGCTCATAACAGGACGCCGTGGTATTCTTAGATCCCAGCAATGCACGAATGAATCGATCGAACACGTGGCCAGGGTGTTTGGCAGATGGGCAGAAAAGTTGATGTCTGTGATAGCTCGAGTATGAGAATGTAGAACATGTTCAATAGCCTTGCGGGATGGAAGAGCTAGGTTCCACACGATGGCCTTTTGGTTAGATGTCGAGACCACCCAGTGAGAATGAGATGCATGCGGCGACCATTGGACATCAGCGACCGACCAAGCTGTCAGATGCTGAAGGAAACGTGGTGGATCATATGGGTTATCGAGATCTACTATATGAAGGCCCTGCCGGCTATGGGAGTTTAGTTCACAAGCGTACAGCAGCTTTTCCAGGCACACTCACGAAGCTAATACCACATCCCGACTACTAGGCGATATAGACCTAATCCGCTGTCAGAAACAAAACCAAGTTGACTATCCTCATGAAACCCAAGCGCCATAAAAAAAACGTACATAGATCCTACAGGAGCGTCGACCTTTATCGACATATCTAGATTGAACGTCCGCGAGCTAAACGCTGACGGTGATTCCCCTTTCGGGGAGGAAGGCTTTGGGGCGCTCATGGTAGTCGGAGTTTGGTGACCCTTCCAAGTGGATTGTTGTGTGAAATGTAAGGTTGTCAAAGTTCCGAAGTCTAGTTAAGGATCCGGTGATCAGCCCAAATCCCCTCCAACCGTGAGCGCATCTAAGAGAAAGAAAAGAAAACCTACTACTCAGGTTAAGTGCTGCTACCGTATACACACACAACCGCCAGTTTCCAAGCAAAGCGGGATAGCCGATAAGCTGACGAGAGAGTTGGCTGGGCTAATTCGAAAATGGCCTCCTTCACAAAACAGCCAAACGCTCTCCCCCCTTCCCTTCCGTGTGCAAGCTAGACGCGAGTTGTCGGGCCCTCCTCGCTGTAAACGCGCTCGCCTTAGAAACGGAGCGCAAAAGGGAGTAATCCAGAAGATGGTTATCCTGCGGATTGTTATCGAAGCAGCCCATCCAGCTCAGCACGGGGAAAAAGAAAGCGGACGGTAAAAAAAAACAAAGGCTGCAGCAGAGTGATAAATCTTCGGAGGGAATGATCCAGGGTATGATAGCTTCGATCGTCAATGGAGGGGAGAGTGGGGTGAAAGGGTTTGGAAAGCTGATGTGATGTGATGAGGCAAACTGAAGGATCGTCACAGGGGTGCGCGTGGGTAACTGAGTGGTGTCCACAGACCCAGTATTGTGCCAGCTTATATTGTAAAAGTGCAATTGATGGTCAGAGTGTTCTCGAGGGGGCGGAAGAATGAAGAGAAAAAAGAAGAAAAGTGACAAAACGGGAACCTGGATGGAAGCACAGAAAGATGATGAGAAAATTCTTCAGGAGCCAAAGCCGACGTTTCTCGGGGATACCCAAATGGCAAGTCTGCATAAAATGATATCGATTGGACCGCCTGCCAACGGCCTGTAGCTGTTATGTAAAAATAAATGGGCCCGATCGCGAGTCCCCTGAAACCTGTGTTGGGCCGGTTGATAATGGGAGATGCTGTGCGATGCTACCAGTGACCTAGGGCACCGGATATCGCGAGATGCATTCTTGCCCCATATTCTATCCTACTGCTGTTGCTGTCCTTGAGGACTCAACTATGTGATCACCAGTATTAGTACGGGGTATCATTAGGCGCAAAGTCCCGCGAGTGTCCCCCTGGATGCTTAACCACGAATAGTCCAAATATTCTATACCCACCACTAGAGCATCCACCTTCTGTACCCCCAAGGTCTACAGCACAAATTCTTTTGAGCCATTAGGACTATGGCCCCATTCCTTCGACCATTACTCCCTTCCATCTATATACCTGCTTCCATTAACTCCCAGAAAACAGCCCCGTCCCAGAATCAAACTATAATATAATACTGTCCCTGTACTACTGCAAAACGGTTGGATCACACTGCCTCCCTGCGCGCCGTCACAAACTGCAAGAATTATAATAATCAGAAAATCCTCGAGCTCCTCATCCATTTATCTATCCAAACATCGACATCCCTTCCTTCTGTGCATATCTACGTGCATAATCTTGTCACGGTTTAGGAGAAAAAATTGACAACACTTTGACAAAGATATGGGGACCAGCGCCGTATCCCCAACTTGGTTGAACTAACTTTGTTATACATTTCACTCGGCAGATTATAAAAATCAATAGTGAGAAAAGAGTTCACACGCCCAGCCCCCAGAAGCACCGTAGCTATCTTTGGCACAGCACATTAAGGCCCTAATACGCTACCCCAAGCTCTAGCTAACCATCCGACAGCAAGCAAAGTACCGAGCAGAAAAACCAAACCTGTTATACAGATAGGGTCCATCAGTGCTCGGCCTCGGGCGTCTTAACGCAGCCATTAGCCCCTCCTCTTCTCCCCCCCAGAAATCAGGGAATTGAATTGAGGAGCCTGGGTAACTCGAGCTACCCTACAATCTATCATGCCCACGGCCCCACCATACTGTCCCGGGTGAACCTCCGATAGAGCAAATTTCACAAAAGTTAAGAGTGATATATCATGACTCGGTCTGGGAGCAATGATGTGTAGAATAATATAGCATAGTATTATATGTGCAGATGCTCCCAAACTCCCGCAGGAATATTATGAAATAGCGATAACCCAGCCGCCCCAGCGCTGTATCCCCGGTGCAAAATAACCTCCAGGGTACCAACAATGTCGTCAGGATCTCATGTAGTGTGGTACCTCCCAAGGTGGTAGGAAAAAAAAGAGGTGAAGGATAGTTGAATCGTAAACGGGGCTGTTTGCTATCATGGCCATCTGATGTATGATAGAGCAGGTTCTCCTATAAATTGCAGTTATGCACAAGAACTATCCGGCAAGTTGCTTCTTACCAAATTTGCTGCGGTCCTCCCCACTTTCCTAAATAGGAAGGTCGCTGTGTGATAAACCAACCAGCTCCCGTAGTCCTACTTTAAAAGAACAAACCTGAACTTTATAGGCTTGTGAGAAGGACCTTGTCACTAGATCCCAAGGCACTCTGCCCGTACCATACTGGCTTGGTTCAAGTTGCCCACTCTCAATGGTGATATCTGTGGCATATAGATATAGTTAACCAAAAACTACCTGGTCTGTAGCTTCCTTTGGTTAACCTTTGTACATTGTCGTAAACTGAATTTGACATTCCATAGCAGTATAAATATGCTTAAAGCGCTATTCACATAACCTGAGGTTAGTATCACAGGAAATGAACGTCTTTCAATATTTAGCCTTCTATAAATCCAGAAACCTTATAGGTGCTATTACGCCGGAGCATTCCTGTCCCAACTTACAACTTATTAGCAGTAAAAATTCTAACTTAAGATCCCATTTCTAAATACAAAATACTACCCAAACCACCTTCCACCCAGGCTCCAGATCTTTCCACCACCACCTCCCTACCACAAATCCTATTTCAGCAAGCACCAAATTTGCCTCTTCGCCACTAACATGATCCAGGGCATTTCCAAATCTAGTTGAGAGAAATAAAAGAGGCTATAATACTATAACTAGTCAAGCTAAAAGGAGTGGGAAGCACCCGCTGACAAACTCCCATTCAAGCCCCATCCTTGAAGAATAATTTTAATCTTTTATAATATATTGGACCCCGCATCTCATTGCTCTATCCTATCCCGCACGTATTGGCAAACGGGGACCCAGCCGGTGCTACAAAATGCCAGGCAATCGCGAGTAGCGGTTGGAAAACACAGCGGTATGATAATATGATGCCCAAAATTAAATCTACCGGACCTAACGAAGAAGGAGAAAACAGAAAGGGAGGCCAGAGCAGTATAATAATATATCATAATTACATTATTAAATTTCAAAATAAAAATTTAACAGAGATTACCGAATCCAGCACTATCATGGCATCTATGGGAAACCATAGAGGGGGTGATCCGGACTCAACATAGATAGCAGCAGGCAGGTATCCGGAACATACCAAATTTTATAAAAGCAAACTGGAATTCTCTATCACTCCCGTCGAAAATATAAACCTAGAAGAAGAAAAAAGACAGAACAGAACTAGAGACCGACGGAAAATAATAACAGTATAATAGATTGGGATATCCGTCTGGGAACTGCATCCTTTTTCGTTCCACGTGGGCAGGCAGGCAGGCAGGCAGGCTCTCTCCCGAGTGCACACCACTATAGATAAGCACAAGCCTATTGCGCCTCGGGAATTTTTAAAAGGTGCTCATTCGCTCCCTCTCCCCCACCACCATACTTCGGGGGAAGGCATACTGCCTCCGAGGCCGCCTCGATGAATGGCCGCATGTTTGCGGGAAGATCATATGGTACTCATGTGCAATGCCGGCCTCCGTCTCGATAGCTAAAGGGGGAACCGGTGATGGCATCCTCTGCGGCCTGCCTTATTTATGCTGTACCAATTTCAAACTGTGTCAAGAGCAAGTTCCCCCAGAACCTGTTTCCCAATATGGTCACACATACTATAGAAAATTTCAATTACTCCGGGGGCCCAGAATTTCGTAGGCGAGAATTCAAATTGGAGAGATCAAACCAAATGCAGATTTCTATTCCGCAACCACTGACTAACTTGTCTCCAACTCCCGAGTACAGAACAAGTGAAAGAAAACTGGGCACATATGAAAGAACACAGGAGAAAAACAGTAGGTTGGGATGACGTTAAAGGGTCGAAAGAGGAATATCCATTTCTGACCGCCTCCTTATAGTCTGTATCGCTTTATAAGTACAAACCGATATATTGAACGGCAGTCGTAAAGTTATATTTGCTGGTAGAATAAAATGGCAAGCTACTCTAGACTTTCGCGTGGGTGACGGTCCATGCCCTTGCTATATCCCCGAAAACAATCAAAGTTTAGTAAAGACACTCTTCGTGCTCCAAATGGATAGGGTGTGGAAATTACCAGTCTCAATAGCAGCCTTCTCATCTTCCTTCCATCTCTGAGCCACATCATTTGCCAACGGATCGTCCGGGTTAGGGGCTCCTAGGAGAGCTTGGATACTCAAAAGTATAGTACGGATCTGAAGTGCAGGGGACCAGTTTCCTATTCCAAAACAAGAAATCAGTTCCTCACCCAGCAAGACACTACTAAACTCAAATCACGGAACGGTATAATCCAACCCTTAAGCACATCCAAGCAAATTCTGCCAAGTTTGTCGATATTCGGGTGGTAGATCTTGGTAAGAAATCTGATTTTCGGGGGTGTCATAGGATAATCCTCGGGGAGGAATAGCTCGAGACGGAAGATACCTCCTTCATACGGGCTTTGGGTGGGGCCATGGATCTAGATAAAAGGCCGGGCAGCGTCAGTAACCTGCATCTGGGGCGGGTGAAGAGACGCGCGAACGGACAGTAACGTCGAAGTAACGCAAATTATCTTCGTGTGGGACGGCGTTAATTCCTGGAACTCTGCATGTTTGAAAAACATTATTTCCTCATGTCAGCTGGGTAGCTCAAAAGCGTCAGTAAATACATCTCCACCAGGTCGACACGTGAAGCAGCCCCAGGTAGAAATGTATGAAAAAAGCAGACGGATCCCCGGCCAGCGCAGCTAGAACAGTGAATGCTTACGGTTCGGCAACCAGACGTTCGGTCTCCTTGATTATGCGCTTTGGAAGGGCCATCGGAGCGTTGAGGGTGAGGTTGATGGAGTAAAAACGGGTGCGGGGTCGTCAAGTATATCAAGAATGAAGAGGTGGGGCGGGAGCTTAGTAGGGTGGATAGAGCTGCTTATCGTCCGTACTCGCGGCGCCGGTATAGTAGGTTTTCGGGCAAAGACAGAATAGGGGAGAGATGCAAGATGAGCACTAGCGTTTTTTTCTCAGCTCCCTAACAAAGGGACAATAGCGGATGTTTCTTTGAGGGAAGAAGTCTGCCACAGAAGCGGGGAGGGCACAGAGCCCTTGGACAAGATATCACGTGCGATAAGTGCGTACTGAGACAACTCCACAAGATCAAAGCGCCACTGCACTTTATGCCCGCGTTACAAGTATCGTACTGCTCAAAGCAGTCCAGCGATCTGCGCAATGATAGCCACCAAGTTCCTAGCGCCCGATTAAACCAGCGTACAGATACGTAGTTCACGATCCCAAAAGGGCAGTTTTTGAATATTACGTGGTGGTTCCCAAGAAAGGGAAGATACGGAATGGTGAATCCATTGATCCCGCATCACGCTAGGATCAATTTGCTGCGTTAATCGGACTCTTTATACGGAAAACCCTCGCTATTACGAATGAAACCTCTAGGAATTCACACGCCTACTCCCATACCGACCTTCCTCGCTATAACGAACGAAAAATCCCGAACTCTCGGCTTTCCTTGTAACGAGCTACCATACGACCGTCGCTCATAAGTCATTACATTCGATTGCCAATAATGTACGGTACCACCCGGTGTGTGGCGTCCCCATGATACTCGTACCATCACCGATCATACTCAGTGCTCTACTTGAAGCACCAACATACCGGTAGAATACCCACACCGCAAGAAATTCTAAAACTATGTCGATAAGGTACGGTACCGGTAGTGAAACTGTACTAGTGGGGTGCTCAATGCATCAGTGTCGCAACCTGTCTCAGGCCACTGGTTAAGACCAAGTCTGGCTTCCACATCCTTCCTCTCATAGGAAACTTCCACAATGGTCTTTGCAGCATGCCCAGCGCAAACATGCTTTCCTGTACTAGTGCAGTGCTCGTACAGTACACCGATGCCATGACGGCCCTTGAGATTCTTTGGCCATAACGCGAGGGTGTTTCAAAGCTCTGGACACAATACAGCAGTGATCATATTCTTAAATATTAAAGAAGTTTATGCTAAAATATTAGGCTCAGATATCCAGTGGTTTAGGAATTATTCTCGACCACAATTGCACTAGTTCATCCAATCAACCAACCCAATAAGAGGACCTTCTCTGCTGGCTTCCAATCCCTATTGTGGATCAAGGCACACTTACCCTATGGCCCAGCACCCCGCCACGCCGAGAGGCCAAATCTCCCGACCCACCAAGGTTTTGTGGCCTTCCTAATGTGACAAGACCTTTGGAGTTCTCGCTACCCCCGCTTGGAAATAAGGCCATAATACACTCAGAGATAGTCTAATAGGGGGAAGGCTCCTTTTGCACGGTATAATACGATGACACAGCTCATCGTCGCCTGTGCATTTCATAATATCAAAAATGTCATTTTTCCGTCATCTCAGAACGCGATTACCTACTGTCGCACCCAATTGCTACATAATCCTGGGAATAAGAGGATTTGCTCGCTGCCAGCAGCAAATTACGGCTGTGTGTGTGATCACCTGATATTAGTAGTTTTCCAATCAAGTAACTTTTTCTGTGAATGCCCATGCAAACCTTGGATGCCTATGCTGGAATTCAGAGATCCTTTCCATAGGATGACATATATGACACAAGACGTAGCTTAATCGACAAAACAATGCCTGGACCCCAGATCCTTAGATTCTCGGGAACCCAGAGATATATTTATATAACAATTCATGAACAGGGTGACATGGGAAATGTAAAATTAGAGTGGCCGTTTTTTCCGGGGATCTGGTATGGTGTTGATATGTTCTCTGAAGACCCGCCATCGACCGAAGACTGGCTTTTGCCTGGGAACTATAACACCTACTACTAGTCGTTCTCCGCACATGCCAGTAGCGTTCCCTTCCTTCCACCCTTCCTTACAGGACGATTATCCTAATGCTTCATTGTTAGTTCCGGCTACTCGACATGGGAACACTTCGAGCCAGCTCCTGACCCTGTGGCAAATTTCCGAGTGATAATCTATAGCCGCGAGCGCCCCAGCAAAACTCACACCTTCCAAAAAAGAAAGAACCTCGAACCCAGCCCCCCAAACCATCCCATAACCTCTGGCAGGCGTCCGTGCACCTATCCTTCTCGCCCCAAAAAGCAGGGATCCCATCATGAAAAATGGGTTTGGGGAAATCATCCGATGCTTACATGTCCGCCAACATGGCGCCAAATTCAACATGCCATCCTCGTACCAGTATCGTGTGGAAGTGGTAGTGCAAGAGTGGTATATAAGAAGGAAGTACCACCTAAATAATGTGATTTAAGAAGATATAATAATAATTCCCAGCCGGACGAGATTTCTTAAATTTTATTTTATTCTCCTTTTCAGAAATGCTGCCCCTTCTTCTCCGCAGAGTGCCGTGCAGAAGGGATTTGTTCGTGAAGTTTAGCACTCATCATGGGATGCCGGTCAAGGTTAGCCAGAGAAGGTCACCGAGAGCTATTGCTGTCTATGGCTATATTGTGGTATGTTTGCTTCGAGAAGGGGGTTGTGTGGGGCTAAAGTTATCGCAGGCAGGATTTACATTACCATTTGCGGTACCGGCCGCCATCGGAAGGAGATCGAGTGGGCACGGGAGGTATTCTTTCTCCTCCTTTGGTTAAGTAGTTCATACTGAATGGTTTTGTGGAAGCTCGGCATCAAACATAAGTCTCTATCACTGCTGTCGATAGAAAGCGGATCAGGCATTCGGAAGAACAGATAGGATAAAGATAGTGACTGGCGTTAGGGGAGATGTCTAATTTTCATTGTTTTTTTCCCATTCTTCTTTTCCTTTTTTGTTGGAGCTGCGATTGTAGAATACTTAATTGCACCGAAATGTATGATGCGATATGTTACATGGTTACCCAATTCTCTGGATAAAGTTGAGCTGCCCTGGGAATTCCCCCCCGGCCCAGATTCAACTAAGCCTATCACCCTTCGGCCTCTTATACACCGCTGACGCCTCGTATTTTCTCTTCTCATTGATCCCCTGTTGCTCTGTTTGTGGTGTAGGTTTGGCCGGAGCAGGATCATTGGAGCCTTCGGCCGATGGGTTTCCAGTGGGATCGGTCTCGGGATAGAGCATGTTGTCTAGTAATGATCAGTGACTACAGCGGCACATCTTAAGCAGTAGATCAGGCCAAACATTGCTGTTGCTGTAACTGCTGGCGCTTCAAGTGCTTCTCCCGCCGATCCGCGTTAATTTCTCGTTTGGCGAAGTAGTAGGCCCCACCGCCAGCTTGCAATTGTCAGTTATACAGTTTGACTATGTGGAAGAAGAGGATACCAATGATAAGAGATCCCCAGCCGATCCTGTAGGTGTTAACTATCACTCACATATTCGTGGACGGGGGGCGGAGATACCAAAATGACTTTACCTGATATGTCATCCTCAGTCTGTCTGTCTTGATGTTTTGAAGAGTCGAGGATTTCTATACTTACTGTGTTCATGGCTAAGGCTCAGGGTATATTATCAAGTTGTGGTTTCTGAATTGTAGGTGGCTTTGGAGTACTCTGAAGATTTTTGTCTGAAGACCAATGCTTGGAGGTAGAAACAAAGGCACTGAAATGTGGTGGTTCGCTGCTTCAGTGTTGCTTGTTTGAAGTCGGACCACAACCCGGGCTTGGCACCGGAACAATCCCGATGGCGGCCGGGTAACAAGATTCAATAATCCGAAGAGATGTCTTAGCGCTCGCAACCATGTGGGGGAACATGATATCTGCTGTTGGCAGTCCTCTCCGTTGGACCAGTCTAGCTCATACTTTTAGCATGGTCCCGTAGCCTGGTCTTTTTCAATGTCATTAGAGAAGAAGGGTTGCATATTATAATATCAATGAGGGCTGTATTACCCTCTCCCTTTCCTGGCAGTCTCACTTTTGGGGGGGGAGGGAATAGAACCCTTTTGGTTTACAGTGGATGACTTCCCGTGCAGGTTGTGCGCCAGGAACAAAATCTCTATTTCGGCTGGGTATATCACTACACCAGACTGTTGAAAGTTATCACACACTGCTTCCGTAAGCTATATAATAAAAAAACATCAGTGAATTTCATCTTGGAGAAAGTACCGCATCTACTCTGTCGTTGACCGCTGAAATTTAGATGACTCTATTTATCTTGGACTCTTTAAACCTTGAAAATCAGAAAGCGTGAGTTGGGGATGGCAGCTGGGACAATCTTAAGTTGTTATGATCCCGCATTTTCAATGCCAAAGAAAGTGTGTTTAGCTATGATATCGTACTAGGGAGACATTTTGAAAAAAAGAGAAAGAGGAAAAATGGACACAGAAGGGAAAACCTTGACGCTAGGTTTAGACATCTATTTTTCAATCTTTGCCCCAATTACTAATAAGGGCAGTGGTGCTGCAGCGTCACTCCACTGTTAGGAGGAGGAGACCTGGGAAATATTGGTCAAATCGATATTTGGGAGAACTTCACGTTGGCCTAGTCATTGCAACCTGGTTCTCGAGTTTTGGTCTTTAAGTTAGTGTCAACAAGCCATGCAAATCTAAAGCAAAATGAGGGTGCGTCTGGCTGCTGTCATTGTAATCCCCCATACTACTCAGAGAGTTTCTCATTATGTGATTTTATAAAAACAGGTTTCTTTGGATACCTTCATCTTAGGCTCATTATAACGACTAGGTTTATTGTTTTTTGTTGACTAGATATACCGGTAATATGATGCAGCGCTTTACCTAGAAATGGAGTGTTTACTCAAGAGGTTTTAGGCTGCAACTAAACGCACCCCAAAGCCCTCCTGCTAACACCCATAATCGGGTCAAAATGGAGCCTCTGGGTGGTAACCAGACGCACCTTAAAAGCTAGTATCATAAATGGCCTCTCACTAATAAACAGCCAGGGCAAGCACTGTGCTCCCCCTTAAAAGACCAATCGCCCTTCTGACACAATGTTGTGCAATGTTAGCATTCGGAGGATAGATAGTTAAGGAGTTTTCTCTGACTCTGTTGATGTACCGGTACCGCAAAGTCTCTTGGAATCCACCATCCCTGCCAACCCAGGGTATGTTCACGTGCCGTGCTAGGAGGAGGACGGTCCTTCTCTGGGGACTTTGACTCAGAGTCCAGAGACTACGGTACAGGACTAACGGAGATACTATAGTGGATTTCAAAGGATTCCGCGGGTGCAGTCTTATACCGGTATATACCGATACCGCACCATAAAATTTTCCAACATTGCCCTGCGGCTGTGCTGTTGCCAAATGCTGCCCTAACGCCTTCGTCATACGTTGTATGCTGCCTTCCCTCGACTAAAGAGCTACGATATCATCTCGCAACCAGGTGTGATCTAAACTTCAACAACCCCCTTCCTCTTAACCTATTCCAACAAAAACCCTCACCAAGTACTCAATATGCCTCCAAAACGCAAGGCCGGTGCGGCAGGAGGTTCTTTTATCTCCTCATCAGCCTTGATATGCTCACTGACAATACAATATTCATAGGGACTGCAGCTATCGCCACTACGTCTGCAGCTACAAAACGCTCTCGGCCAGCGACTCCAGCAGTCGATGTGGACAGCAGCGATGAGTACTCGGACGATGAAGAGATAGAGAGTATAGAAGAGGGTCGAGCTATATCTAGTCCGTCTCTCCCTTCTTCTGCCGGCAACGACTAACAAGCGTTCTCAGAGGCCGTCGACGCGTTTAGTTTGGATTTAGTTCCCAAAGGCAACAATGTCATCGCAAAGAGAGATTCAGTATCCTACATATTCAACAAGCAGGATTTCAGCTATCTGAAGATGAAATTGGATCATGAATCTCGTCCACTATGGATTAACCCGGAGTCTGGGGTTATTGTCCTAGAGAGCTTTTCGCCCTTGGCCGGACAAGCGCAGGATTTCTTGACTACGATTGCCGAGCCCTTGTCACGACCAACTTACCTGCACGAGTATAAACTCACACCTCACTCATTATATGCGGCGGTCTCTGTGGGTTTGGACCCAAACGATATTATCTCAGTCATGGATCGGCTTTCTAAAATCCCTGTACCCCCAAAGATCATCGACTTTATCAAGAAGTGCACCAGTTCGTACGGAAAGGTTAAATTAGTCCTTAAGGAGAACAGATACTTTGTAGAGAGCTCCGATCCAGCAATGTTACAAAAACTGTTGCAGGATCCAGTGATTGGGCCATTGAGGGTTCAAGGTGAAGGTGGATCAGGCATTACAAAAGAAAAGGCACCGCAGATGGGAGCATTAGTCATCCCCGGAACTAGAAACGCTGCGGGTGCAGCAAACGTCAATAACCCACAAGGTGGCCTGCCTGTTGAGATTGCAGGAGACGCAGCCGAAGATCTGTTCAATTCGGTTACTGGACTAGGAGAGGATGAGGAAGGAGAGGATGAGGAGGACGAGGATGCCGTCCATTCGTTTGAGATTCCGGCGGATGACGTGGAAACTGTACAGAAGCAATGCTTAGATCTAGGATACCCCGTGTTGGAAGAATACGACTTCCGCAATGACAGAACGAATGCCAACTTGGATATGGATCTTAAACCGCAGGCGCAGATTCGTTCGTACCAAGAGAAGAGTTTGAGTAAAATGTTCGGCAACGGGCGCGCAAAGAGTGGCATCATCGTGTTGCCCTGTGGGGCCGGAAAGACTCTAGTTGGGATTACTGCTGCATGCACTATTAAGAAAAGCGTGGTTGTGCTAGCTACATCTTCGATGAGCGTTGTACAGTGGCGACAAGAATTCATCAAATGGACAAATATAAACCCAGATGCTATTGCCATATTTACTTCCGAAAACAAAGAAAAATTCCGTGGCGACGCCGGTATCATTGTATCTACCTACTCTATGGTAACCAACTCCCGTAATCGCTCGCACGACTCTCAAAAGATGATGGACTTTCTCCAATCACGGGAATGGGGTCTCCTCATTCTTGACGAAGTGCACGTCGTGCCAGCCCAAATTTTCCGTAAAGTAGTTCATTCTATCGCTACGCATTCGAAGTTGGGGCTTACGGCTACCCTTCTACGTGAAGATGATAAAATCACCGATCTGAACTTTCTGATCGGTCCGAAACTTTATGAAGCGAATTGGATGGAGCTTGCAGAACAGGGCCACATCGCTAAAGTCCAATGTGCGGAAGTATGGTGTCCAATGACTCCAGAGTTCTACTCTGAATATCTCCGAGAACCAGATGCTCGCAAGAAGGTCCTTCATTACATCATGAACCCTCGCAAGTAAGCCTTCCGTTCTACAAGTCCTTTTTAAAGCTCCCACTAATGATGTCAATATCAGGTTCCAAGCAACACAATTCCTCATAGACTACCACGAAAAGCGAGGCGATAAAATCATCGTCTTCTCGGATAACGTTTACGCATTGAAAGCCTACGCTCTAAAGCTCAAGAAGGCCTTCATTTATGGCGACACACCCCAGCAGGAACGTCTTACCATTCTCGAAAACTTCCAACTAAATGATCAGGTAAATACTATCTTCCTTTCCAAAATCGGCGATACCTCCCTCGACCTCCCAGAGGCTACCTGCCTGATCCAAATCTCCTCCCACTACGGCTCCCGTAGACAGGAGGCGCAGAGACTAGGGCGAATCCTCAGAGCAAAGCGCAGGAACGACGAAGGTTTCAACGCCTTTTTCTATTCCCTCGTTTCAAAGGATACGGCGGAAATGTACTACTCGAGCAAACGTCAGGCCTTCCTTGTCGACCAGGGCTACGCTTTCAAAGTTATCACGCACCTTCAGGGCATTGAACAGTTGTCGGGCCTTGCGTACGCTACCATTGCTGAGAGGAAAGAACTCCTCGCGGAGGTGATGCTGCAGAACTCGGAAGCCGGGCAGCAGGAAGGCGACGACTTTGACGGGGCCAAGCTGTCTTACAACGCGGGTAGGAAGGGTGCTAAGTACCGAAGAACCACCGGGAGGCTTTCGGAGCTAGCAGGTGGAGATGACATGGCATATATCGAGTACAATAGGAGCAGGAACAAGGAGCTCAAGGGTAAAGGCCAGTCGAGTACTTTCTTTAAAAAGATGCACAGAGAGAACGAAAAAAGGCGGAAGGAGCAGAATGCCCTAAGGCAATAAACCCTTTCTGCTCTTATTTTCTCTTATTTTTCTTTTCTCACGCATATTTTTCCCCTCTCTTTCTATTCATTTGGTGTAGGAGCGCCGAGTCGAGTTTTATATCTCCCCTCCTTGGGGGTATGTTTCTACCTCATGCTAGTGTTTGTATCCCAGGCCTCTGCGCGGGACCCGCTACCTGTTCATTCACTAGAGAATAGTTAATGCATGATGCCCAAGAAGTTAAACTATAGCTAGCGGTAAAGCACCATTAGATTCCATCCCCATGCCTTGTACCAAGCCTGTCTTCCGGCAGGATACCATGCGTAAATGAACACAAGCCCTCTTTGAGCGCCAGCAGTGAATTAAGAGTTTCCAAGAAGAATGCTTCCTACGACATTATTGCGAATACAGTTTCTGTCTCCTACCTGCCTTGCACCATCTCGGAGCGTGACATATAACCGGCCCAACGATCTGTCTTCTTGGGAAACAAGTATTGCATTCTCCATATGTTTAACAGTAGCCATATTCCCCTCCGAAGCCAATAATCCCGGAGCGTTAGGACGCGGTGCATGGCAGCACGGCCATGAGCTGTGCCGTGAGTACCCCTTCCAAACCCACCGCCAAGGACTAGTTAGAGGAGGAAATGATAAAACAAAAAGCTTCACCCCAAGCAACCAACCCCCCTCGGGATCCCTCTAGCGGCACCTCATGAGATCTCGTTTATTGGGTAAGATAACTTTGGCCGGCCCTAATTACCGCGCCCAGTCCATCCGGGAGCACAATACGTACTGCACAGTGTTTTTAGCTTGCGCTCAGGCGATACAACGCGCGATTCCTGAGAACAATGACCGCCGACTATTGATCACGGTTCATGCTATGTTGGGGAGTTAATTGCGTAATAAAGTACTCGTATCCGGGATAAGTATGCAATGGAGACTTTGTATCCGGGAGCTCTTGGTTCAGTGCCACTACTCGCGGGGGGAGCTTATGTCTACTAGTCTTCATATCATACCACCCTCAGGATGGAAGACCATGGCATAATACTAACCTTATAACTTTATGTCACCTCCCTAGCGAGTGAACAGGGACTGAAGACCACGCCCCGCCCTAGCTCGAGATATACCGTACTACCACTGCCAGCACGGGAAAGAAACATGACCACCAGAAAAGCAAGAGCGTACATAACCGGTGTATGTATACCAATGACAGCACACACCCAGCCCGACGCTATTCTCGTGTTTGGAGAAGTCAGGGCAATACTAGTGCTAGTACTGCTCTGGGGAGGGTTTATTATATACAGCATACATCAGGTCACTCACCAGATGAACTCGAGGGCTTTGTCAGACTCAGATGGCCGGCCGGAGGGCTTCCGGGTACACGAGGGGGTCACAAGTATGTACTATAAAAAGGCATTAGCCATCCCCCCGTGCCAGCGGGGGCAGAAGAATATAAAGAGCAGGCATACCCTCGAGAAATAATTGTGAACCTTAGCCATTGCTCACTGACTGACTAACTCTAAAACCTTCCCACCCGTGTTTGGAGAAATGATTAGAAACGGGAGAACCAGTAAGTATCACAAGAGTTGGGTTGCCTTTGCTTTCTTTTTCTTCTCCCTCCAAGGAGGGAGGGAGGGACGGAGGGAGGGAAGGAAGGATTTTTGGGCGGTCGTGTAGAGTACATATTCCGGCCTAGTAATGTAGTCCTCGACCGCCATACACACACACTAGCATACATACACCGAGAATGATATTATTATACAATCGATATCGAAATATTCACCATCTTACAGCTCCGCCCTGGAATTGTGTCCTATCATACCTGGCTCAACCGGCAGGATAGTTACAGTATTGCGCGTGAGTGATTCATTGCGGTGGCAGGTTACGGGATACCCAGGGCACCTATCCCGTGTCTGGCTCTGGTGGATGCTCGCCAACATCATGTATAACACTACTTTTTCTCCCTCTCCGAATTGCCAAGGGTTCCTATTAAGAGGGCTCAAAAGACAAGAGCTAGGGGGGGGGGGGGGGGGAGTGGGTTCCTGACCACCCTCTTTTCCTAGCGCCATGGGCGCGAACCCAATGGCGCTATTTCGGATGATGAAGTTCTTGGACGGGCTCTGATGGAAACACTCTATAGATACGCTCCCAAGGGGAATTGCATATATCGATGGCCAATTGGCAATGGTAAGATCGCTCAATGTTTAAAGGAATAATCAGAAGCGGAACACCAATGATGAAAAAAGGTAGGTTTGGCTGAGATCAAGACAGGTTTCGGGCAGGCGCGTGCATTGATAATAGTAGAGTATAATACAGTGATTCAATATTTGTAGGTGATCATTGAGTGTTGTCAGTATGATACCTAGGTACAATTCTCAATTACCAAGTATTGTCTGCTGTCAGAAATTTTCCAAGATTGTTAAAGATAAATAACTTATTCTCGGCAAAAAGCAGTTCTATAATTCTCCTCTCTTCTAAAGTTATCTGGAGCCGACAACATCTCTCCTTTGTATAGTACAATTCAAGAAACCACCAAGAACCTTGTATTAAAAACGGCAACGGTCTGCCAATACTCTCTCGGAAAAAAAGTTGAAACAAGAATTGTGCCCATCTATTTCTCGGAGCCCAAGTACTCTGTCTCCTGCCATGGCCCAGCATCACTAAATTTGCAGCCACCAGAACAGCTACATGTACCACCGAACTCCGTAGGAAGATTCTCACTCGGAATCTGCTTTAGAAGTTCAGGTTGGTACCCAGAGCCCAATATATGGATCTTGTCCACCTAAAAAAGGTTTAGAACGACTGGGTCCAGGGTTTCATGGAGAGGGTACGACATACGGTAACTGGGTCCAAAAAGGCCTTGATGACTTTGAATGCCCCGGAAAAGCCCCATGGGGCATTAATGAGGTAAAGTCTACCTAGTCTCTCCGGATAGTAGTTCTGGGAAATTGCGGAAGCAGACTTGACGTAACTATAGACTGAGGAGATGCTTGTGATTCCAACCCCCTTGAGGTCCATTACGGTGCAGCAGGTCTCAAGGAGTTTCCCCGCCTTGCGGGAGCAAGCGGGCAAACGAGGGTCCGCTAGACGTTCATACTCCAGTACAAGGTTTTTAAGCATACGCTCTGCAGTAGTAATCTTATACATTGCATTTAGGTCGATCTTTCCCAATTGCTCGATGTAGACTGGGCGGCCATCCTATCCCAAATTTAGCAACAATTTTGGATAAGCAAAAGGAATGAAAGAACCTACTTTGTCAGTCTTGTGGTAGTATTGAGGGTAGTATTCGAAGACTTCGGGCTTCTCAGTGTAGACAAAGTCTTTGATAATCTCGTCGACCTTAAACTCCTTCCGCCAGTTCTCGCACTCGACAAACATAGCCTTGGCTAAGTTGATGTCAAACTTCCGAGCTCTCAAGAATCGAAGCTTGGTATAGAGTTAGTCATTCTCTTTGGATATGATAGAGCAGAAGCGACTAACCATGCTGTGAGTATCTAGCCTCTCGGTATATCCCTCTTTTTCCAAAACACTTCTCAGCTCCAAAACCTTAGCATTTTGTTCAGAAGTTGTGTGTCCTGGGTGCCCCTCCCCTGACCCAGGGTTTGTGGTTGGGAACGTATAATGATCGTATTTAGAGGCAGAATCGGCAGCAGGAGTGGTCGGGTCAACAGCGAGCTTCTCTGCCATAGCACCATCCATTTGTGCCCCGCTAACTTCAACAGCAGCCATTTTGTATAAGTGATTGTTTTGACGAGAACCGTGACGTTTCGCTGTGGATATGAGTTTGTAAGCTTTGATGAGGTATTACGGAACTATGGTGAGAGCCATATACAAACCTAAAGAGCACAATTCCCGTATTTCCAAAGGGATGAATGACACAAGTCTCCAACAAAAAAGGAGAGGAAGAAGAGATATAAGCTCAGGGAGGGATTTTGGAAAGGGAGACGTGTCGTCGACCAGAGCGGGAGGAGAATGCTGGTACACAAGCCTTAGCTACGCTAGACGGGGGAGACGACAGCACTGTACGAGTGCTCGTAATAGTACTAGACCGCAGCTGTATGGCCAGGGGGCTTTCTTTCGACACGAATAAATAGTCTTGGGACGCGAGTGCTCCCAAGCATGTCCAACAGGGAGCGCAATCCCGTGCGTCGAGCACTGGCCACAATCCCTCCTCTTGTCCACTTACCACATTGGCATTGAACCTCATTTAACTGCAGGGGGGTGCAACCGCAATAAAGCATCGCCATCACAGCTGGCTGATCACAACCCTATCAGCCCGAATGAGAGAAATTTGTCTTAGGACGTCGAAGTTTCCCCTTTGAGTAGCGCGCTGTTTTGTTTTTCTGGAATTTCCCGTCCCCGCCAAAATAGGAGACTTACGGTAGAGGTCCGATATAAATTTCTATTTTCTAAGTTCACACGGTGCTCGTAAATTTCTGAAGCCCCGTGGAAGCTGGAATAATTGAAAATCACCCTCTAAGGCGTTCAGAATTCCGCTCTGGACAGGGGAGAAAAAGTAGCGAAAAGATCGAGACAAAAAGGGAAAAAATGCAACGGACCTTCCAGTTCCTACAGCAACCCGGACACTTTAACGTCAAGGCGCACCAAAGCATATAATAAATCCTTGGCGCCAAACCAAAATGTTCTCGAAATTCTCGGGCACCTCGATGCCCAACCAATCCTTCTCCCCCCCCCGGTGAAAGCCAATTTCTCGGATCCTATATTATGGCGAGACTCGTCAGTGACAACACTGCACTGCACTGCACTGTAGGAGAAGAATGAGGGTTGCGTCGGCAATAGTGACCTCTACCGTAGTCTAAATCCCAGTGTATGCTCTACGTATGGACAAGTAAGGAATAACCAGACCTTAGGTTATGCTAGGCAGTCCAAGATTTGCACCTCTAGAAAAGGGGCGAAAAACACACAAAGCAACCTGCCCCCCGAGACAATAGGACCCTACTATGATAGGAGAGGCAACTCCAATGCCCTGGGACATGGTCAAATTGTTCGGGTTCCTCCGGCATAGGAGCGATGGAATAACAGTATAGATAATTATTCCACACCACATTAGCCTTCCCTAATCAAACATCACAAGGCCCGATGCCAAAGCCCAGAACCGGGACCGGAAAATTATATTTCAAGGGAAAAAAGGCCGCCGACGAACAAAAAGTGCGGCATTTCTGCAAAGGACTTTGTTAAAAAATATGTGTGAAGACCCCCTCCAAGAAAAAGCCGTCCCTACAGGAGCTCTGCATATTGAAGGAAAAAGCTAGCTCCCACTATCCAAAGGCCAGGGTAGGCGAATTGGACACCGCCATGGGAGTGCCATGTTGCGATGATAGTTGGTATATGGTATGGCTGTTGGAGGTTACTTGTAAAACGCACTCTTGGGACAAATTCACTTGCATGTCTACCATATTAAACCTTGAGCTTTTTGGTGTCCCGATTCCGGTAATGTTTTTATTTCATATACACACAACAGAGTAATTTTCATGTCATGACGCCACCCAATCCCTTCCATTCCCCAACGCAAAAAGAAAGAAAGAAATTGTTTATTTCAGCGGGATGAACCTCGAGGAGTGGGTAGCACCGATACCCGGACGACCGTGCTTGACGGGCTTGCTATAGGAAAATTAGCATTCAAACAATTTCAATCATGGGCACTGCAACGGCAACACAACCCGCGAGTCTCATAACTCGGGATAAAAGGCCATAATGCGGGCAGGCAAACGTACTAGGTAATTGAGAATTCTCCCAAGTAGTGCCCAACCATTTCCGGTTTGATTTCAACCTGGTTAAAATCCTTCCCAGAGTAGATACCAATGACCGATCCGATCATCTCAGGGACAATGATCATATCACGAAGGTGAGTCTTGACGAGGTCGGGCTTCTCGTTCGGCTTGGCTTCCTTCTTGGCCTTGCGGAGCTTCTTGATCAAGCCCATGGGCTTTCGCTTAAGACCGCGGTTGAACCTTCTACGAGCACGGGCGTGGACCAGGTCACGGAGCTGTTCGGAGGAAAGATCGAGGAGTCTATAAATAATCTCGTTAGCCGACGTCGAGTGTTTTGAAAGTTTGGGGACAGAACTGGTCGAGGTCTATTCCACGGTAGGAAAATTTGCGGAAGGTTCTCGCCTTCTTCTTCTCTATACACCCGTTCATATCAGTCTCTGTGTACCTCCATCAATCCCATGCCTTCCCGTGGATTCGTACCAGCGGCCTCGACGGCGTCCTAGAGCTTCCATTAGCCATTCACGGTTCCACCGGGCTAGGGGGAAGGAGAGCTCACATATTCGGCATCAGCCATGCTTGTTGTTTTTCTAGAGCGGGCGTTTATGGACTGGTGTCAAGGGCGCAAGTAAGGTCTGTGAGCGTTGGTTGCGGATCGTTCCTCATCAAACGTTCAAGAATTCAGGATTGCATGTGTGTGAGCATTTCTGGTTGGTGTGGGGCAGGGACTGTGGTAGGGCAAATGCCCTGACTAGTCTTGGCGCAACTTTCCATCACTTTATATCACTCGGTAATATACTAATATGCTTCCCAGCCTCAAGATCTAAAATTGCGTTGGCATTTTAGTTATTGGGATTTACTAAATGTCAACATATTTTGCCCCCCGTTATACCGCTCTTAACCACCTAAGGCGCACTTGGATGAGGACTTGGATGAGGAAGACCAACCAGATCTCGAGCCCCCCACCTATGGCTCGGCCAAACAGGAAGATCCGCCAAGGTCCCTAAGAACCACAACAGGCAAAGCGAGTCGGTCCTATGACTCGAACACCCAAATGAGTAATCCTGTTCTACTCGAGTATAAATTATGCCTCCTGCAGTGGACTGGTCTGCCCATGGTGGAGTTTTGTATATCTAGTTGTGGTGTGGAGAGGAGCGTAGCTCCTTGTAGTGAATACGGGTTCGGTGCATCTTGTGTAAATTTGTGTTACGAAGCCGTGTGGGCAATGACGCACTGTTATCCCTCCGACACTGGGCATGTGAGCCTCGCAGCCCGAGTCGGTTGTTTCGCCAAATACTCAGATAACCCGTGGTCATCGCATCGTGAAGTCTAAAACTAGATTAACATGAAGGACGAACAAATAACTGGTAAACCTTACAGATTTGTTTTTCTGACTGGTGCACTGAACTGGAGGCCAGGCACCTCATCTATCAATTGCATCCCCCCAAAACTGGCCAAGGCGAGGGGAAATAGAGTTCTCGTCGGGACCATGTATCTCAGATGTGCCAATGCTACTGACATTTTAGTTATGCAGCGTACCGTTATTTTATCCCTAACCCTTGTAAAAAGCTTCAGCCATCGTGAAGAACTACATGGCAAGATGACCAATTCTGAGAAAATGATATCGCTATTATTATAAAGAGGGGTCCTTGGCGTAACCTGAGAACTGTCAGCGATTGGCTCTAGATCGCCATCGCATCACAACTACTTCGGGCAGCACAAGAGCAATACCGGTACAGTAGATCCTCCAAATACCGGTAGTTTTTTCTCATCTATGTCACATAATAATACAAGTACGAGTACGCTCGCCGACTCACAGAATTTCGGTGGATGCATCCTTCTCTGAAATACCAGAGAAATCCCGGCAATCCGCTACCCACTGTCAGCCGAGACCCCGCCTACCGGTAGGGGAGATTGCGTACGGTGCGGTGCATATAAGCTCCCCCCGCCCCCGAGATCCTACCGTGAAATCACTATTAGGTACCAAAGACGGATTAACAATAACCACAAAAAACGACATCCGCTCAATCAACAATGGCACAAGGCAGCGCAGAAGCTAACAAGCAGTACTTCAAGTAAGCATAACCCCACCTTTTTTCTCTCCCCCCCTCCCAAAAAGCTAACCCAAGCAGCGATAACGCAGGCGCCTACGACGCCCGAGCTAAATCTTCAAATGTTACCGATATAATTGGGGAAAATATTCTCCTTCGCCGAGAATGGTCTGGCGCGGAGTGGGACGAAAACACCACTCGTGTACTGGATTATGCCTGTGGGACTGGATTGATCTCTCAGGTGGGGTAG
>Ga0307509_10002816_pt1 | contig 27540 bp, 16 predicted proteins | sample 10_EM_MG_FD_202245 | JGI IMG/M metagenome (GOLD analysis project Ga0307509, IMG submission 202245) | Populus trichocarpa ectomycorrhiza microbial communities from riparian zone in the Pacific Northwest, United States - 10_EM | ecosystem: Host-associated > Plants > Roots > Unclassified | place... | reverse complement strand
TCCTATCCATAGGTGCCATGCTCCCGACCGTCGGATTATGCCGGGTGCAGACACACTCTCGGTGACCTCACGCGTACGCGCATGCGAGGTGCAGGAACAGCGTGTATCCCTTCGTCAGAGCTGCCTGCAGTCGATCTATTCCGGGCACGATCCGGGCGGCGTCCATTCGTTCGTTAAGGTCTGCCAGGGCTGAGACGTATCGTGCAGGACGAGTACGATTGAACGGCGCGTCTCCGCCCCTACGCTTCTCACTGTCATAGGCGGGCCCTCTGGAACGACGAAGCTCTCGCCAGCGTGCGCGATAGCGATGCCACTGGGTGTTTCCAGGCATTGCGCGCCCGTCACCAGATAAAATGCTTCTGCCCCCGAGTGCCGATGTACGCGTGCTTGCATACCGGCGGTGAAGGCGGCTTCCATATATCGGGCAGTGTATTTCTTGCCCGACACGGTCGGCAGCGGGCCTACTACAGCAACGCGAGTCCCACTCGCTGCATGCCAACCTTTTTCCGCGATCGTGTATAGCCACACACGCCCAAAGGCTTCGACGACGGTACTGCGCCTGCCTTTCACAGCGTGAGCCGCAGCGCTAGAACGAAAATTATAGATATGCCAAAACAGCGGGATCTGGGGCAGTTCGCCCAGTTCCTCATTCGCATCGACATAACATCCCAACTCGCTCTTTCTCTCAGCGACAGGTGCGCTGCATTGGCCTGGGATCTGGGCCGACACGGGCGTAACCACAGCAAAGCTTAGCGCCAGCCCCAATAATTCAAGCAGCTTACGGGGCGCGCCGCATCTTGCTTCGGTAACAGATACCGTCATGAGAGTGAGATTCCGGTGTTTTAGCGCACGGACAAGATGGTACGAGCGACCTAGATCGACTATCGCACGATTGTGCTCTGGCACTTGCAGATCTTTTGTATTGAGAGCGGTTCGATCAAGATTTCACTGCGCCGGAATTGGCCGTTAGTCCGTCGGATCGATGTGCTATCGCGCGTCCAACCGCACGCGAACCCGGACCGCTAGGTGCGTCGCTCTATCGGACACGGACCCGCATCGGCACCGGCATTGCAGGAACAGTGTCTACCCCGTCACCCCGGGCTTCAGGGTGAGCTGCATATGCTTCGGGTTGTAGCACTCAAGTTAGATGCGCATAGTTTTTGCCGGCCATTCCCTACGTAGTCCCGTTCACCTGATCAGCTAATCCAGCTGATCCCTCAGTTTGGTGATCGTGACCAGGCATAGCGTCCAACTGACCGCTATTTTTTTCTGCACAGTCACTTAATTAGAAATAAACGACCCAAGCCCCATTCTGCAACACCAGAGAATCTCTTTGATGCTTACTCCTCCAGGTGCCATCCGGCAACGACCCGCTAGCCCTCGTCCATCGCCGCCTGAATCTCCGTCACGTCGAAGCGCAAGCCACTCGAACCCTCGCCGCGCCCGACACGCTTGCGCCGACGCGACCACAGCACCGAGCTGCCGTCTACCCAGCGCGACAGGACGTAGTCGCGCGACAGTCGCGCACCCTCACGCGGTACCTCTTCTTCATGCAGCGGCGGCGCGGGCAGTCGCAGGAACGTACCGCGTGGCACAGCCTGCGGATTGTTCAGCTGATCGGCCATGCGTTGCAGATCGAGCCGCAGCTCACCGTTAGCCGTGAACGGCACCAGCGGAAACCAGTTCGCGGGCACGCTGGTGCCAAGCTGATAACGCAGCCCGGGCAAATCGGGTGGCGAGTTCGCGGTGGGAATCGCACGGATGTTGGCTTCGGCGCGATCGCGCGCGACGCCATCGTCTCCCTCGCACGAGCGCTCAATCGCCCAGACGAGATTCGCCATTTCATCGCGCAGCAGCAGCACATCCTCGACCAGCTCGCTCGCGATTGCGGGCCCCGCGATCGGCGGCAGGAACAACAAATCGGCCGGCACGCCGCCGCCAATCGTCCCTGGCTGTCGCTGCGACAAGGTGAACATGGTCCAGCGATCGGCGCCCACACGTTGCGTGCCGCGCGTGGCAGAGCCCACCGCAAGCCGCATGCCGAACGTATCCGCAACGATCAGCGATTTGACGCGCGTCAATGAACCCACGGGCAGACGCAACGGCACGGCGTAGAAATCATTGCCATACAACAGAGCGAACTCGAGCAGCGCGAGCCGCGCGGCATCACTCGCTCCGGCGTCGACGCTGCCCATGTCGACCGATGCGTCTTCAAATTCCCACCAGCGAGCGTTTGGCATGCCGCGAAAACGGATACCCGTCGGCAGCACGTTGATATCGGGCAGCGCGGTGAAACCCGTGGGCGCCGTCACCGCGCGCACGTCAAAGCTGTGCCAGTCGAGCCGACCGCCGCGGTATTCGTTCGCATCGAGCACGGTCGCCGCCGGGTCGCTGCTCGTCGCCAGCGTGAATTTGTATTCCAGCCGCTCCGCATCCCAACTACCACCGTCGCCTTCGAACGCGCTCGCGCCGCATGCGGCGAGCCAGTTTTTCGCCACCTGCGTGACGATCGTGGTGTCCATCGGACCGATCACCGGCCGCGCGGGAAGCCGGTTCTGCGCCAACGCCGCCGTCAGGTCGCGATAAATCCGTTCGCCGTCGGGCACGCGGCCCGCGGCCACGTCGATGAGGCGCGCGCCGGCGGGATCGACCGCGCGCAGCGCCGCGTCGGGTGGGTCGATGGCATATTCGCCGAGGTAGGCCGCTAGATAGGCCGCGGCACCGGCCTCGCGCAGCAACTGCACGAACTCCCGGCCGGCATCGACGCGCCGGCGCGCGTTCCAGGCCACCGCCCGCAACGGTTGCGCTTCCACCAGAGTCTCGAGCGGCAGGCTTTCGGTGTCGTAGGCCGAAAATCCGCCCGCATTCGCGGGTTTCCACTGCGTCACGCGCGCGCTCTCCGCGGCCATCTCGACGGCTACCGGGGTGCCCGCATCCTCGCCGCGCAGCTCGCCAAGCTGCCACTGGCGGCCGAGCATCCAGGCGGCGTCATAAACGCGCGCGGAAACACCCACCTCGAGTCCGGCCGAGCGGGCGCGTGGTTCCAGCCGCATTAGATAATTAGTTGCCATTGTCCACTCCCGGAACTGTCAACCCCGCCACGTCGAATCCGGGCGCCTCGTCCGTCGTGCTCTCGACGGCGAACATTGCCGGCAGCAACTGTCCAAGCCCGGGCAACACGTCGTTGTCGACCAGCCGGATACGCGACAACGCCAGGGCCTCGTCGATGACCGCGCGCGCTGCCTGCGCGCTCCAGCGCCCGAAGCCCTCCGGCGGCACGCCCAACAACATGATCTGCGGCGCCGCAGCGCTGGGCGCATCGCAATGAAACGCCACAGAGGTCGTTTCTTCGTGGCTCGGGATCACATCCATCCATTCATCGATGAACAGTCCCGCGAAGCTCGCCGTGTCGATCGAATTCAGCGCAACAGCGGCGAGCGACACGCGGCCGCCCGGCACGCTGGTTCCCGGTGCTGGCGGCAAAGCCGCCCAGCGTTCGCCGGCCTGCCCGGACTGCGCCACTCGCCAGCCGGCCGGGCTAGCAACGCCCGTGGTTTCGCCAACGGTCGCGGCATAGGCGAGCGTGGCATCCAGCAGCTGCGAACCCTTGCGCACCCGCGCCGCGCGCGTGAACCAGCCGCGTACCGCCGGCGCTGCGGCATCGGCCGGTATCGCGGCGAAAGGATTGGCCGCAGCGGTCAGAAGCGTCACGACCTTGAATGCATCGCCGAAGCAGGCTTGCAGCCGGCCGGCAACGTCGGTCGTCGGCAGCGCGTCTATTTTCCGCTCGCGCGTGTTGAGTTCCGTGAGAACGGCGCGCGCCTGCGCAGTGAGCCGCGCGACAACCTGGACTTGGTCACGCCGCTTCGGCGCATCCAGCAACGACTCGGGCGCGGCGCCGGCAATACCAAATGTATCCGCCGTGAGCATCGCCGCACGCAGCGCGGCGGCGTCAGTGTCCGCAAGCGCAGTCGTCAGTTGCGCCTTGGCGGCCGCAAGGCCCGCCTGCGCAGCTGTGAGGCGTCGCTCGAGATCGGTCAGGTTCTCGCTGATCGTGCCATCGGGAATGACCTGCGTGAAATCACGCGGCCCCAGCGGGCGGCCATGACCTGCCAAGTCGCGCAACGAACGCGCGATCTCGAGCGTCTCGACCAGGCCGAAACGCGTGGCATCCCAATTGGCGGCGCGTGCGAACTGCAGCTCGATTACGCCGGTGTGGGTCACGTCGGCAAACGCCGCCTGTGCCAGTGCGGCGAGACGTGTTTCGAGTGCGCTTCGATGCGGAGTATCGTGCGGGTCGGCCTGCGCCACGAGGTCGATCGCCGCGAGCCGCTGCGCCGCGAACTCATCCGGCACGAGGCTGTGAAGTTCACCCAGAGTGGTGTCGCGACTCTCGACTTCTTCGCCCGCGGCGTCGCGGAACAACACGCGGATGCCGATATCGTTCGGCGCCGGCAGCAACCGGCGCGCGCAGGCTTCAATACGCGGCTCGGCCAGCGCACGCGGCGTCATCGCCCAGTCTGCGTCGTCGTCCGTGACCTGCAGTTCGCCGAGCAGCAACAACACGCGATGAGTGACGCCCACTCCCGTGCGCGGCGTGCGGGCGATGTCCAACTCGGTGGGCGGCACCGGGGCGCCCGACGCACTATCTACCGTCGCGCCCGCGCGTACAGGACTGCCCTGCACGGCCTGGTATACGCCTTCGGCCAGCAACGCGTCACTGACGGAGTCGGCCAGATCCTGCGCGTGGTCGAGCACGCGCGTCAGTGCGGCGATCTCCGCCGCGTTCGGCAACGCACCGAGCGCGGAGTTGCGCCAGAGCGTCGCGACATCCGCACGCGTGCGCCCGTCGTATCCCGCCTTTTCGATCAACAACAGCCCGTCGACGGTGTTGTTGGCCGCGACCATTTCCGCCGGCTCAGTGCCCGTGGTCAGGCGGTTTGCAACGATGGGCGCGGCGTTGCGCAGCTTCGCGATGTACTGCGGAATTCCCTCGGCCTTCAAGGCGCGCTCGAGTCGATAACCGATCAGGGTTCCGAGCGGCTGACCGGCGCGCACACCTTCCAGTAGTTCGGAAGCGCGGCGCACACGCTCGGAAGACAAATCGATGCTGAAGGCCTCGCCATGTCCCGCCGCCGAGTGCGCGAGATGAATCGAACGCAGGACCGCCGCCGCGGCGCCATGATTCGCGCTCGGCGCGTGGATATAGCCGCCGTTTGCCGGGTCGCTGTACGTATTCGCGGCGGACAACCGGCGCGGCGCAAGCTGCAGATCTTCGACCACACCCCAGGCGCCGATGTTGATACCGGCCTGCGTCTGCGGATCCTGTCGCACGCGGGTCATCAGATCCTGCGTGGCGAGCGACGAATACCAGGCGTCGAGCCGATGCGCGAACACGCCGAACGCGCCGCGCAGTGCCTCCTCCAGTGCCGCGGCCGGGCGCACCCTCAGCTCGCGCAGCAGCGCGCGCCAGAATCCAAGCCGGCCACCGTGCAGCCCGTTCGCCGCCAGGTGAAACCAGAGATAGGTCGTATTGCCGAGCGTCGTGAGCGGATCCGGCAGCGTGACCTGCATTTCGAGCCGCCGGCGCAGAGTGCCCAGTGCGTCGACGAATATCGACGGCACGGTTTCGTCATCCCAGCGGCTCATGTCGACGTTCGGCACGCCGATCTGCAGAAGCTCGCGCGCCTCGATGTCGGTGGCTTCGAGCATCGCGAGCCGCGCCAGCGAAAACAACAACGCGTTCGGCTTCTCGGCGTAGGTGCCTGCAGCGAGTTCGTCCAGCTTCATGCTGGCGATCTGCTCCAGGTAGTTCCTGGCGCGCTGCGCGGAGTTGTCATCAACCTCGTCGGGCTGAATCAGCGGCGCCGTGAGCGGCACCGAATACGGCTGCTGCAAAATGTCGATCAACGGTGCGATCGCAGCATTCGACGCGCCGAGCCCGGTCAGCAGATTGACCAGCGACGCGCGTCGGGCAGTTAGGGCCGCGGCATCGCCCGGGGCCAGTTGCGCGGCAAATTGCGCCGAGAGCTGCGCACCGAAGCCGGGTCTGAACGAAATATCGCGCGCCACCGCGTCCTGATGAAGGATGCCGAGCAACGTCGCGCCCGGGTCGGCGCCAGCCTTGCCCACGCGATCCACGGCCGCCACCGCGGGCTCCCAGAACTGCGAACGCAGCGTGTCCAACAAAGGCCGCACGTCATCCGGAAAATAACCTTCGACAGGGGTGCGCTCACCGCGCAGGTGCACGGGCAGGACACCATAGGGTTGTGAGCCGATGCGCAGCGCCGCGAAACTGCCGAGGGGATCCACCCACTCGATCGCATGCGCCAGCGCGCCTTCGATCATGCCGGCGTCGAGGATGCCGTCGAACAATACCGCCAGGCGCCGTTGCACCGCCCGCACGAGCAGGCTGCGCATGCGCACGCCATCTCGGTATGCGTCGCCATCGGCGCCGCGCACGAAACCGAACGTTGACAATGGCAATCCCAACGCGTCCGCGAGCCGTGTGCCGTTCGAACCATCATGCGCAGTACACATCGGGCTCGACCCGCCGCCAATCAGGATACGGCGCCGCTCGTGTTCGAACACGGATTCGAGTTCGGGCCGAGATGTGTAGTGAGCGCGCGCACCTCGAATGGAATTGGTCGGCACACCGGGATCGAGCAGCTCGAGCCCGCGCGTGTACTGATGCGCCTGCAACAGCCGCTGCAACTCTTCACTGCCGGCCTTGGTGTCGAGCGTGCCGCGGCAGCCGAGCACGGTGAGGCGGCGGATTTCGTTCGTGTCGGGCGGCAGCGTGATAGTTAGCGCCATGCCCGCAGCCAGCGCCGCGTCGAAATTCCGCATCCACTCCATCCCTTCGGCGGCGAGACCGGTCTCGAGCGGATCCTGCACAGCATTCGGCGCGCGCTCGATCAGCGTCGAGCCATCGGGCAAGTCGACGAACGCGATCCAGCGATCCGGCAACAGGCGCGCGTGCATGGGACGCGACATACGCGCCGGCCGCGAGCCCGGCGTGACACGATCCGCCACCATGGCCGCAATCCACGAGGCGCGATTGGCACCAACGACGCCGATCAATGCACCCCAGGCTTGGCGCTGGTGCTTGAAATCGCTCGCCGCACGCATCGCGCGCGCAAACTCCGCGCCCGCCTTCTGCTCGCCAGGCGTCAATTCCGGTTCGTGTGAGTCGAGATGAATCTCATCCGGATACACGCGCACGAGCAGCTGCGGCGTGAAGCCGCGGCCGGCGTCGAACCGGCGGCTCTTGCCGTCTGTCCAGGCGAAACGTGTCTCGAGCCGCACGGGCAGCAGCAGCAGCGGATGGCTCGGCGAGAGCAGATCGAAGCCGTCACCGAATTCACCGCCCTCCACGCCGAGCGCCGTGTGTTGCGCCTGGGCGATTGCCTTGTGGGCACGCGCGCGCTCTTCCTGCAGCACGGCGAATTTCGGATCGTCGCTGGCGAGCGTGAGCAGCCGCGCCTCGATCGAAGCCAGTTCGGCGCGGGCCTTTTCATAGGCCTTGCGGGCGGCGGTCTGCGCACCGGCTGCCATGCTAACTACCCACCACGAGGTCGCTGGCATGGATGAACATGCGGAAGCGCCGCTGCAAGAGGATGGCGGCCAGCGAATCCGAGCGTCCATCCCATTTCGGTGTCAGCGCGAGTTCTGCGAAACGCTGCGCGGCGGACGTTTCGGCGAGCTTCACGTAGCCGGCCGTGGTGGTCGTCATCGAGGACCAGCTCAGATCATTCCAGCTGGCTGGAGCGGCGACGCCGTCCGCGTCCAGGCCGAAGCGCGGCTCGGTGGGTTGCTCCTGGAACACGACGAACCAGCCGGGATTGCCGCTGTTCCAGCACATCACGTTCTCGCGTGAGCGGCCGCGCACTTCGTCGCGCGACAGGGGGAATCCCAGGAAGGTGATGTCATCGCCGAGGCGGCCGCTGAAGGCCGGGAAGCGTGTGTCGGCCTCCCACGCCGCTGCGTCCGGCAGTGGCACAGGCTCGCGGATGGCGAGCCGGTTTTCGGTCGAGATGAAACCAATGGCATTGCGCTGCCAGCGCGCTCTTTGCAGGTAAATAGTCGCGCCGGGATACCGCTGCAGCAGATCGCCGCGTATCAGCAACACGAGGAAGTCGCCGCTCGCGCCGAGCAGGTTGCTGCCGAGACTGCGCTGCTGGTTCCAGAGGTGGATGGGTCCGATGTCGCGCTCGGGCACCGGCGCCGTGGTCGTGTCCACGCTACCGCGCCGATCCCAGAAACGGGCGAACACCGTGCCGCGTTGGTCTGTGGGGAAACCGCGCCACAGCAGCTCGCGACTCATCTCGTGGTTGAGGCCGACCATGTACGACTCGATGAACGCGCGGTCGGGCTCGACCAGCGCCACGCAGTTGCGCGGCAGCGCCTCGAGGCCGGGCAGCAGCCAGTCCTGACCTCGCTCGATCAATGGCCCCATCATCGGCGTCGGAATCTCCGGCGCAACCATGATGGGATCGAGCCGCGGCGAAAGTGTCAGGCCCGCGGGCAACGCCAGCTGGGCACCGACGCGCGCAACGATGGCGGTGTCCGGCGCCATCGCTGTGCGAATCGTGTTGGCGATGTCGGGGCCGTCGAGCGGCGTGCAAACGCCGCGCGGAATGCGGGATTCAAACGTCCTGAGGACGGCGACCAGTTCCGCCGGCACATGCGGCGTGCTCGTGCGCCGCGGCGGGCGCGGCCGCGTATTTGGCGTGGCGTCGAACGGCGTCTGGATGGCGCCATCAGGTAGTTGGGCGGCCGGCAGCTTCAGCTCACCGCGCGCCAGTCGCTCGAGCACCGTGCTGGTGGAGAGCACCGGGGCATCGAGGGTCGGCACATCCGCCATCGGCCCGCGCGCGAGCCGCGCGAAGCGCCGCGATATGGGTCCACGCGCGCGCAGGATCTTGCGAAAGGCGCCCGATAAGGCGAACACCGGCAGGCAGCTCGCGCGCACCACGCCACGCACGCTGGAATGCGCGCCGGCGCGAATGCGGCCGATGGCCGGGCCCGCGACCGCCAGCAATTCGAGCGGCGACAGCGGATCGAAATGCCGCGCGATCAATCGCTCGCTCGCGGCGACGGCAAGTTGCGCCTGCCGCAGCAGCTGGTTGGCGCGCAGGATCTCGCCGTACTGGCCCCAGATCGCGGCCATCAGATCTTCCTGCCGGTCCTGGACGACCTGCGTGCCGAGGCCCGCCGCCACGCGATACCGCGGATCGAGATTGAGCTCGTCGACCCAGCCGTTCGCGGCGCCCGTGGAGACGCGATTCGTCGCCGCAAGCCAGCGGCCGTAGATAGGCGGCGCAACGGCGTCCAGCGTGTTGATCACCGGCGCGACTTCGTTCGCGAACGCGGCGTCGATGGGTGACGCGGCCGCCTCGGCCACGCGCAACGCGCCGCCGAGATCGATGCGCGTGACTGCATTGCGCGGGACGAGCCCGAAACCCGGCGTCGTGATGTCGAGCGGACGTGTGCCCGCGTCGGGAATTTCGTCGCGCGCCTCGAGCCGCCGCACCAGCGATTCGAAATCGCCGCTGTCAGCGGTCGTGAACTCCCAGTGGAAATACACGGGTAGTTCGATCTGCGTCTCGACGCCGGTCCAGGCCAGTTCGTTTGGCAACGCGACCGACGCATCGAGTCCGAGCCCGGCCTGCATTCCCGACTTGAACACCGGCAATACGCAGGCGTAGTAACGCGTGCGCAGCGCGAGTTTTCGCGCACACACCAGGCGCGACAACATGCGTTCGGGCTGTGTCCCGGCGATGGTCGCCGGATGCTGATCGAGTGCGCCGCTGACCTGCACGTGCGCCCAGGCATGCACTTCGTCGAGCAGCGGTAGTTCGGCGCCCGCGCCGGTGGCGATCTTGAGCCGCGGCAGCGGTGTCGCACGCTCGATGGTCACGTCGTCGCGCCGTGGAATGACGGCGAGGCACAACCACGGCGTTACGGTGTGTTGTTTGCGCGCGGGCGGCGCGGTCCATCCGCCCGGCGCGACGTCGGCCGTGAGGTTGGCCGGCACGGGACTGAACATCCACGGCAGATCGGGCCGGCGGAACTCCACGTGTGCGAAATAGCCAGGCTCGAAGTCGATGGTGTTCGCGACCGGGAAACAGCGCACGATCTGCCGCGTGTCGAGGCCGCTGACATCCCCTGGCCCCAACATCTCGACCTTGGCGTGCGCGGTCTGGTTCGCGAGTCCGGTCGCCGCAATTTCGATGCCGACCGACAAACGCGCGCGCGCTCCCTGCGGCGGATCGAGCGGCGCGCCGTCGAGCGAAGCGGCCATGCCCTGCCGGAACCAGCGCAGGAATGTCTCGCTCATCTAGGCAGCCTCGTATTCGAGCGCGGTTTCGAACGGCGCGGAGTCGTCGCTCGCCGCCAAATCGTCGGCCGCTTCGGCGCAACTGACGCCCGATGAATTCGGTGCCGTGTCCAACGTGTTCGCATTCGCGACCACGTAGCGCTCCGGCGAGACGCCGATCGCGTGTTTCGCGCCCGCGAATTGATCCGCGCCGCTGGCACCCGTGGCCGCACGCGCGGAAGCGCTGCCCTTGGCGAGCGCCGACAACACGCCGCCAGGTGGCAGCGCGGCGGCCGTGCCCGCTGCGCGACTGCTGCGATCGAGAGACGTCGGCTCGACGTCGATGATGACCTCTTCGTATTCGGCGCCGCCGGCAATACCGCTCGCGCCATCGACGGGCAAACCACCGCCTACCGCCTGCAAGGTGCTGCCTGAGCGCATGTACTCGAACGCGGGACGCGCGAGACGTTCATCGTCGGTGAGCGCTTCGAACTGTCCCGGCGCGAAGGCGTCGCTGGTCGCGTCCTGCGTTCGCGGCGCCTGCCGCCCCGCGCTGGCGCCGATGCCCACGCCCGCGATCTCGATCGTCACGTCGTCCACGATTGCGGTGCCGAAGCGCGAGAGAACCTTGCCGAACGGCAGCACGCGTTGGCGCAGCGTCAAGGTGCCGAGCGGATGCACGGCAACGGTTCCTGACACGGGCGCGTCGCGCAGCGAAACGATTTTTGCGCCCTCGATCGGCGGCAGCGCCGACCAGGCGTCGGGGCGTTCGATGGCCTTGTTGAGTTCGATGACGAGGTCGCCCACCGCGATGCGCACTTCCGGCGGCGCAAGCGGGGTGCCGGCGGTGGCTTCGACATCGATGCGATGTTTGCCGCAGCAATCGAACTCGGCGTAGCCGATGACGTGCCACGGATTCGGTCCGCTGAACGTCGCCGACAAGGCGGCATGGAAGAACGGCACGTTGTTGCGCGCAATGTCGATCGAAGCGCCGAGTTCGGCGATGAACTCGAAGGGCTGGAACTGGATCATCGCGTCGAAGTTCGCCTTCGCCGACAGCGAGAACGAACCCACGAACGTATCGACCTTGGCGTAGATGTCCATCTCCGCGCCGAACTGGATCGTGTTGGGCGTCAGCGCGAAGTAACAACCGAGCCGCAGCCGCGGGTTGTCGCCGGTGGACAGCGCAATGCCGAGCCGGTCGAGCTTCGGGAAGGCCGCCGGCGGCTCGAAGCGGCGATTGAAGCCGCCGGCCGCGATCACGAAGATCTTGGTCGCGCCCCAGCTCACGCGCAGCGCCATATCGCCCGTCAACACGAAGACCGTCAGCCGCGAGTCGATCAGCGAGGCGTCGATCGACGCCTCGCTCTTGTCGAAGTCGAGCACGCCGACCAGATCGAGCCGCAGGTTGAGTACCGGATCTTTCTTGTCCGGCAGCGCGATCTGCGCACGCGCGAGGATTACCAGCCGGATCGGCGACATCAGCTCGAGTACCACGGCCGCCGAAAGCTCGATGATGGAATTCGGACCCCAGCCGATCTTGATCATCGGACCGAACACGAAGCGTCCTTCGGCCGGCGGGAAGATGCTACGCAGGTCGCTGATGATCTGCGCGGCGCGCGCGATCGGGTTCTGCGGGAACAGGATCGAATCGACGGTGTGGTTCTTCACCCCCGAGCGCAGCGGCTCGATCATCATGGTGCGGTTGACGCCTAACAAGCCGCCGATGCCGTTCAGCGTGAATCCATAGCCGAGCTGGATCGGCGGCAGGTCCACCGCGACGATCAGCAGCAGCGAGAAGCCCTTCTTCGTCGCTCCCGGCGGCCCCGCGGCATCCGGCAGCCGCGTCGTGAGCAGACCGATGACGACGATCTGGATCTGCTGGAACGCGAGCTGGAGGATGCCCGCGTACTGTTCGTTGTCGGGGTCGAAGAATACGTAGCCGCCGCCGGTGATCGGGCCGGCCTTGATCGACATCCCCGCGCCCGAGGGCGGCTTGAAGCCCAGCGCGAAATTGAGCGGACCTAAATTGCCCTTCTTGAATTCGATGTCGGCCTTGGCGCCGATCTTGTCGACCACGATGACGATGGGGCCGAGCGCGAGCTTGAGGTCCAGTGTGCCGCGAGCCTGGATGCCCTGTGTGCCCAGGATCACGGTGACTTCGATGAGTTCGATGGAAATGGGGCCGAGCGCGCGATGTTCGGCCGAGCGAATAGTCAGTCCGGCGCCGCCCTCGAATTGCAGGCCCTTGAGCTTGCTCCAGTTCAGGTGCAGCAGCAGCGGGATCTGCAGACCGCCCGCCGGCAGCACCTTCGCGAGGAAACCGTCCGACTTGCCCGTGCCGATGGCGAGTTTGCCGTCTTCGAGTTTGAGGTCGACGAAAACATCTTGCGCCGCCGCGGTGACAGAACCGCCGACGCCGATGCTCGCGCGCACAGCGTCGAGCGTGATGATGTCCGCCACGTTGAGCAGCACGACGCGTTGTTCACCGCTCGCCGGCTCGCGAACCAGGGTGAGGCTAGCATTGGCTGCGCTGGCGGCGACGACACTGGCGAGATCGAAGCGCAGCTCGGCGCCGTCCGGGCGCGCGATGAGCAGAAATCCTCCGGCCAGTGTTCCGCCGCCTTCGATGACGAGCTTGGTGCGCGCGTTGAGCGGGATGTCGATGGCACCCTGCCCGGAAAGCTCGAGCGTGAGGCCGAGGCCGGGTAGTTTGGTGCCCGCGGCGGGTATGCCCATGATCACGGCATCGAGTTCGATCGGGTCGGTGACGAGGGGGATTGTCAGTGCAGGATCGGGATCGTCGACGTCGATGCCCGCGAGCGGCGCAATGCCTACGTTGACGCCGTTGAAGTAAAATGGGCGATTGAAGGAAATCGCGACATCGCGCACACGCTGCAGCAGAAGCTGCGAATCGAACGTCGCAGTGCCCCATCCATAAAGTTCCTGCGCAAGACCTGCCGGATCCTCAATGATCTTCACCAGCCGCTCTGGCTTGACGCGCGCGACGGGAAGCTGATCGCCGCCCGCGGGCACCGGATTCACGAGCTCCCGATCGATTACGCCCACGAGTCGCAACACGCTGGCGATTTTTCGCCCGCGCAATTCTAGCTCGCGGATGACGAGTAGCTCGACGATGCGGCGCGCGAGCTCCTCGGGCGGAATGCCGGTGGGCAGCGGCGCGCCGCCGTTCGCGCTCAAGTCGGAGAGTTCGCCGATAAGGTCGACGATCGCGATGGTGAGTGTCGTTGCCGCCGCCGCATAACCGCTCGTGTCGTTTTCGTCGATGCGTTGCGCATCGATGGCCTGCAGCAGCTCGTCCAGTGCCTCCATGAGCAGGCGTGTGGGGTCGCGCAGCGCTGCGATTGGCGCCGGCACGACCTGCAGGTCGTAGCCGATGTCGCGCATGAAGGTCAGCGTTTCGCCGTCGCCCGCCGCCAATGCGTCGGTGAGTGGCGCGAAGCATTCGCTGACCCACTGGATGATCGTGTCGAGCGTGGAGCTCACGGCAACACCGTGCGAATGCGTGGTCCGTTGGACCACGTCTTGCCCGAGGGATTGCGCAGCCCCGGGATCAGCGCGGTATCGAAGACCAGTTGCTCGAGCAGGCGGGCTTTGGTGGTGGGCGCACTGCGCGCTTTGAAATACTTTGCCCAGACGGGCGCGGCTTTTTCACCGGGCTGCGAGACGAGCCTCGGCTGCATGAGCGGGAACAACACGTGCTGAAACAGCGGCAGGGTCGGGTGATCGACGTTGAAGGGCCTGAAGTCGCTCGCAGCTGCAACGTCCAGCAACTGCATGGGACTCGTATGGCTCGCGCGCGTGCCCATCAGGATGCGGTGCCCGGTGGGACCGCTGCCTTCGATACCGATGGCGCCTGGCAATGCCAGCACCGCATCCCTCACCGTATTCGCCAGCGGATAACGCACCCCGCGCGCCAGCTCCTGGGTCAGTGGATAGACGATCCACCACGGTCCCAGGCTCGCGGGCTTGGGCGGCGCCGGGGCTCGCAGCTCGGGATACGGCGACCACTTGATCACATCGCATTCCGGGAACGTGAAGCGAATCTTGTTAGGCTCCGCCTGGAGTTTCCTATCGATCGAGAGGATGGCGAGACCGGCCAGCGCCTGCATGGCGTCCGCGAACGTCTGTGCGTAGAACTGTGTATTGCCAGACATGCCGTGCCCCGCGAGCTGCAATGCGGCGAGGTCCACCGTGCCGTCGTCCTGCTCGACGAGATCGGTGATCACGGCATTCTCCAGCCGCCAGGGGCCGTGATCGATCATGTTGTACATGCCGCTGTTCCAGAAAATCACGTGGTCGCCGATTTCGAACTTGTCGGCTTCTACTTCACGTGTGCGGAACAGCTTGTTGCCGTTGCGGCCGTCGAGCAGGCCCGAGCTTGCTCCCTGCTCCGAGCGAATCATCGCGCCCAGCCACACGTAGCGATTCTCTATTTCCGCAGGATTCGGTGGCGGATCGACGGCGAGCTGGTTGAACACTGTTTCGGCATGCGCGATCTGCGCAGGGGTAGGGGTCACGCGCCGGCGCCACGCCAACCACAAGGCTTCGATCTGCAGTATCGAAATGGCGTGATCGCAGTTGAGCCAATTGCGCTCGAGAAAATCGAGCCGCGTATCGGTCGTACCCTGACGCAGCCGAACCAGCTCGGTGATAGCTTGCGCGAGCGTGAGTCCGTTGGCGTCAGGGTAGAACTTCAGTGTGTAGAGATCTTTGCGCGACAGCCGCCATTGCTGACGAAGTTGCGCGGAAGGAAGCCGGATATTGGCTTCGACCTGCCCGGCTGGAGGCGACTCCGTTGCATCGGCGCCGGTCGGTGCGGGCCAGGATTCGGGATAAGGCGGTTTGCGATCCCACATCATCTTGAACACGTTGCCTTCGACGAACTGCACCGTCCAATCCCACTCGGGCTCGTTCGCCGGCGGTGTCGCGAAGTGCACGTCGGGATTGTCCTGCCGGGTGGCGCGTATCGCTTCTCGAGGAATGGCCTGTTTGAGCAACTCCTTGATGTTGGACTCCACATCGACAGCCGGGTACTCGAACAATCGATTGCGATGTCCGTCCTGCCAGACGGGAACGTTGCCTGTCTTGGACACCGCCCATTCGCGCCCCAGCGTATCGACCGTGTTCACGTGAAAAATCATCATCTCGACGATGCGCAGGCGCCGGTCGATGTATTCGCGCAGCGCGGCGCCATCGATGGTTCCGCCCGCGAGCCAGAATTCGCCGTTGAGCGACAGGGCACGCAGCACGATTTTCGTGATGCGAGTGCGGCGCGCCGTCGTCGCGAGCGTTACTCGCGCCGTGATGTCGCCGGGCAGAAAGTTCGGACGCGTCTTGCACGCGTCGTTCAGATCGAGCATCGGCGGCGTGCGCGCGGCGAATGCGCCGGTGACTACGGCCGTCGTCCCGATCTCGCCGTCAAGAAAGGTCTTCGCCGTGGTTACGTCTGCGAGCACCTTCGCTTGCACCGATGCAACATCGACGTCGAAACCCAATGGGGGATAGTAAAGGCTGCGATTGGCGGCAAATGCCCGCCACTCGGTTTTCTTCCGCAGCGCTACCGGAAGAAAGCGATCGATGTGGCTCGTGACATATTTGCGTCGGTCGCTGTCGTTGTCGTATGCCACGGAGTCAGCGATCGTTCGTCAGAATGTGAACGATGCGAACAGACACGCGTTTGCCACGAGTGCAGTGCTTGTCATCCGAAGCTCCCAGGAAAGTCGACTATCTACTGACGCAGTGGTGTACGCTTTTTTTTACGTAGCCCCTGCGGATTGTACGAGCGCCCAAGCCGATCCGGGTAACAGTTTCGGCGGCGGCCAACACAAATACAAGGGCTGGTATGCCTCACGCCGGTGAGCGTTACTCACGACAATTGCTCCAGCGGCTCGTAAGCGTGCGACGCTGAAGCCAACCGGCGTGTTCGTCCTCGTGGTTTTTCAAAAACTCGGAAATACCTTTCGACCCGCCGCATCGAGCAGTGGGAAAGGATTGCTATTTGGCAGCGTTACGTTCTTCGGATAGTGCTTGTTCAACAAGTCATTCATAGCTGGTAAACGGCGAATCCGTTCGTCCCGTAAGCTTTTGGTACCGATCAACCAATGTCGTGCCGCCGCCGTTTGGACCGCCGTGATCGGGCGGTTGGGACACTCTATCGTGTAGCGCTTCTACGATCCTTCCACTGCGCCCGCTGATTCCACCGACCAATGCGAGCGGTGCCATTCAGAATTAACGAACCGGACAGCAACCGCAGGAACTGCGCAGATCCCCTCAAAGCATCCTGCACTCAAAGCCCATGAGGTCCACTCACTTCAACACTAGGTTGCGTAGCACCTTCATACCCGCTTGTCTGTTGCGATCCAATTCACTTCCCAGGTCTTGCCACCATCGTCGGAGAACGACTGCTCGAAACGACAGGAAGTGGCAGTGACATCGAAAATGACGAATCGAACGAGGATGGCCCGGCCGGCGAACATTTCCTGGCTGAAGAACTCGCCCCTTCCAGCTTTGAACTCGCCGATCGCTGGCGGCGACAGGCTGCCGCTGCCCACGCTGGAGAAATGCAGGCTCCACTGACCCGATTGAGAGTTATATAGACGCAGACTCAAGGCGTCGATATGGCCCGCTGGTCCATCGACTGCGAGCTCCACCAAATTTGCACGGCCGTCCAAAACTCTGCGCACGACGGTGGTGCCCTGGTATTCGACCCAAGTGGTCGAGCCACTCAAAGGGTGCACGAGACGCCGCAAGTGGGTCTTCCAGGCACCTATCTCAAAGTCGAAATCGTGTTGCCCGTCGCCCCGCTCCACAACTTCTCCGATTCCTCTCTTTGGGTCCGAGTTCGTCTGTGAAAGTGCCAGAAGCGGCTGCACCCCCAGGACCATGCAGCACACGACAGCGGAAGTCCGGAAGCTTTTGAGCAAATACATCACGGTGTCCTCGTTTTCTGCAGGTTCAGGTCGCGAGTGCCGGCATCACGTCAGGAGCGGAGCGATCGAACCCTTCTTCCTGGAAAGATCAGATCCGGCTCGGGGGCGCTCCAAGGGAAGCGCCCCCGTGGCATGTCATCCTCCCGTCACAGCGCCGGATATCCGCTCGAGAATGTCCGATGCTCCCGATGCAGCGAGTATTGGTCAACACGATCTCTCGGGTAGCCGGTTCGAAGCCTCGCAGTACTGCATCTTGACAGAAGCGATGTCCTCCGGTGATTTCTCGCCAGACGCAAGAGGAAAGCCGCAGCTTCTCGGTAGTCAGCCACGACTTGAACCAGTTTTCCAACCTCACGCGTATTCGTATCCTGACCGCAGGAACATCGCAAATGGCTTCTTCGGAATTACCTGCATCCACCAAGAACTGCTGAGCGCTTTGGAGCGCTGTTCGTACAAGTGCATCGAGCGGCGGGTGCGGATCAAGGCCATCGACAATCGCCCTGTTCGGTCGATCTAGCTGAATTGACCGTGGCAATGCTTATATTTCTTTCCGCTGCCGCAGCGACACGGCTCGTTGCGGCCTTGACTGTGCATAGGCGGATTTGATTTGAATACTACCCCGGGCCGACGCGGGTTATGCTCAGGATTGACAATCATGTGCTCAATATGCGTTGAGCCTCCGCCAACCCCCATGGAAAGGCTCGAACCCCTGACACAGATGGCTATATCGCAGTCACTGAATGCCGCTCCGGTCACTTTTAGCAACGTCCCTGCACCTTCAATGATCATGTCCTGCCCCTCCCTGCACTGGATAGAGAAATTTTTGTAGACCATATCTAGACGTTCGATGACCAGCCGACGCGGAGGCTCCACTCGGATCACCAGATCGAATTTGCCGGGCGCGCTTCGTACCCTGATGAGCGGCCCAGACATTTCGACGTCCCAGTTCGAAACGTTCGCCTGAAATTCATTGCGCACAATCTTGAGGGTTTGGCGGCCATGCTTGTCGCATAACAACGCGTTGACGGTAAATGGGCCGTGAGAAAGCAAGGGTGGCTCAATCGAGAAAACTTCTTCTCCATCGATTGTTATCAACGATCTAACGTTTGTCGCCGTGAGAGTGCCGAGAGTAATCTCTGGGTGGTCGCGCCCGATGTCCAGCGGACCCCATGAAAATCCTGTCTGCATGCAGCGCGGCGATTGTGCATGCATCCTAATTGTCTCTGTTGACAGAGCCCCGCGAGTCTTGCGGTCGTGACAGCCGCCGCAAAGGAGCACAATCTCTTTCGGATCATGCGTTTCAGCATCCTTAAATTCGGTACCGAGATGGTCATACTGGTAGAAAGCACTCCCACACATTACGCAGCCAAACCCGTCCCGTTGACGAATCTCGCGCTTAACTGCTTCTGGGATCGTTCGCGATAGATTCTGAGAATTTGTCTTCATTAGGCACCCGAAGGAGATTGCGCCGATCTTAGCGTCACAACCACGGTAGCGTAGGATTGTGCACGCCAAGTAGTTGCGGCTGAGACAGCCTGACCCGACAAAAGACGCTCCGGCACTTATCTCACACGTACTTTCACGGGAACTGCAGGAACAGCACAAACCCCTTCTTCGGAATTGCCTGCATCCACCGAAGGCTACTGCGTGCTCAGGAGCGCCGCACCGGCGGACGGCTTCTGCCCAGAGCGAAAGAATGCACTTCAGAGACTTTAAAAGCAGATCAGGCTCTTCTATGCTGGATTGCAACTTTGCTGACTAGGCAGGACAGTGGAAATCGATCTGCGCAAATTCTGGTTGCCGCTCGCAGCAGACATGGAAAGATCCTTGCGAGCCTTTAGTCAGATGCAGCATGGCATTGAAGTATCAACCGTTGGGCTTTTCGGCGACGGTTTTCACGGCTCCGCGCTGCTATTTCTGGACACCCACGCTCACTCAGGCGATTTTCTTCGCAAATGGAAGGATGAAGGCGGCAGTTCGGAAGATGCCTTTGGCCGGTCTTGCTCGAATTGCCCGGATTTCGAGTATGGCATCGGCGAGTTCTCGTTTCCCGGCTACCCAGATCTGTATGAACTCGACGAGTACGAATCCTTATTCTTATTTCTCTCGACGGAACCGCCAGCATTGTCGATGCAGAGCTCGGCGATGAGGGAAAGCATATTCACGTGTTTCCATTTCTAGGGAAGCTCTGATTTACCCGGCTTCCCTGAGCTCGAAGAATACAGATGCCTGAAATAGTAGAGTTATAGAAACTGAAGTTTCTATTGAATGGCAGTAAGTCAGAGATTCCCTAAAGAGAGTAATTACTTCGTCTGAACCTTATCTGGGGTTGGCGCGACGCGCACCCTTCCGGGGCGGCGTTCAGATGATTGACAGTCGGTGCGTAGAGTTCTGGCCGATTGACGTTTCGACCGGATTCTCGCAACCGGCAACATGAGGCGCGCCTTGACGAGGCGTACAGAGGCTCGATGCGATCAACCCCGCGAGCGTATCCGGTGTGCCATTGCAGCCGGCTCCCAAGGACGCGCCCGGCTACTGCGCATCCAGCAGGGGATGGAACTCGTAGCTTTTAGCAAAGCAAGGATTTACAAGGCGCGGCAACAGGGGCTATTCCCGCGGCCGGCAAAGATCCTCGGTACCCGCGCGGTGAGATGGGTTGAGGAAGATGTGCATGCCTGGCTCACATCGCAAATTGTGAGCAACAGCCATCGGAATCAGGATTGAGGGCGAGTTGTCCGGGCTTTAGGTGTGCATCCCGCGCAAGTGAGCACAAGCACCGAGGATGGTCGGGTTAGGCGGAGATCCATTTTGCCAGTCGCCACCGGAGCCAAGGTGCCGCAGCAAAGCGCCCTTAAAGGAGAGCCGAGCGCTTTGGAAAACACCGAGGTTCGGCGGAGACCATCGCCGCCGAACCTGTCGAGCCGCGGTGTCCCTGAATTGCAAATGGGAGCGCAAACAAGCGCTTGGCATTCTGCGGACCAGCGGAACTACGGCGGAGAGTCGTCGGTCACTCTCCGCCGAACCTATTTGCAAACGGCCTGATCCGTTGCCGGCAGGCTAGCAACGGCGCGCCTTCCGGCGCGCATTGAAAGTAAAGGGGCCCTCAGCAAATTGCAGCGGAGGTTTTATGGTGGGCAGGATGGTGGTCAAGGTGGCGGAGAGTGAGGGATTCGAACCCTCGATGGGCTTTTGACCCATACACCCTTAGCAGGGGTGCGCCTTCGACCACTCGGCCAACTCTCCGGCGCTCGACTACCAAATTCGCGGGCGATCGCGAAGGCCGGCAAGAATACTGGCCGGGGGGCGGTACGTAAAGGATTAAGAGGACGCGGGCGACGGGGATGGAGGCAGGCTTGCCCGCGGAGTAACGGGTGCTACTCCGCGGCAAACTTCAAGAAATCGATCAAGAATCGGTGCCGGTTACGGGCTGCTTCGTTGCTCCGCCAGCGGCCTGCTCTTCGCGCTTGATGCGCTCGTAGATCTCTTCTCGATGAACGGCAACTTCCTTCGGCGCATTCACGCCGACGCGGACTTGATTGCCTTTGACGCCCAGAACGGTAACAGTGACGTCGTTACCGATCATCACCGTCTCGCCGACGCGCCGTGTCAGGATCAACATGGGTTCGCTCCTTGCTTAGTGCGAAGTGATTGGAGCGTTGCGCCGGCGGTGAGAATCACCGCTATGAATACAGCCTGTCGCACCTTTCACTACGGCTGTGAGAGTAGGCCACGAGTTTTCGATTGGGGATCGGGATTTCCCTGAAATTCGGAAACTCCCTCACAAGAAACACGGTTTTTTCAGAATTATGTTGGCGTGATCGCGCGAGGCTCACGGCGAGCAACGCAATGAGTGTGCGGCGACGACAATCTTTACAATCGGTAACGTACACAATGCGCGTCGATCAATGCGTAGATGCGTTGGTTCGACATACGCGACCAGCATCTTCAACGCGCGCGACGCGCACTCGGCCGACCATGAGCGCAGTCGCAGCAGACGCGCGAACGCTTTAAAACAAGGGCCGGAACGCAACTGCTGACAGGCGTGTCAGCGCGATGTGCCGAGCGCAGACTCCACCCACGGCGCCACTGCGGCAAGCGCGGCATCGAGTTGCGATGGATCGTTGCCGCCGGCCTGGGCCATGTCGGCGCGGCCGCCGCCACGTCCGCCTACTCTCTGTGCGACGAAATTGACGAGGTCGCCGGCTTTCACGCGCGCAATCTGATCCGCTGTCACGCCTGCAATGATTACAACTTTGTCAGCCTGCACCGAGGCAAGCACGATGGCGGCGGACTTCAATTTGTTCTTCAACTGATCCACTGCTTCGCGCAGCGCCGCGGCATCCGCACCGTCGATGCGCGTCGCGACGACTTTCAATCCACCCACGTCGAGCGCCGTCGATGAGAGATCGGTGCCTTGGCCGCTGGCGAGCTTGGATTTCAGGCTCGCGATTTCCTTTTCGAGCTTGCGGCTGCGCTCCAGCAATTGCCGTACCTTGTCTTCGAGATCATCGCGCGTGGATTTCATCAACGTCGTCAGATCACCAAGCACGCGGTCCGATGCGGCGACCCATTCCAGTGCTCCTGCGCCCGTCACCGCTTCGATGCGGCGGACACCGGCGGCAACGCCGCCTTCGCTCACGATCTTGAATAAGCCGATGTCGCCGGTGCGGCCCACGTGCGTCCCGCCGCACAATTCGGTGGAGAAATCGCCGAGCCGCAGCACGCGCACTTCATCGCCGTATTTCTCGCCGAACAGCGCCATCGCTCCCGAAGCCACCGCGGCATCGTAGGTCATCACCTGCGTTTCAGCGGCCGCATTGCCGCGGATCTGCTCGTTCACCAGCCGCTCAACCTCTTTCAGTTCGCCAGCGGTCACGGGCGAATAGTGCGAGAAATCGAAGCGCAATCGATCCGGCGCGACAAGCGAGCCTTTCTGCGTCACGTGCGCACCGAGCACTTTGCGCAGGGCGGCGTGCAGCAGATGCGTGGCGGAATGATTGAGCGCAGTGGCGCGGCGCAGCTGCTCATTCACGTGCGCGGCGACCTGGTCGCCGCGCTTGATCGCACCGCCAGTGACGACGCCGAAGTGGCCGTTGGCCTGCCCGACCTTGCGCGTATCGCGGACCTCGAATTCGAAAGCTCCCGCGGCGAGCGTGCCCTTGTCCCCGACCTGGCCACCGGAATCGGCGTAGAACGGCGTCTTGTCGAGAACGACGCAACCTTCATCGCCTTGAGCGAGTGCATCGACGTGCGCGCCGTCTTTCAGCAATGCGACCACGCGCGCACTGCCGCGGGTGCTCACATAGCCCTGGAAGTGATCCTTCGTCACTGCGATCGCATCGCTCGATCCGGAAAATCTTTCCACGCCGGCCGCACCGAACTTGCTCGCTGCGCGCGACTGCTCCTTCTGCGCAGCCATTGCGGCGTCGAAGCCCGGCTGGTCGATGCTGAAACCGCGTTCGCGCGCCACGTCGGCGGTCAGATCGACGGGAAAACCATATGTGTCGTACAGCTTGAAGACCGTCTCGCCGGGAATTTCCTGGCCCTTGAGTTCGCGGATCGCGCCGTCGAGCAGCGCCATGCCTTGCGACAGCGTTTCGGCGAAACGCTCTTCTTCCTGCTTCAGCACGCGCTCGACATGACTACGCTGTGAATTGAGTTCGGGAAACGCCGCGCCCATCTCGGCCGCCAGCGCCGCCACCAGGGTGTGAAAGAACGGTTGCGTCTGGCCGAGCTGATAGCCGTGACGAATCGCACGGCGAATGATCCTGCGCAACACGTAACCGCGGCCTTCGTTCGACGGCAGCACGCCATCCACGATCAGGAACGAGCACGCGCGGATGTGGTCGGCGATGACGCGCAGCGACGTGGAGGCGAGATCGGTGGTGCGGGTCGCATGCGCGGCCGCTTTGATCAGGTTGACGAACAGATCGATCTCATAGTTCGAGTGCACGCCCTGCATGACCGCGGCCGTGCGCTCCAAACCCATGCCTGTGTCCACAGAGGGCTTGGGCAAGGGCGTGAGTACGCCTTCGACCGAACGGTCGAATTGCATGAAGACCAGGTTCCAGATCTCGATCCAGCGATCCCCGTCCTGATCCGGGGAACCGGGCGGTCCGCCGGGAATGTGCGCGCCGTGGTCGAAGAAGATTTCCGTGCACGGTCCGCAGGGACCGGTTTCGCCCATCTGCCAGAAGTTGTCCGAGCCGCTGCCGCCCGGCTTGTCGCCGATGCGGACGATGCGCTCGGCCGCGACGCCGACTTCCTTGTTCCAGATCTCGAAGGCCTCGTCGTCGGTGTGATAGACCGTCACCATCAGCCGCTGCGGATCGATGCCCAGGTATTTCTCGCCGGTGACGAAATCCCAGGCGAAGCGGATGGCGTCCTTCTTGAAATAGTCGCCGAAGCTGAAATTGCCGAGCATCTCGAAAAAGGTGTGGTGGCGGGCCGTGTAGCCCACGTTTTCCAGGTCGTTGTGCTTGCCGCCCGCGCGCACGCAGCGCTGCGAACTGGTGGCGCGGCTGTAGCTGCGCTTGTCCTTGCCGGTAAAGACGTCCTTGAACTGCACCATGCCCGCGTTCGTGAACAGCAGCGTGGGATCGTTGCCGGGCACGAGCGAACTCGACGCGACGACCTGATGGCCGCGTTCGTGGAAAAATTCAAGAAACAGGGAGCGCAACGCCGCGCTCGAGAGGCGTTTGGGAGTCGTCATGGCGAAGGGCTAGTGGGTCAGGAATCCAGATCCAGATCGAACCCGGCGTTTGCATGCCCGCTGGAGTCCTGCGACTCCTCATGGAGATCGTCCCCGGAAAAGTCGTTCCCTGAGGCTGTCTCCACGACGGCTGCATTCAAAGCGGCGCGAATCTGATCACCGTTAAAGCCGCGATATTGAAGGAAGCGCGCCTGCTTTGCACGTTCAGCCAGCGAGCCGGGCCGCGCGGCGCCGAATTTGCGCTGCCGCACCTCGGCGGCCAGTTCGGCCCAGTTCATGCCAGAAACGGTCATTCTAGAATCTGCGAGCGCCTCGGTGATGGCCTCGTCCGCAATGCCTTGCTGGCGCAGTTCCGAGCGGATTCGCAGGGGCCCCTGCCCACGCCGGGCATGGTAGTGAACGAAGTTGGTGACGAAGCGGCTGTCGGAGACCAGGTTCTTGGCGGCCAGCCGTGCGACCACGACTTCCACCATTGCCTGCGGATGGCGCCGGCTCAACTTGCGTTTGAGCTCCGCCACGGAATGTTCGCGGCGGGCCAGCAGCGCGACCGCGGCGAACTCCACGGTCTTCTCGGTGCTGGCCTCACCCGTATTCCCGCCTTCGCCCTCAGCCCCGCCGCCAGCGCGGCCGAAAGCGGCCTGGGATCTAAACCGCTTCAACCTTCTGCGCCTCGGTGCGCTTCGGCGGCAGCAGCTTCTCGCGCAGCTTGGTGTCGATGCTCTGCGCGATATCGGGGTGCTGCTCGAGGAAGTTGCGCGCGTTCTCCTTGCCCTGCCCGATACGCTCGCCGTTGTAGCTGTACCAGGAGCCGGATTTTTCCACCAGGCCGTTGAGCACGCCGATGTCGATCAGCTCGCCATTGCGGGAAATGCCCTGGCCGTAGAGGATTTCGAACTCGGCTTCGCGGAACGGCGGCGCTACCTTGTTCTTGACGACCTTCACGCGCGTCTGGTTGCCGATGACTTCCTCGCCGTTCTTCAGCGCGCCGATGCGGCGGATGTCGAGGCGCACGGAGGCATAGAACTTCAGCGCGTTGCCGCCGGTGGTGGTCTCGGGGCTGCCGAACATCACCCCGATCTTCATGCGGATCTGGTTGATGAAGATGACGATGGCGTTGGAGCGCTTGATGTTGCCGGTGAGCTTGCGCAGCGCCTGCGACATGAGGCGGGCATGCAGGCCGACGTGCATGTCGCCCATTTCGCCTTCGATTTCCGCCTTCGGCGTCAGCGCCGCGACCGAGTCGATGACGATGATGTCCACTGCGCCGGAGCGCACCAGCATGTCGGTGATCTCCAGCGCCTGCTCGCCCGTGTCGGGCTGCGACACCAGCAATTCCTGCACGTTGACGCCAAGCTTGGCGGCGTACACCGGATCGAGCGCGTGTTCGGCGTCGACGAAGGCTGCCGTGCCGCCGACGCGCTGCGCCTCGGCGATCACCTGCAGCGTCAGCGTCGTCTTACCCGAGGATTCCGGACCGTAGATCTCGATGACGCGGCCGCGCGGCAATCCACCCACGCCCAGCGCAATGTCCAGGCCGAGCGAGCCGGTGGACACGGCTTCCACGTCATACGTGGAGCTGGCGTCGCCGAGACGCATGACCGAGCCCTTGCCGAACTGCTTCTCGATCTGGCCGAGCGCGGCGACGAGCGCCTTCTTGCGATTCTCTTCCATCTGATTTGCCCCGATAGTGAGTTGAGCGACGCTGCGAAAAACCTTGGCTGGCAGCGCTTGGATGGCCGGCATTATTCCACAACACCCCGGCCCGCGGACACGAAAAACTGTGAATTTGTACAGTAATGCATTTTCGGCTCCCGAGCGAGCCATGCGGGGCGAAAAAGTGGCCGGGCGGCAGGTCAGTCGACGAGGACGAGCAATTCGTTCAGCGCGCGCCGCACCGCCTGGCGGCGCACCGCTTCCCGGTCGCCGGTGAACGTTTCGAGGGCGACGCGAGTCTCGATCGCGGCTTGCGCGCGCCACGCCCAGCCGAACCACACGGTGCCTACCGGCTTGCCGGGCATCCCGCCATCGGGTCCGGCGATACCCGTGACGGCGATGGCGACGTCACCGCCGAGCGTGTCCAACGCGCCAATGGCCATCTGCCGCGCCGTCGGTTCGCTGACTGCGCCAGCCGTCGAGAGCGTTGCATGCGGCACGCCGAGCAAGGTCTGCTTCAACGCGTTGCTGTAGGAAACCACGCCGCCGAGATACCAGGCCGAGCTGCCAGGGATGTCGGTGATGACCTTGCCGATCCAGCCGCCGGTGCAGGACTCCGCCGTTACCAGCCTGCGCTCGGCGTCGACGAGATGCATTCCTACTCTGATGGCCAGCCGCTGCAGGTGGCTGCTGGAGAGTTCGCCGGCGGACATGTCAGTTTGTATGTTCATGGGACCGACCGATATCGAGGCGAGGCCAAAACTACTTCGCGGTGGTGGGCCTCGCCAGCTTCATCGCGCTGCCCAGCGCAGCCATCACCGCGGCGTCCGCCGCACCGAGAGTGGAACTCTGCTTGAGGATTTCTCCCTGGGGCGACAGGATCGTGATGATACTGGAATGGTTGAACTCGCCATTGGGCAGGCGTCGATATTGCACATTCAGCACGGCCGCCACCTTGCGCACAGTGGCCGCATCGGTGGTCGCGAGGGCCCAGCGAGCGCTATCCAGATGCCTGCTCGCAGCCAGCTCCCGCAGCACCTGCGGCGTATCCCGTTCCGGATCCACGGAGATTAGCAGCACCCGCAGCAGCGCACGATCTGCCGGAGCCAGTGCTGCTTCCACCGACTTTATGGTATCGATCAGCAACGGGCACGTGCTGGGGCAACTGCTGTAAAACATCGACACCAGCACCGGCTGGCCGCGATATGCATCGAGCTGCTGCGGATGCCCGTTCTGGTCGACGAGCTTGGCGCGCAGATTGTAGATCGACGTCGCAGATGGCGGTGCATCGGCAAGAGCCGTCGGTGATATGGACAGCACCGCCAGCGCAGCGAGTAGTCCGTAGGATAAATTTTTTCGTATGCTCATGATCGCAGGTTGGGCTGTGACCGAAAGGGAATGGCGCGCCAATTCTTCGAAGCCCAACAATCCGTGCCGGCCAAAGCGATGTTGGGCCTCGAAGACTCAGCCCAACCTACGCGGCAATGCCGATCAACCCCGGCGTTCACTTCGACACCGCATCGCTCGCGCATCGAAAGCCCATTGCGGAAGTGGTGTAGCTGGCCTGAACGCTCGACAGCATCGCGATGCGCATCAAGGTCGCATAGTTCTCTTTCTGCTCCATGGTGATGGCGCCGCTGCCGCAGAAACGCATTGCGTCCGGATCGCCCTGTTCGCGGTTGTCACCGGAAACGAGCATGCCGGAGACATCTTCGACCCACTCCCAGACCACGCCGTGCATATCGTACACGCCGTAGAAATTCGGCCCGGTTTTGCCGACCTCAGGAAGCGCTGCGCCTGCTGGCTTGGAGTACCACTGCAGGATGCGCTGGCGCCACGCATCGTCCTTGCGCGCATCACCTTTCGATTCGCTGGCAGCCGCTGCGTACTCCCACTCGTAC
>Ga0307509_10002815_pt1 | contig 27543 bp, 19 predicted proteins | sample 10_EM_MG_FD_202245 | JGI IMG/M metagenome (GOLD analysis project Ga0307509, IMG submission 202245) | Populus trichocarpa ectomycorrhiza microbial communities from riparian zone in the Pacific Northwest, United States - 10_EM | ecosystem: Host-associated > Plants > Roots > Unclassified | place... | reverse complement strand
TTTATATTAACCCCATCATACATTTGATATTTCTCATAATACTGACATACTAACCGGCACTTTTGTAGCAACCGGATTCCGAATACGCGATGAGAATACAAGTACTGTAGTGTTGCGCTCACTTTAGGACAATCATCAAATCTCAAGGGTTGCATGGATGTATTATAACAAGGATTACAAACTCGCGAGGGCGGATACTCGTAACTAAACACACCACATCCCAGCGCCGTCAAAAATCCGGAGATTAGAGCCGTGCCGAAGATAGCGAACCTCAAGAGCCCTTATTCTTAGAGATTGCCAACAAACTCCCAGAGCCTCACCCCCACCGCCAAGAATCTCTGCGATGTTTTGACACGCAACCAGGCCCTGGAGAATACAAGCGCGGCACATCTGAATGTGCACTCCGTCTAAATACCCGGTTCGCCAATTAGTCGGATCTTAGTAATTCTAGCCTATGCTAATCAATAGGGACTGTGTATTTAGGTGTTCCGCGATTGGATTGTGAGTTTATTGAGGTGTATATCATACGTCCTTGAGCCCAAAGTCTTGGTGATACGCTGAGTCATCATTCACTCAGCAATCTTGCAGATGATGTGCCCCTCTTCATTAGATACTAGATACTTGTATCTTTAAGTGGACCGATGGGCCGAAGGCCAAACGAAACTCCTGCACCAAGAGTTTACACAGCAAAATACGATCGCCAGCGAACGACTCAAGAGTGGGGAAGTCCTCTTGTTCTCTTCTTCTTCTTTAGTCTATCTATCACTCACACCCTCCCGACTAACTAATGGTAGGGACGGGAATATACAAACCACAATGAAGTCATCCTCCTATTTTTCAATGGATCTCTACACATACCCAGTCTCTCCCGCGTACGTCCCCCTTTCCTTTTTCCATACTCTCATGCTAGCAAAGGAAAGACAAAGACTCCCACTATTGATAGCCTCCGGGCATCCAGCTCTTTCACGCTGCTTTCCGGCTCCCCCGCTTCCTTTCCTGCAGGTTCATCGATCCAAAACCTAGGCGCATTCCCAGAGTCTCAGAGCGTCTCCCGGAGCCTCAGCGCATTCCCGGCAGCTCTGCGAATCACGAAACAAGTATTATGAGCGCATGCCGAGCAGCATCTCATGACTTCCAACGATACCAACATGTGGGGAGCGATAACATAAACGAATAATTGTACGGTACCGGTATTGGCACGGCTCAATCGAAGCCGGACACTTTATATGCGCATTACCATCTTAAGTGTTCAGCTTCAACCCCACCGCTCGAGTACTCGTACTATTAGTTATCGTATCACCCTCAAACTCGTTGCTTCCTTAGATTAACATCCTACGTGGTGCGGGTTGGACACTTGCCGTACCAGTAATGATAGAGTGGACAACCCTCGGCAATCCATTGTGCTTGTCTCAGTACACTCCCCTTGTCACGATCTATCGAAAAGATTGCGGTGGTCGTTTATATTGGTATTTAGCAGTAAATTATCACTTGCGCTATGCCTGCAGGTTTGGCTGGTACCTGGCCAGTGTAGCCGGGAATCTGGATTTGAGGAGAGCACGAATTTGAGGGCAAGCCGGTGTTGATGCTGCCGAAAAAGAATTCTGCAACTACCACTCCCGCCATGAGCCTAAAACTGATAGGCATAAAGTAATCACCGATGCCAAAATTGCTCTTGAAGACCGCTGACCCCTAGCGCCCGACTGCAACCTAAGCAAATATGCCCGCTCCGGGGACGCTCCGCTGGTGCTGGATATTTTGAGCATCCTGGGCCTGGGAAGAATTCATGAGCAGCTCCTTGAGGTTCTCCCCCTTGTCTAGGAGATAATACCACATTTCTGTCTTTTTCGAGAAGTTCTGGCCCCTTATGCCTTCCGGGGTTGTAGGGTTGAGAATTTTTCATGTATGCCAGTATTATAGTTAAATTTCATCCTATCCCATGCTAGATAAAGACGGCCGGTATTATACAGTACAGGCATTAAGGAGAACTCGTTGTGGATAATTAGGTTAGGCGTGTGATAGTCTATACGGGTGTGAGTGCTAAAAAAAACCAAACCTTTTAATAATACTGTATCCAGACACTTCGCATCAGCGATATCTCCGCCACACCGTTTTTTGGACTGCCCGAGTCCTCCTGCTCAAAATAAGTTATGGAGTACTCCCAGCAACTTAGGCTAGCAACGCGAAACACCATCTCAATCACACAACACTATCTATCTATCTATCTATCACCATTCACAGTAGCTTCATGCCTCCCGAGCTCCAACTCTGGGCCCTACCGTATTATCTTGAATAAGAGAGAATTGTCTCAGGGCGTCTGACTTTCCTCTCTAAGTAACGCGTCGTTTTATTTTGCTGGTGTTCTCTCCCGTCCCCACAAAAATACGTCCTGAGACAATTCTCTCTTATTCAAGATAATACGGTATCTTCCCCTCCCTCTTTTTCTTCTTCGCAATCGCGCGTGTTACTATTGGCATGGTTTCTGTTGGAGAATTGGTTGAGGCCAGCCGTTCGGGTATTTTTGGTGGAGGACACAGGTTGTCGCACCTGATGGGGGAGTGCACCACGACTAATTTTTCGCACGAGTAGTATCCAGAATTTGGTTTGCGCGGTTAGCTCAGGTTGCTGGCAGGGAGAAGTTTATGGTCGGTTCACTTAGTAGTTGCTCACGTAGCGAGAATAAAATTTCTCGCTTGAGAAAATTTGCCTGTGGTGACTGTTGGTCGCCTGGTGGGGGTAGTTATGAGATTTGATTTAGTTGATTGAGTCTCCCACTGAGTTTCCGTCGCCGCTATAAGTTAATGGAGAAATAGGAAGGGGAGAGCGTATCCGTGATTGCCTAACCTTTGCAAAACGGGCTGTTATTGCACAAGGGCCGAAAGTTGGTCGGGGCGTAGGGGTTTCGGCGATATGGAGTAGTATTGTGCCAGTGTAAGTATGTAGGATCTAAGAGACTCCGGTCGTTTGCCTTCCAAACTCGTCTCTCACGGCCCTTTTGTCACAGTTTTAAGATGGTTCCAAGCATCGCTGCCACGCACGCGGCTATTAGTAGGTCATGAAAATCTGGACGCGTGTTGCGAGAGATATGCGAGGTAGAGCTAGAGCTTACTGGAGTGCTGGGTATGAAGGATAAGTTTATCGCACTGTAGAGCGAAGAGGGCCAAGAGGGCGAAGGAGAGAAGGGAGGAGAGGAGGGCCCGAGAAACAAAATGGTATTTATTGCAAGTGAAATTAATGCGAAAAGGGAGAGGAGAGTGATGAGGATAGATCGGGATAGGGAGGGGAGGCTGGGGGTTGCGAGTTTATGATTTTGAGTTGTGGCTTGAGGAATATCCGCAGCCGATTAGCATAGAGCCGGTGTTGAAAGTGGGGTATGAAATGGAAAAAAGGGTTCACCGATCTGACACTGTGAAACCAAAAAAAAGAATGTGTCTACTCGAGTAATAAACTCCCTCTACTCGAGTAATTGGCTCCAGGGAGAGGTTCCTTGACCACTTGGGGCGCGGCGTTTGCTCAGTGGTTGCATAATTCACGTTACACATACGCACCTCCGACCAGCCAGACGAGAGTTTGACAGACAGGCTTTTGCCCCTAGCCTTGCAGATGAGTAGCCTGCTTCCTCAGCTAAAGGGTGTGTTGGCGATCTTTCCCCTCCCGTAGCTGAGAAGGGAATTTCCATGTCCTGGCACATTTACAAGTAAATTTCTCTTCGATGTTATGTTCGCTGCCTCCATCACCTTCAGAATTGTATTCTTCCTTCACTCCTCCTGACATCGCACACCTAATTTTGAAGACACCGAAATATCTCCTTCCATAGGAGAATATGGGAAGATGGCCACAATGTATAGCACTAGGGTGTTTTTCTATAGGGGTCTAGACCGGCTAATAAGGCAATAGTGAGAAAGAGATTTCCGGAGCGAGAGCAATCCAAAGTTCAATTGCGGGGAACTCCTCAGGCAATAACAACAGCAACAATCGAACTACCATAAATAATTACGGTATACGAGTGCCTTCATATGTTCCTGGTATGTAGCCTTTCATTGCGACACTTTTTTTAAAAATCAATTCTAAGAATTTGTGTAGCAACCTTTGAAGAGCTAGTAGCGTGTAACGGCTGGGGGGTATCGCCACCGGAAATTTGCCTAGAAGACCTCCGCGACAAGCATAACCTCCCGCAAGGGGGTACCGGAACATGGATTTTCGGGGAAGCTGGGTATAAGGATTGGCGGGAGAGCAAGGTATCCAAACTACTTTGGGTTTGCGGTGGTCCTGGCACGGGGAAGACTATGTTGGCAAAGCGTGTTGCCGCCGAATTTCTCAAAGAGCCCAACAGTCCACCAGAAGGGGTTAGATTGGTTTTCCACTTCATCTCCCCCGAACTCCCCACCGAAGGAATTCCCGATGATGAAGATGAATTATTGCGACCCAGGCTTGCAAAATTAGCATGCGACCTGCTGTATAGCATTCTGCAGCAGGATGGGAACCTTTTCGATGGCTGCAAGGCTGAACTTAAAAAGCAAGGGGATCGATTTTTCACCAACCCATGTTCTTTATGGGAGGTTCTAAGAAAAGCGATCCGGGATTGCCAGACAGACCCCATATATATTCTCATAGATGGCTTAGATGGGCTTGGGGGAAGGTCACATGGAGAGGTTATCGAAAGGATTCTAGGGCTGATGGAGATTCGGACAGTCAAAATATTTCTCTCGAGTCGGAACGTACCCCATATCTCGAACAACCTGCCCCCAAACCCCGACGAATTCGCCAAGATCAACCTTGACATGAACACCTCTGTAAGAGAGGATGTAGAAACATTTATTAGGCGTAAAGTGAATGCGTGGGGGTGGGATATTGAGCTGACAAAGAGAGCAATGGAAGCCCTTCTGGTGAAGTCAGAAGGAATCTTCCTCTGGGCATCCTTGGCAATTAAAAGTTTAACATACTTCAGCGCGGGCCTTGATTTTGACGAATTTCTAAGGAAGCCTCTATCTGGTCTTGAAAAGATATACAAATCAATGTTGGACACAGTCTTCTCTCGGGGGGGGTCGAGGAAAGTTCTGAACATGATCCAGATTGTGGCACTCGCCTTGCGCCCACTCACGTTTAGCGAGTTAGGCTTCATCTTGGCATGTATTGAGGGAAAGGATGGGGCTCAGCAACGGTCATCTCACAGGGGAAGAAGCAGCGAAATTTGGCCGAGGGGAGAGTGTGAAATCAGGATGTATGTCCTGTCCTCTATGGGATTTCTCCTAGCCAGCGAAACAACTGTATCCATTGTCCATCATACCGCAATAGAATATCTTTTCGACAAAAACCGCCAGAACGACCCTCCGGTGCTTTCTAAAAGCGAGGCGGAGCTCACAATCGCTTGGGAGTGCTTCAGATACCTTCACCATGCTTTTGGTGATTTGGAGGGGTTCCCGGGAGGTGGCGTGACAGGGCCCCATGATCGGTTCTGGGACCCAAGTTCGGGGCGGGGTCAGCAAGAAGAGGAGCCGGGAGAGACATCAAGGGAAGTGGCACGGAGAGACCCACAGGAAGCCGCGGCCAAATGGGCGTTTCTCAGATACGCAGCGGAATCCTGGTTCATTCATGCCCGTCGGAGCATCGAGATTTCAAGGGAAAATTTTTGCGACGACTCTATTTATAATTGGTTTGACCATCAGTTCTTTGAAAGAAGCGACATCATACGAAAGCCCTGGATTGAGCTGTGTGGGGATTCGAGAATGAATGTTTTGGTGGGGGAGCAGACGCCACTGCATATTGCGGTCTGTCTCGGGCTCATACCCCTGGTAGAAAAGGCGCTCTCAGATCTTCCAAAGGAGACGAGCAGCACTTGGCTACTACTACACCTAGCAGCTATGTTTATATCCGGGGCATACAGGGTTTTGATTGACAAGGGTGGACCATCCCTCCTCACTAACCCAGACCCATATGGCAACACACCGCTACACGCGGCAGCCATTTTCGGGCATTTGTTCATGTTGCAGGCACTGGTAAAAGTATTCACAGGGAACGCGGCATACAGTAACGAAATCAACAAGAAAAACCACTCTGGCAACACCCCACTTCACCTCGCCTTTCAATTCGATCACCCGGAGATAGTCGAGCTTCTAGTCACGGAAGGCGCTGATCCAACCATCGAGAACAATGATCAATTGACAGCACTAGAACTAGGAGCAATCCTCGAGAGAGGAGATGGTTTGGATGTTCTGACACGGGACGAGAACTATTGGGATGGTGGGTCTTGGAGAGGTGGGGCGCCTATCAACCGCCAAGGATCGGTTACACAAAGCTCCAGCGCATCGACAGCTAGCACGCCCACCTTCTACCAACCGGGCCCCGGAACTCATCCAATAGTCCCCTACAATACCACTGCTAGCGGGGAAATATCACGCTCCCACGTCGGTGGTGCTGCCGGCTCCTCCAGCAGTACTTACTACTTAAATAACACGAATTATCTTGATAATAACATTGTGTCGAAGGTGAACATTGTGTCAGATGTGAACACCGGTGCGGAAGACGATAGGTCTGAGATTCTAGCATGGTTATCCCCACTTGAGCCCCGGATTCGACACCAAGACCTTCGAACACGCAGGGCCGACAATGTGGGGGAATGGCGGATGCAAACTGGGGAATTTCAAAGTTGGTGTGATGGCGCTCAACAGGGGCGATCTGAGTCTGCGGCTTTGTTTTGCCCAGGCGATCTGGGAGCTGGAAAGACGTATTTTACGTGAGAGACAATCTTCGGGGAAAAGCTAAAGGATGATGATGCTGATGAGCCGCGACACTAGTTCGCTCGTGGTAGATAGGTTATGCGATAAGGGTAAGGAGCAAAACATAGCCGTCGCATGTTTCTACATTGATTATGCGGCCCGAGAAGAGCAGTCCCCGACATATATTCTTGGTTCGCTACTGAAACAGATTGTCGGTGGATTAGAAAGGATCCCAGACAACATAAGGCAAACCTTTCGAGATCACATGGGGATGGTTGGTGGAGGGGGGCCACTAGTGTCCGGGATTGTGAAGATGCTGCAAACAGTGACGTCTTCACGACCGACGTTTATATGTGTTGATGCTCTTGACGAATTTGTGGAAGAGTATCGGCCTAGGCTCCTAGATTTATTGCGGCAAATCCTCGATAAGTCCCCATACACGCGGGTATTCCTAACCGGGAGGGGGCACATCCGGGGCGAGATTGAAGGGCATCTTGGCCAGAGACTGGCAATTTTGCCTATAAAACCCAATGATGATGATGTCGCGGGATATATCCGGGCGAGATTGGGGAGGGATCCATCCCCAGCGGCGATGGATAGTGGTCTGGAGGATGAAATCATCCAAAGCATGACTGAGAATATTCCCGAAATGTGAGTAAGAGAGAGAAATCCATTTTACGTTCGTCGTTAACAGATACATCCAGGTTTCTGCTAATTTGGCTCACAATGGATGCTATCCTTGGGGAAACAACGGTTTACGGTAGGCGACAAAAGCTGCGGGCAATGACTGAGGGTTTGGATTTGAAGGATGTTTATGGTGCATGTATAGAACGGATAAAGGAGCAAGGTGGGGAGAGAGCTAGGCTCGGGATGGCGGCCCTGATGTGGGTTTCGCATTCGGAGCAGTTGTTACAATTCGATGAGCTTTCCCATGCCCTAGCGGTTGGGATAGGATCTACGGATCTCAATACCTCAAATATTCCGTCGGTGGTAACAATCTTGCGCTGTTGCTTGGGGCTTATCGTCATCGATAGGGGGTCTTCGGCTGCCCGCTTGATTCACACCACCCTCCAGGAATACCTTCGCACTAACCCCGATATTTTTGGACCGACTCACTCGATAATGGCGGAAACATGCCTCACTTACCTTAACTTTCGGGCCATCGGAGGCACTTCGCCCACACTCTTTGCTCTGCCTCAGCAAGCTCCCTTCCTCAAATATTCTTCCTTATATTGGGGCGTCCATGCTACGAAAGAGGCTTCAGAGGAGGTGGTATCGCTTACGTTTAAGCTTTTCCAACAAATAGAAACCCATATATCTACTAACTTACTTCTGGTGGATCTCATATCCAGGACTGGCCGAGATAGTAGTGATATCCCAATCGAAGGCCCCCTGGCCGGGTTTACCGGACTACATTGTGCATCAGTTTTCGGCATCGCCGAAGTCGCGACAGCTCTTATGGACCAGCCAAATTGCGATCTCGGCGGAAGGGATTTTCTGGGCATTACCCCGCTTGTATGGGCTGCTATATGCGGACAAGAGGAGGTAGCAAAACTGCTGTTAGAACGGCAAACTGTTAACCCGGACAAGCCGGATGGATACTTTCGCCGAACACCCCTGTCATGGGCTGCCATGAAGGGGCATAAGGGAATTGTGGGGCTGCTTCTTGGCTGGGCAACTGCCAGGCCCGATGGTAGAGATGGTTGGTGGGGTAAGACGCCTCGAGTATTGAACAAGGTTCGGGGAAAGAGACATGTCAACCCCAACTCGCTAGACAAATACGGTCAAACACCAATATTATTGGCTGCTGAAGAGGGGCACGAAGGGGTAGTGACGCTACTGTTGGGAAGGAAGGACGTCAAATCCGACAAACCAAATAACGACGGCCAGACACCGCTCTATCGCGCCGCCAGTAATGGGCACGAGGGAGTAGTGAAAATACTACTCGAACTGAACGATGTCAGCCCCAACAAACCGGCTAACCACGGCCGAACACCGCTCCTTGGCGCTGCTATTGGTGGGCATGAGGGGGTGGTAAAATTACTACTCGAACGGGACGACGTCACCCCCGACAAACCAGACAACGACGGCCAAACACCACTCGGGTGGGCCATCCAACATGGTCACACGGGGATGGTGGCACTGCTGCAGTCCCACAGTCCTCCGATATGACTTGAAACTTTCATCACACTTTCTTTTAGAATTGTTTTCTAGTTGTAGATCCTCTTTGTACATTAGTTATTCGTTTCTATCTTTTCTATAATCCCTTTTTTCCCCTTCCTCTCTAAGGTACAGTATAGGCATGAGGGATGTTTAGATGTAGAGAAAAAAATAACACATGCAAGCGTTCCCGACCCTCGTGGAAAGGGACATAAAAGCTAGCTATCAACAAAGCCGTGATGACTGATTTCCACTGTGGACATGGTTTAATGAAGATCGCGATTACACACAACTATCCTCTAAGTGTGAGCTCAAAGATGCGGTTGGAATGCTATAAACACGTTTCAGTCTTACCCGGCCAGGAAAATTAATGCAGCAACGGTGTTTTTTGTCAAAGTTGACGGAAGCGGATAGTTGTCAGAGATAAGGAAAATTCATAGATGAGAGACAAGGTGGCATAATGGCATTGGTCATTTCATTTGTTCTGGAGAAGGAAGGATTGACGGAAGGGTCTAACTTATGGTCATGTTTTTTATTTATTATTATTACGGAGGTTTTCAGGCACATGGGGCCATGCGTGAAGGAATATCGACAGGTATGGGAGGGGATAGAATGATTGAGATGGTTCTATTATACTTGTATAGACTTGTGTTTGGTTAGTTAATTTGAAGACGGCGAGCGAATGGGGCTTCTGATTATACCTATAGTACCATAGTTTTAGCCCTAGTCTGGTTCGACCGCTTGACCGTTGCGTGATTCATTCACCGCAACATTTTTCACCCAAAAATTAACTCACGTCGCGGTGCCGCGTTGTTAGCTCGTAAAACTCCTTCCGTAGCTAAAATCTCTATCTATGGTTCTAGGCAAAAATCGCTAGCACAGTGTAGGATTTAGGAGAGCAGCACATGCTATTATATTTGCTCCTCGGCAAACCCCACGCTTAGCTTGGCCCCGGGAATACTCCGCGAAGCTTGCTCCTCCGAACGGGGCCGAGCAACCCCTGCTCTTCTTGGTCACTAGTTGGCCCAGCGGTTCGATATACCCCTACTCGCATCCCCTCCTTGTCAGGGATGATCAGACGTCCTCCCCCTATATCAAATATGGACCCGCGAGCAGGTTATGAGGGATATTCTATCCTCTCCTCACCTGCTTTTGCCCACCACATTTGTTTCTTCCTCTCAGGGCGTACTGCTCAATGCAGGGTCAGCCATCTTGTACAGTGCAGTCCCCCAGCCAGCCAGGGAAATCCTTGCTGACGATGGTTCAGAATGTTACTAACCGAGTGATCTGGTATGACATGGAGATGCTTAGGGGTAAGTGGAGAAAGGTTTTGCGAGAGATGGCTTCTGATTACCCTCAGCTCACTAGCGATATCTGGTGGCAAGAAAGGAACTGGTAGAGATCCTCGATATCCAAAAATTAACTTCCCGCTATGATAGAATGAGAGTCATTTGTACAATAATATCCCTAATGCGGAGGGGGAAAAAAGGATGGCTTTAATCCGGGGACTTAACCAGCCACCAGAATAGCTGCTTTATAATACCGGAACCCACTCTCCTAGGCCTATTGGAATTTTTTTTCCTTCCTATTCAGTCTTTGCGGGTGTGGCGGCTAGTTTTCCCCGCTGTGAAAATTTCCCCAGTCATGAAAGTGGGGGGTTCTGGAAGTTCTGGTATAAAGTTTGCTTGTTTCAGTTCTTACGGTATCGTCATGGCAGCCTACGCGCTGCCTGCGGAATGTGGGGTTCTAGGGGATGAAGGTACTGTACAGTGAGGTATCATTTCCGATTGCTTTTTGTTATTCCCTGCTCACGGGTTGGCCGCCCCACGACTTATTATTGACTCCTATATCCCTCTAGCGCAAGGTACCATGCCGCCACCGCATAGATGCAACGACACCGTATTTCCCTAGCTCTAAATGAGGGGTTATCTCGCAGAAGGGGATGCCGTTCGAGATCTCAATTGGAGAATACATGCAACGAAGATGATCAAAGAATCTAATTAAGGGAGAGAATGGGTCCGGTAGAGAGTTCTTGTGGGCCCTTGGCAGTATCTAGGATGACGCTCCCCGGGCAAGTAGTTGGTATGAGGATCTTAGTCAAGGGGCGGAATCTGTGAACTTGTGCCATGCTTGCAATGAATAAGGCATAAAGAGTGCATAAAGAGTACGAGTAGAAAGCATATGTGTGGATAGTAGTCCTAGTAGAAAGATAGAATGCAAGAAAGTTGAAAGGAAAACAATTTATATTTATACTCACCGATTTTTAGTTTTATATTTCTCCGGGTTTACACCTGAGCACTCATTATCACTCGCCTTTATCTTCTGACCCCTGTCATCAGATAATCTAATTGGCTCTCTGAGTCCTGTACTGTGACGCTACATGGCTCCTTAGGCATCGCTGACAGTCACAGTCATCAGGGGCAGCTATGGAAATCCGTGCGGCAAGCGGGTGAGCAAGGAGATCGATCCATATACAATATCGGGAGTTGGGCAATTCAAGTGGAAGGCTCCAATTCATGGTCTTGCCAGGTATTACACAATGCATCAGATTCTTCCCTAGGTTAGACTAGGGAAGATGTTGGCTTACCTCTTTGGAGAAGCTTCACGGTCCTTCGATTCTAGGAGTAGATCGTCTGAAGACCAACCCTACAACTAGCCCCATTGGATGAGTCCAGACTAGCATATCTCCGTCTCAGATATTGTTATCACCCCCTTATCAATAATCCAAACAGATCCACGCCAGTGGCTTAGGGATAGCTTTCGCTAACATATAAAGTTACGGTCTAATATTCAGCTTATGGTAGCTGTGAGTGTAGTGATAGTGGGGTTTTCTGACAGTTTTACTACAAGTCATAGACTATTCGTATATGGCTTCTTTCTCCTCTTGATTGTTTCTTTCAGCTCTTTATGTTTTCATACTCATTACCAACTGAAGTCTAATATGCGTTCTTTCATTGTTCCTATTGTTTCTCTCAAGTTACTTTGATAGTCTTTGCTTTTTCTTATGGAGGGATTGTGATGGTAATGGCTGAACTCAACCACTGCACTATATAGCTAAGCTATGTCTTTCTTATTAACCAACGGATAAGCGCTATTACAATAAGAGATCTTGACTACTTTCTATTATCACTTCTTCGTCCGAGTTCCGATCGCATATTACAACATGGACAGGGCAGAAATGGTCGAGTGACCGCACATGATTCCCTGGATTCCCTGATCCTTCCATCTTTCCATCCTTTCTTCATCTCTTGATAAAAAAATATTCACGGAATAAGCGAGAGATTCGCCCCCAAACCACCTCCCTAACTGAAACGGGTATGCCCCCCTAGGGTTTCTCCATAAGCCCCCATGACCACCTCCTCCCTCTTTCCATTTCTCTCAAACTCCAAACCCCCAATGGTGGCCGCCAGTAGACACTTGAACTCCACCTTGGAAAATGTATTCCCAATGCATCCCGGAGGCCCCCCAGGGATGAGAAAAGCCCACAATTACTCTCGACAGAGGCCACTCCATCCTTACTCCCCGGCCACAGCTTGTGCCCAAACTTCTTCGGGTCGGCGCCTCATAGCGTTAGGCTTTAGTTTATTGCAAGCGAGAAGTGATCGAACCCCCAGTTTTGGCTTGTACCCCTGGCTGCCGAGCATATCTTCACGCTGATTGGAGGGTACGGGCGAAGCACATCCGACGTGATGTGGGAGATACTTCGTGCTGGAGATCTGGTCCTATATGGTGGCCGCTGGTAGGCAGGAGGGGAATGTAGTGTGGAACTCGGCAGGCAAGTGGGGTTGGATGTGTCCATTTTCCGGCCGGGATAAGTAATGCATGATCCAGATCACTGAAGCAGTGATGGTTTCGGGCCCTGTGGCTAGGAAGGTCATTGTTCGGTCTCCCATACTAAACTCCCGCCCGAGCCAGTGTAGGCGTTCGATTTTAGATTTAGCACCACAGAGAGGATATCTTTAGGTTCAGAGTTTTCCAGGGAGGTAACTAGAGCAGTTTTTTTTTTTGGAACCGGTGATTTGGGCAGTCGCACTACCGATAGTCGGTACTGCATGGGCGGTGGGTGGGTTGGTTTTAGCTAGAGGGACTGCCTGAAGCTGGAACAAAATATCGTGGATAGGATTGCCGCGACTCGGGGTAGGCTGCTCATACAGTGTTCCCAACCGTCCCGTCCGGACGCCAGGGCCCTGGCGTCCTATACTCCCGTCCGTCCCGGGCAGGGTGGGTAAGGACGGCCGGGCACGGCGTCCGTCTTTTGTAAACACCGCAGGACTGTAGGTTGACGGGCGGGCCCTGCAGTCTTTTTGGAAATGGTAACTTTCGGTAGGTACCTACCGTCCTGAGTAAGGACGGGCGTCACCTGTAGGTTACCTACCGTCCTGCATAAGGACGGGCGTCCCTTGTAGGTCAAGGAAGTGGAATGGGGTCAGGGTGCTCAGAACCAGGATCGGATATCACTGGAAGCATTGGTTGATTGATAGCGAAATTTGATACATAATAGTAGAGCCTAAGCTTCTCTTCATTAGAATAAAAATGGTTCACATCTTGATAACACTTACCTAATGCTCATGAAATTCGAAAATGAAACATAAACTAAGACACCTATAGGGCCCGGCCGTCCGTCCCGGGCATAGGTCAGGACGGACTGCAACTGGGCGTCCGTCCCGTCCTAGGCTAAAGACGGACGGACTGGACGCTTGGGAACACTGTACTCATATTGGGGATTGCATGGGCAACGGGCCTAGGAAAGATGTACCTGAATATTCGAGGGTTAACCAGTATGGACATTCAGATATGGATAGATGACTACTTATATATTTTGCTAATCCGAACGTTCGGATATCTCTTAAATATTACTTATATACGTCTACTAACTCGGAGCCAGGTTTTTTTCTTCGGGATTCATACTGCTTAGAAGTGCACTCTCTAGGGCACGAAATTCATAGTTGAAGCCGGAAGGACCGGTTATACCCAGTGTCGCCAGTAGGCACCACTTCTTCGCCTCCACGACAACCCCCCACCTCCCCGCTACCGCCAGCGCCGCCCCTAGATGCCTGTGCCGCCTCTGCCACTCTCTCGGGAATTTCCACCCCCCCAGATTAATTCCCGGGCAGCAACCTTTTAATTTGCGGTTGCGGAAAGACACCTCCCTCTTCACCTCGTGCACCACACCCTCCGCGAATAGCTGCCCCTTCTTTCCGGGAATCTTGCTGATGTTATTTGTTACAAGTGGCGATTTGATGGAGTTGTAGTCCCTTGTATGGAGCGCTCCATTTAGCACCTCCGGCATTGCGAGGAGCAGCCGCGCATGTTAGAGATCCTTAGACACCCCAGCGGTCAGCCAGTCGGAATCGTGGGCACTCGTGTGGCTTGCGGGGCTCTGATCAGTTATTTTTTTGGACTGGCGAAGTTGCCAATAAGGAAGCCGGCTGGTAAGCCCCGGGAAGTGTCAGGTTGGTGAGAGGAGCTTAGGCCATAGGATGGGGCAGTAGAGGAACCTACAAATTAAGGATAACTTAGGGAGGTGGGTAGTACAAACGCAGTGATGGCTAGAGTGGGAGTGGTGGAAGAGGAGTATTGTGGACGAGGTGCATCCTGCTAGAATGATGGTTGCGGGCGCTGATAAGTCGGGAGCGAGGGCCAAGCTGGAGGGGAGCGCCGATGGTCAACGTTGGTGGGTGCTACGGTACCAGCGCTAAATTTACCACTCGTACGTTCAAATAAGGTTCTTACCCTAGTTCCGAGCCGAAATCACAATAAGACGTCATGGCCAACCCCTTATAGCCAGGACCAAACCTTTTATGGCCCTCGTTTCGACGGAACCGTAAGCTTCACCCAAACCCCTGCTTAGTTCAGTTTATCCGGTGGATCTTCCACGGGAGGAGAGGCGAAAGTGGGGAAATGCTCAGATAAGTGTGGGTAGTGCTTGCCATACATCTCCTGTGCACCTTCCAACCGCAAGATGTCCCATACACCCAGTCCAACTCATCCCTCGCGAAAGGTGTAGTGTTGCGCTCACTTTTGGACAATCATCAAATCTCAGGGGTTGCATGGATGTGACAAGGATTACAAACAAACTCGCGAGGGCAGATATCTAAACAGACTACATACCAGCGACGTCAAATATCCTGCGACTCGAGGACGTATGATATAAGTTACACCTCAATCCAATCGCGAAACACCTAAATACACAGTCCCGATTGATTAGCATAGGCTAGGGTTACTAAAATGCGATTAACTGGCGACCGTGTATTTAGACGGGGTGCACATTTGGATGTGCCGCGCTTGTAGTCTCCAGGGCCTAGTTGCATGTCAAAACATTGCAGAGGTTCTTGGCGGTAGGAGCGAGGCTCTGGGGTTTGTTGGCATTCTCGAAGAACAAGGGCTCTTGAGATTCGCTATCTTTGGCGCGGCTCTAATCTCCGGATTTAGGGACAAAAAAGGTCCTGGGAAAGGTTAGTGCTTTCCTGTCACCGTATACTGTTGGACCAGCCTCCTTGACGTGTTGGATCTCGTTAACGAGTATGCGCAGTTCTGTTACTGTAACTTGTGACACTAAACCTCTCCAGGGCTGACAGAGATAGCCAGTCCAAAGTCGTGGTAATACCCTGAGTCATCATTCATTCAGCAATCTTGTGAAATACCTGTAGATGATGTGCCCCCCTTCATGTGGCTATGATACTTGTATTTTTAAACAGGCCGACAGACCGAAGGCGACAATAATCAAACGAAACACCTGCACCAAGAGTTTTACACAGCAAAATAGGATCGCCAGCGCACGACTCAAGAGTAGGGAAGTCCTCTCGTTCTCTTCTTCTCTAGTCTATCTATCACCCTCTCGACTAACTAACGGTAGGGACGGGAGTATATATAAACTACAATGAGGTCGTCCTCCTATATTTATATGGATCTCTACACACGTACGCCCCCATTTTCTTTTTCCATACTCTCATTCCAGCAAAGAAAAGACAAAAGACCCCCACTATTCACTATCCGTAGCCTCCGGCCATCCAGTTCTTCCGATTTCTTTCCTGCGGATGCATCGCTCCAAAGCCTAAGCGCATTCTCGAAGTCTCAAAGCGTCCCCCTGAGCCTTAGCGCATTCCCGGAAGCTAAGCGAGCCACGAAACAAGTACCGGTATTACGGGAGCATGCCGAGAAACACCTCATGACTTCCGACGCTACTAACATGTGGGGATCAGTAACATAAATCAATAATTGTACAGTACTGGCACGGCTCGATTGAAGGCAGACACTTTGTATGGGCATTGCCATCTTAAGAATTCAGCTTCAACTCGACCGCACGAGTGCAATCGTACTGTACTCCTAGTTATCGTATCACCCTCAAACTCATTGCTTCCTCAGATTAACATCCTACACGATGCCGGTTGGACACTGGCCGCACTAGTACTAATAGGGTAGGCAACCCTCGACAATCCGTTGTACTTGTCCTGGCACACTCCCCTCCCCTGTTATGATCTATCGAAAGATTGTGGTCATCGTTTGAATTGGTATTTAGCGGCAAAGTGTCGCTTGCACTATGCCTGCCGGTTTTGTCGGTACCCAGCCAGTGTAGCCGGGAGTCCGAATTTGGGGGGAGCACGAATTTGAGGGCAAGCTGGTGTTGATGCTCCCGAAAAATAATTCTGCAGCTACAACTCCCGCCACGAGCCTAAAACCGATAGGCATAAAATAATCGATGGCAAAATTGCTCTTTGAGATTTTTAACCCTTAGTGCCCAGCTGCAACCTAAGCAAATATGCCTGCTCAGGTGACGCTTCGCTGGTGCTGGATATTTTAAGCATCCGGGGCCTAGGAAGGATTCATGAGCAGCACTCTTGAGGTTCTCCCCCCTGTCTGGGAGACAATACCACTTTTTTTGAGAGAGAGAGAAGCTCAGGCCCTCTATGCCTTCCGGGGTTGTAGGTTTGATAATTTTTCATGTATGCCAGTATTATAGTTAGATTTCATTCCGTCTCGTGCCTGATAAAGACGGCCGGTATATACTGTACAGGCATTAAGGAGAACTCGTTGTGGACAAGTAGAGCAGGCGTGTGATAGTCTATACGAGATGAGTGCTAGAAAAAGAAACTGAACCTTTTAATGATAACACAGAGACATTTTGTATCAGCGATATCTCCGTCACACCGCTTTTTGGGCTGTCCAAGTACTCCTGCGCAAAATAGGTTATGGTGCACTCCCAGTAGGCTGGCAACGCCAAACACCTTCTCAACTACACAACACTAACTTATCTATCACCATTCATAATAGCTTCATGCCTCCCGAGCTCCAACTCCGGTTGCCCTATATTCCCCTCCCTCCTTTTCTTCTTCGCAATCGCGCGTGTTACTATTGGCGTGATTTCTGTTGGAGAATTGGTTGCGGCTGGCCGTTCGGGTATTTTGGTGGGAATACCGGTTGTCGTACCTGACGGCGTGCACCACGACTCATTTTTCACGGGAGCAGCATCTAGAATTCGGCTTTGCGCAGTTGGTAGTTCAGGCTGCTGGCAGGCAGAAGCTCATGGTCAGTTCACTTAGTAGTTACTCACGTAGCATGAATAAAATTTCTCGTCAGAAAATTCGCCTGTGGTGGCTGTTGGTCGCTTGATGGGGTAGTTATGAGATTTGATTTGGTTGATTGGGTCTCGCGCTGAGTTTTCGTCGCCGGTATAAGTTTTTGGAGGGATAGGAAGGGGAGAGCGTATCTGTGACTGCCTAACCTTTGCAAAACGGGCTTCTATTGCACAGGAGCCGAAAGGTGGCTGGGGCTTGGGGGGTTCGGCAATATGGAATAATATTGTGCTAGTACGAGTATGTAGGATCTAAGAGACTCCGGTCGTTTGCCTTCCAAACTCGCCGCCCTCCGGCCTTTCCCACGGAGTATGTCAGTTTTAAGATGGTCCCAAACGTCGCTGCCACGCACGCAGCCATAAGTTAGCAGGTCATGAAAATCTGGACGCGTGTTGCGAGAGATATGCGAGTTAAAGCTAGAGCTTACTGGAGTACTGGCCATGAAGGGTGGATTTATGGGACTGTAGCGCGAAGAGGACCAAGAGGGCGAAGGATAGAAGGGGGGGGAGGAGGGCCCGAGAAGCAAAAATGGTATCTAGTGCAAGTGACATTGCTTTTACTGCGAAAAGGGAGAGGAGGATGGTGGGGATGGATCGGGATAGGGAGGGGAGTCTGGGGGTTGCGAGTTTTTGTTTTTGAGTTGTGGTTTGAGGAATATGCGCAGCCGATTAGCATAGAGCCGGTGTTGAAAGTGGGGTATGAAATGGAAAAAAGTGTTCCCGATCTGACACTGTGAAACCAAAAAAAAAGAATGTGTCTACTCGAGTAATAAAATCCCTCTAATTGGCTCCAGGGAGAGGTTCCTTGACCACTTGGGACGCGGCGTTTGCCCAGTGGTTGCATAATTCACGTTACCCAAACGCACCTCCGACCAGCCAGACGAGAGTTTCACAGACAGGCTTTTGTCCCTAGCCTTGCAGATGAGTACTTGTAGCCTGCTTCCTCAGCTGAGGGGGTGTGTTGGCGGTCCTTTACCCTCCCGTAGCTGAGAAGGGAATTTCCATGTCCTGGCACATTTACAAGTAAATCTCTCTTCGATGTTGTGTTCGCTGCCTCCATCACCTTCACAACTGTATCTTTCCTTCACTCCTCCTGACCCAGCACATCTAATTTTGAAGACACCGAAATATCTCCTTCCGTGGGAGAATATGGGAAGATGACCACAATGTATAGCACTAGAGTGTTTTCTTATAGGCGTCTAGACTGGCTAACAAGACATTAGTGAGAGAGAGGTTTCCGGAGCGAGAGCAATCCAAAGTTCAATTGCGGGGAACTCCTCAGGCAATAACAACAGCAACAATCGAACTACCATAAATAATTACGGTATACGAGTGCCTTCATATGTTCCTGGTATGCAGCCTTTCATTGCCGCCCTTTGTTTAAAAAAACCTATCTCTAAGAATTTTGGTAGCAACCTTTGAAGAGTTGGCAGCGTGTAACGGTTGGGGGGTGTCGCCACCAGAAATTGACCGAGACCACCTCTGCGACGAGTATAACCTTCCACAAGGGGGTACTGGAACATGGATTTTCGGGGAAGCTGGGTATAAGGATTGGCGGGAGAGCAAGATATCCAAACTGCTTTGGGTTTGCGGTGGCCCTGGAACAGGGAAGACTATGTTGGCCAAACGTGTTGCCGCCGAATTTCTCAAAGAGCCCAACTATGCACCAGAAGGGGTTAAATTGGGTTTCCACTTTATCTCCTCCGAACTCCCCACCGAAGGAAATCCTGATGATGAAGATGAGCTTTCCCGACTCAGGCTTGCCAAAGTAGCATGCGACCTACTGTATAGCATTCTGCAGCAGGATGGGAACCTTTTCGATGGCTGCAAGGCTGAACTTGAAAAGCAAGGGGATCGATTTTTCACCAACCCATGTTCTTTATGGAAAGTTCTGAGAAAAGCGGTCCGCGATTGCCAGGCAGACCCCGTATACATTCTCATAGATGGCTTAGATGGGCTTGGGGGGAGGTTACATGGAGAGGTTATCGAAAGGATTCTAGGGCTAATGGAAATCCGCACGGTCAAAATATTTCTCTCAAGTCGGAACGTACCCCATATCTCGAACAGCCTCCCCCCAAACCCCGACGAATTCGCCAAGATCAACCTCGATATGAACACCTCTGTAAGAGAGGATGTAGAAACATTTATTAGGCGTAAAGTGAATGCGTGGGGGTGGGATGTTGAGCTGAGGGAGAGGGCAATGGAAGCCCTTCTGGTGAAGTCGGAAGGCATATTCCTTTGGGCATCGTTGGCGATTAAAAGTTTAACATACTTCAGCTCGGGCCCTGACTTTGACGAACTTCTAAGGAAGCCTCCATTAGGGCTTGAAAACATATATCAAACAATGTTGCACACTGTCTTCTCGCGGGCGAGATCGAGAGAAATTTTGAACATGATCCGGAGTGTGGCGCTTGCCTTGCGCCCACTCACATTTAGCGAATTAGGCTTCATCCTGGCATCTATTGAGGAAAAGGCTAGGGCTCAACAGCGGCCATCTCACAGCGGGGAAAGCAGCGAAATTCGGCCGAGGACAGAGAGGGAAATCAGGATGTATGTCCAATCCTCTATGGGATTTCTCCGGGCTACCGACACAGCTGTATCCATCGTCCATCATACAGCAATAGAGCATATTTTCGACAAAAACCGCCAGGGAGACCCTCCGATGCTATCTAAAAGCGAGGCAGAGCTCGCGCTCGCCTGGGAGTGCTTTGGATACATTCACTATACCTTTGAGGACTTGGAGAGGTTCCCCAGAGGCTGCGTCATAGGGCCCCATGATCGGTCCTGGGGCTCAGGTTCGAGGCAAGGTCAGCAAGAAGAGGAGCTGGGAGAGACTTCAAGGGAAGTGGCACGGAACGACCCACAGGAAGCCGCCGCCAAGTGGACATTTCTCAGATATTCAGCAGAATCCTGGTTCATTCATGCCCGTCGGAGCATCGAGATTTCAAGGGAAATTTTCTGCGACGACTCTACCCATAATTGGTTCGACCATCAGTTCTTTGAAAGAAGCGACATCATACGAAAGCCCTGGATTGAGCTGTGTGGAGATTCGAGAATGAAAGTTTTGGTAGGGGAGCAGACGCCACTGCACATCGCAGTCTGTCTCGGGCTCATACCTCTGGTAGAAAAGGCGCTCTCAGATTTTCCAAAGGGGACGAACAGAGATTTGCTACTACTACACCTGGCAGCCATGTTTATATCCGGGGCATACAGGATCCTGATTGATAAGGGCGGACCGTCCCTCCTCACCAACTCAGATTCCTACGGCAACACACCGCTACACGCGGCGGCCATTTTCGGCCATTTTTTCATGCTGCAGGCACTGGTAAAAATATTCGCAGGGAACGCGGCATACAGTAATGAAATAAACAAGAAAAACCACTCTGGCAACACCCCACTTCATCTCGCTTTTCAATTCGATCACCCGGAGATAGTCGAGCTTCTAGTCAAGGAAGGTGCTGATCCAACCATCAAGAACAATGCCCAATTGACGGCGTCAGAACTGGGAGAAATCCTCGAGAGAGGAGATAGTTTGGATATTCTAAAACAGAGTGAGAACAGTTGGGGTGGTGGACCTCGGAGTGGTGTGGCGCCTATCAATAGTCAAGGATCGGTTCCACCAAGCCCCCGAGGATCTATAATAACTGAAGATCGCCCACAAGGAGTCGATATCCCGATGATCCCGCTTCCCATCAGCTCGCCCGAATTCCACCAACCAAACCCAGAGACTCATTCCTTAATGCCTTACAATATCGTTTCTAGCGAGGCAATGCCTGAGGTTCTAGCCTGGTTATCCCTACTTGAGCCTAGTATCCGACACCAAGATATTCGAAAACGCCGGGCCGACAATGTGGGGGAATGGCGGATGCAAACTAGGGAATTTCAGAGTTGGTGTGATGGTGCTCAACGGGAGGGATCTGATTCTGCGGCTTTGTTTTGCCCTGGCGATCTGGGAGCTGGGAAGACGTATTTTACGTGAGAGACAATCCTCGGAGAAAAATCTAAAGGGTGATGATGATGATGCTGATGAGCTGCGATATAGTTCGCTCGTGGTAGATAGGTTATGCGATAAGCCCCGAGAGCAAAATATAGCCATAGCATATTTCTATATTGATTCTACGGCGCGAGAAGAGCAGTCCCCGACAAATATTCTTGGTTCGCTACTGAAACAGATTGTCGGTGGATTAGAAGGGAAAGATGACATAAAGCAAATCTTTCGAGATCACAAAAAGACAATTGGTGGAAGGGGACTAAGGGTGCCGGAGCTTCTGGTGATGCTGCAGTATGTCACATGCTTAGGGCCGACATTTATATGTGTTGATGCTCTCGACGAATGCGAGGAAAGGCATCGATCTGAGGTCCTAGATTCGTTTCTGCAAATTCTCGAGAAGTCCCCATACACGCGGATATTCCTAACCGGGGGGTGGCGCATCCGGGGCGAGATTGATAAGCATCTTAATGGGAGAGTGGAAATTTTATCCATAAAACCCAATGATGATGATATCGCGGGATATATCCGGATGAGATTGAGGAAAGATCAATCCCCAGAGGCGATGGACAGTGGTCTGGAGGGCGAAATCATCAAAAGAATTACTGAGAATATTCCCCAAATGTGAGTAGGATGAGGAAAAATAAAATTTGCGTCAGTCATTAACCGTTACATCCAGGTTTCTACTGATTTCCCTAACAATGGATGTTATCCTTGGGGAAACAACGGCCCACAGTAGGCGGCAAAAACTCAGGGAACTAGCTAAGGACTTGGACTTGAAGGAAGTTTATGGCGCGGCTCTAGAACGGATAAAGGAGCAAGGTGGGGAGAGAGCTAGGCTCGGGATGGCGGCTCTAATGTGGATTTCGTATTCGGAGCGGTCGTTACAACCCAATGAGCTTTCCCACGCCCTAGCGGTTGAGATAGGATCCACGGATCTCGATGTTGAAAAGATTCCTTCGGTGGAGACAATCTTGAGCTGTTGCTTGGGGCTTATCGTCATCGATAGGGAGTCTTCGGCTGCCCGCTTGATTAACTTCACCCTCCAGGAGTACCTTTACACCTGCCCCAACCTTTTTAGTCCGACTCACTCGATAATAGCTAAAACCTGCCTTACATACCTTAACTTTCGGACAATTAAGGGCATTTCGTCCACACTCTTTGTTCCGCCCCAGTCAGCTTCCTTCCTCAGATATTCTTCTTTATATTGGGGCGTTCACGCCAAAAGAGAGGCTACAAGGGATGTGGTATCGCTTGCGCTCCAACTTTTCAGTCAAATTGAAAGCCATATATCTACTAAGTTACTTCTGGTGGATCTCATATCCAGGACTGGCCGAGATAGTAGTGATATCCCAATCGAAGGCCCCCTGGCCGGGTTCACCGGACTGCATTGCGCATCGGTTTTCGGCATTACTGAAGTCGCAACGGCTTTCATAGACCAGTCAAATTGCGATCTCAACGGAAGAGATTTTCTAGGTATCACACCACTTGTATGGGCTGCTATATGCGGACAACGGAGGGTAGTAGATCTACTGTTAGAACGGCAAACTGTTGACCCGGACAAGCCAGATGGATGCTTTCGCCGAGCAGCGCTGTCATGGGCTGCCATGAAGGGACATCAGGGAATTGTGGGGCTGCTTCTTGGCTGGGCAACTGCCAGGCCCGATGGTACAGATGGCTGGTGGGGTAAGACGCCTAGAGTATTGAATAAGGTCTGGGGAAGGAGATATGTCAACCCCAACTGGCTAGACAAATACGATCAAACACCAATATTGTTGGCTGCTAAAGAGGGACACGAAGGGGTGGTAATGCTGTTATTGGGAAGAGGGGATGTCAAATCCAATAAACAAAATAACGATGGCCGGACACCGCTCCATTGTGCTGCTCTGAATGGGCACGAGGGGGTGGTGAAATTATTACTCGAACGGGGCGACGTCAACCCTGACAAACCGGGTGTGTACGGCCGAGCACCACTCTGTTGCGCTGCTAAGAATGGGCACGAGGGGGTAGTGAGGATACTACTCGAACGGGACGACGTCAGCCCCGACAAACCGGATAGGTACGGCCGAACACCGCTCTGTTGCGCTGCTGAGAATGGGAACGAGGGGGTAGTGAAAATACTACTCAAGCGGGACGATGTCAGCCCCGACGAAGCGGATGGGTACGGCCAAACACCGCTCTGCTGTGCTGCTCAGAATGGGCACGAGGGAGCAGTGAGAATGCTACTCGAACGGGACGACGTCAACCCCAACAAACCGGATAACCGTGGCCGAACACCGCTCCTTGGTGCTGCTATGGGTGGGCGTGAGGGAGTAGTGAAAATACTCCTCGAACGAGACGACCTCAACCCCAACAAACCGGACAACAGCGGCCGAACACCACTCCATTGGGCTGCTCGGAATGGGAACGAGGAAGTGATAAACACACTCCTCGAACGGGGGGATATCTGCCCCGACACCATATAACCGCGGCTAAACTCCATTCTGGTGGGCCATCCGTGCTGTAGCGTGGCAGCATTGCCGCAACCCCGGAGTCTTTAGATGTGACTTTAAACTTTATTCACTTTATTTTCTAGTTGTTTTCTAGTTGTAAATCCTCCTTGTGCATTAGCTACCCGTCTCTCCTTCTCTCTATAACTCCCTTCCTCCCCTTTCCTCCCCTCTAAAGCATAGACATAAGGGGCGTTTTGATTCAGAGAAAAAAATAACCTGTACAAGTGTTCCTGGCGCTCGTGAAAAGAGATATAATAAAATCTAGCTGTTAACGAATCTACCATGACTAATTTCCCCTATGGACATAGTTTAATGAAGATCATGTTTGTATGTCACCTGAGAAAGTTCTTGGTCGATGTACCGCTATCAAACGAGAAGGTTGTGCAAAGAACGAATAAAGGATATGAGAAAGAGGACATATATTCGGTGACCTATGTGATAACCGTAGGATGAGGGGAGTCATTTAAATACACAAATCAATACTACATATTCCTTCCGGAGCCATCACGCCATTTTCTTACTTTCGCCTACCACTGCCCTACCCCTTGCGCCACCCTCATCTCTTAACCGCTTTCAGACATCATTACATCATACATGCACTCATGACTCCAGTGACCCACCCGACATCCTTCCAGCAGATTCCACAAGAGCGATAAGACCTGAACAGTAGGTATGATAGCCGATAGCCAGCAATAGGGTCATTGCCGGTGGTTAACAACATCACCATCCTCCAGGTGTGAGCTCAAAGTTGTGGTTAGGGTGCTGTAAACATGTTTTAGTCTTACCCACCAAGGAAAGCCAATACAGTAAGATGTTTTGACCCTAAAATTAACTCAGATTTCATAGTGCTACATTATAAACTCATAAAGCTCCTGCAGTCAAACTCTCTAGGCAGTCTTAGATAAAAATCGACCGCACAGTGTACAACCCTTGAGAGCAACATACCTTGTTATCTTTTCTTTGATCTTCCTCCCCCCCCTTCCCCAGCGCTCAGCTTGGACCCGCGGATAAGCCGTGAAGCTTGCTTCCCTAATGGGGCTCAGAAATTGTTGCAGTGCTTGCTCCCCCCAGCCACTAGTGAGCTCAAGGGCTCGGTATCCTCCTACCCACACTCCTAGGGCGTGGGCGGGTTTCCCGACCTTACGCGGCATATTACTCTTCTTTGCCAAGAGTGATCGGACGCCCCACACCGCTGTCAGATATTGACCCGTCAGTAGATTAGGAGGGATATTCCAACTTCTCATCATCTACTTTTGTCCACCACATTATTTTCTTCCCCTTAGGGCATTGTGCAGTTTCCCTAGTCAGCTAGGGAAATCCTTACCGACCGCTCATGAGATTGACGTTCACCGAGTGATCAGGTATGACTGTGAGATGCCCAGCGGGATGCGGAGGAAGAAGGTCTTGCGAGGGAAGGCTTTTGATGGCCCTCAAGTTACTAGCGATATTTGGTGGCGGGGGGGAACTTGGTAGAGATCCTTGATAGCCTAAAATTAACTTATCTCTATGATAGAGTGGGAATCCTTTGAACAATAATGCCCCGAAGGCAGTGTTCGCAAGCGGCAAGTCCGGCCTGGGCTTTTCTGGTGGCAAGCCGGGCCAGACTGTGGGCCATAGTCCAGCTTTAAGGGCCTATCTGACAGTGCCCTGCCGGACTACAGATACTACGGTACAAAGTGCCTAAAGGCGGGTCCTCCGGTGGAACGGGAATTCCGTGGCAACCGATGGGAGTTGAGCCAATATTTGCCAAAGACACCCCAGGAAAGTGAAATGACACACCTCCAGGCAGCGAGCAGTATAGTGATTGAGGTGGAAATCATTACTGTAAAATTGGCTTTAAGCAAAAAACAAAGTTTTGTGTTCATCACTTTGTTTTTGTCCGTTATCACCACGGCTTAGTCATCCACACTCCTCAGTATTTTTTGGCACGGTATCATACTATGTATATTCTATTACTTGTTTCACTCTCACCAAAATTTTCACTTTTTAATCTTGAACTACTTTTGCCTACAGCATTTAATTAAATAAAAAAACCGCTAGCCTGTTGTCCACTGAAGCAACTTCATCTCAGCGGTTTTTTTTTTATACGAAATTCCTTATGGTTGACTAGTTCGGAATCGCATTTGGCCTGTTTAGAGGACCCAGTTTAGGCTCAGTTGCACTATACAAGGTTTCGAGTGATAAGGGGTGATTTGATAGGATCAGTGAATTTTTGGTTTGAGTATGTATATGTTGTGAGAAACTAACAATGTGAAATGAAGGACTAAAGTGCATTCACAATAGGCTCTGTTGGAGATGAGTCTTCTTTTAAACGACGGCTGATCGGTGGGCGACGGACAACAAAATGGCGGAACGGCTGCTACAAAATGAAACCAGTGTTCGCAAGCGGCCAGGTCGGCCTGCAGATAACCGGCCGGCTTTCAGTCCGACCAGGCCAGGCCAATGTGAGACAGACCTGGGTTTCGTAGAGAAAACCTATTCTATACCAGCCGATCTCGGGCCTTCCCTATAGAATACCAGCGAGGTTTTTTATCCCAGCAAAAAACACCATGTTTCGCCCATAGCCAAGAGGGCGTACTTCAACTTCTAAGCAACAAAACACAATTACAAAAAATCATAAAAAACCTAAATATTTCATAAAAATACAACTGAAATACAGCTGAATTTTAGAATTTTCTCTGGCACCAAAGGGCTTCTATGAAGATGGCTTGTGTCGCTTAAAAATCACCCTTTTAGGAAAATGCGAGGGAATGCATGTTGCCAAGCTATGTTGAGACAATTCTTATTACCTTGTTTGGCAGAATGGGGGATCAGTGGGTGAAACATCGCATTTTGCTGGTATAAAAAAACGTTGCTGGCATTCTATAGGGGTGGTCTGAGATCCGCTGGTATAGAATAGGTTTTCCCGGGTTTCGTAGGCCAGGCTTCATGGGTGCCTGGCGGCGGCGGCAGGCTTTCGGTATATTCCATGTGACAAGTCAATATTTCGTTGATGTGTGGGTGATATCTGCAGATATCTGAAGATGCCGCAAATATCTGAAAATGCCCGCAGATATCTGTTAGGTTTTTAGGCTTGAGCCATACCATTTAAGCTTAATAATATTCTGATAGGTTTTAGACATCCGGGTAGACAGAGAGGAGGTAGTTGCTTGCTTTCTCTTATCACTCGATCTTTTGCTATAGCACGTTGACAAAATTAGGGCCTGTTTGGATGTAACGGTTCTGTTCCATTCCCCCATACAAATTGCCCTTTCCCTTCCATTTCAAAGCGGAGAGAATGCCATTTTCACAGTAGAAACGGTCGCTAAACAGGCCCTTAACCATTCACGCATGATGGACGGCAACGGAACTCTCCTTATCACCCTGCCCTTCCAACACCACAGAGAAATTTCCCCAGGTCGGATATTAATTTCTACTAGGTATTCTACTATCATACAAAACTAGCAGGCTAATCCAAAACTTACTGCCATGCTTCCTCTCCCCTATTTTCCTGTCCGCTTGAAAATTGGCCACGTAACCTCCTTGTGATCCGTCACATTCTGGTTTTCAACGAGTTAGCGTCCTTGATTCCTTATCGCCCCCTCTCGCGATAGCTTCAAGTCTTTAACTTCAAGTACT
>Ga0307509_10002814_pt1 | contig 27545 bp, 24 predicted proteins | sample 10_EM_MG_FD_202245 | JGI IMG/M metagenome (GOLD analysis project Ga0307509, IMG submission 202245) | Populus trichocarpa ectomycorrhiza microbial communities from riparian zone in the Pacific Northwest, United States - 10_EM | ecosystem: Host-associated > Plants > Roots > Unclassified | place... | reverse complement strand
AATGTGAGGCAATTGACCTCTAAGTTCTAGGATGACTTTGCCGGTGAAGGTAGGGTAACTTGGGTTCCTCAGTAGGGTAACTGGGACCCATGGGCATAATGACCAAATTCCCAAGGTAGGGTAACTCTGGTCTCTTATACCTTTAACCCCTCAGGAAGTCCTCCAGTCGACCACAGAAGTCGTCTCGGAGGTCCGTGTAACATTCCCATAAATCGCTTGACTTTATGCGAATGTCTTCCCGAAAGGTTACCCTGCCTAGTAGAGTACCTTAAGGCTACTCAACTATTCCCTAGGCCTTATCCTAGGATTACCAGCCATGTGTATAATATATACGAGACCATACCACCTCTGGATACCACTTGGTATACAATTTGGGTTAAGGTGATAGTGATTGTAGCTACCTATCGTAGGGTCGTTACATCCGTTATGGACTCTGTCTCTCTGTCGCATCTGACATACCACAAGTGGCACAGGAGCGCTTCCTGAAGACCCAAATGAGACTCTAAGCATCTCATTTAGCTTGTACCACCACACTACCGTTACTATACTTATAATACTATTTACTCGTGACGAATCCCTGGCTTCTTCCATCCCTACTACTATGTACATCATTGGCAGTTTTATAATATTGCCCCCTGTACCCTCTATACCTCATGAGGTATAGGGACCAAATTTGTAATTTTGCTGCTGAAGCTGGCCCTGTGAGATATAACCGATGGTTGGCTCCATGGGAGCTACCTATAGCCAACCTCTCCGAACATACTCTACCGTGATAAGACTCATACCTCTAGAGTCCACTGACAACCTATAGTAATGCCACAATGCAAGAGGAGAAGGTTCTCGCTAGTTACTGAGGTAATTGTCCTGAAAGCATCCAGCCCTCCGAGGACTACCTAAGTACCACTAGGAAAACTACCCCAGTACCCGTAGGTGAACAAACTCTTTGAGGTGGAAGAAGAACCATTTATGTGCAACCCCATATTTGGCAGTTACCCATATTCCTCTTATATAAACTGCGAACAACATTTGGTCGGACGGATAGTGACGCCTTATACCGTGTTATGGCAGCTGCTACAATGACCTCTTTGTATATCCGCAAAAATAATTACCTGCGTCCTGTGCGTCCTGTGCATTTGATGCTCTGTACACTTACAATGTCAACCGCTACTCTAGACGTGGTGCCTGCCCAAGGTCATGTCAGGAAGTCAACACCTTGAACTCGCGACGTTCAAGTGCGATCCTGAATTAAATAGACTTCGGTGCCCACTTTCCTGAAGCCATGAATGGCTGAGTCTTTGGGTCCTGATTACATTCTATGCGAAGCCCTCACATCCTGATACAATCTGTGTCTTGGCTCTTGCTCAGGATTGCTTCTGATACTAGGTTCTCACTTCATAATTATGAAGTTCCCGGAAGACACTCATCTGGATGTAGCTTGTACTTGATGCACACCATTTGGATGTCATCCTGATCCTGCATGGCAGTATCAAGCGAGCTTCCGGACAGCTCTTGACATGGGCTTATGATATGCGAAAGTCGCCCTGAAGGTTCACATACACACTCAGAACGGCATCGAGTTCAGTCTCCGCTGTGTATTGGACATCTGGACACTACGAGGATAGCATCATTACGATGTTGCTAAATTCAGGGCCTCATTATGTCGGCTCCCCTATGGTCGTTACTCTTCTATGATGCCTCATGATTCCACTTATTACTTTTCCTATTCAACTACTACACAAATAGTCGACCACGGTCACGTGGCGTGGACCTCCATGTAACGGTGATTTCCATCATTCGTGATCTCTCAGGACTCTTGCTCAAAATGGACCGCAGTTCTGCCAAAAAAGTCAATTATATTGTTTGATATATGATATTCATCCCCGCTTTACATATACATTTCACCAAGTCGATGTCCACGCTCCGCCAGGTGGAGTTCAAAGTGTCTTATCTGAGGCAGGTGTGAGACAATCTTGAGATCTGTCGAGGCTCAAAGCAAGGGGGCTGGCCAGGTCAGGGCTCTATGTGCTCTCTGGCTGTAGTCTGAGTGTGAGCTTCTGTGAGTTATCCAGACAAGGTGGCCACGAGTCTAGCATCTGCAGGGTATGCGCATAGGCTGTCTGGCTGTAGTCAAACAACATATTGGTTGTCTGAGAGATTGCCTGAATATTTGCCAGATGATCGAGGTGTGTGGTGCGATTGTTCGAAGTCAGATCTCATTTGGTAGCTCGGCATGGATTCCTTCTGGATAACTGACACTGAAGTTCGGAATAAACTTCAACATCAGTGTCGTCAAAACCTTCTCTCCGTTCCTTCAATACTTGATGTTCATTCTGTATCTGTTCGGTAATCATCTCACGTAGGGTTAGTATTAGTTGTTGTGTCGGCTTGGGTATAACCTGCTAGGGGTTCTTGTGTTGGGAGAGAAGATCATTGATAAAACATTAGCTATAAGATCAAACAAATTTGCTGCTAATTGTGGGTATCTTATCTATGACAGTGTCAGTTTTGAAGGCTGGAGGGTCCTGATAAACACTAGCAGGCCATGCTTGAAGTATATGACACAGTATTGTACATGTCAGGCATACCATCAGACGATTGATGAGGTTGACAAATTCCGGATCCTGTATTCCAAGTGCTCTCTTGCCATTGAAATACTTACTGTTTATGGCGCCGGCAATCTTGGGTGCGAGGAATCTGAATTATATTCTCTATGCCGGGTTGTAATCGGTGTATCCTATACAGAGGTGGACTCTAAGATTGCGACCATACCAAACACTCAAAGTAGAAGATAAAGATGAGTTAAATAATGCAAAAGAATCAAATGGTAAAACTTAATATTGTTAAGCTTGAAGCTTTACTCAATTAGTGCTCACGAGAAAAGGTTGGTTGTTGAAGTAGAATGCTAAATGGTTATACTTAAGTAGATATCAGATTTAAGCCTTTGACATTTACCACAACTCCGACCGTGTGTGAGTACCCTGTCCTGCTCAGGGCTTGTCCGAGGTATACCCTCCATCAGAAACTATCCTGCCGTAGTAACCGACCAACTCGGGTACACTTAACTCCGTCAATAGGATATGAGTTTCTGCAATGCAGCTCTAATACAACCCCAGGTGCAAAAGCTCTTTCTATTGAAGTCATACCAGTGGCTAGCCATTATGACAACAACCGGAGTCAATACCTAGTTGGTGGACTCACTGGCCAAGTGGTAGTTTCGTCTATACAAGCTATGGAGTCCATTTTTTAATCTACGCGACTATTCAAGGTAATAATTTAACATCGAAGCTCCCCCGGTGGGATCTAGCCAATGGGTGGCTAGATGGGCACTACCCATAGCCAACCTCTCAGCACAAACTCTTCCGTGATAAGACTCATAGCTCTAGAGTCCATTGACAACCCATAGTAATGGGTCAAATCAACAGGAGAAGGTCCTGGCTGGTTATTGAGGTATTTGTCCCGAAAGCACCCTTGCCTCCTTGGACTACCTTAGTTCTACTAGGAAGACTACCCTACTACCTGTAGGCTAAGATAGGCTTCTAGGTGCCGGAGAGACCATTTATCGGTCACCCCCATATTGGCGGTTACCCATACTCCCCTTATATATCTTGTGAATAACATTCAGTCGAACAGATGGCAACGACGTATACGGTGTTGCGGCAGCTGCTTCAATCATCTCTTTTTACTAGCAAATGATCAAATATGCAGCCATCTGCCTATGATGCGCCATCCCAATGCTGGGGTCAGAGGGGGGTGTTAGCCAAACCCGCCCAATTTCAATAGCATGTTTGGGCCACCCATACTCAGGGGTAGACCCCAAACCCGCCCAATTTCAATAGCATGTTTGGGCCACCCATACTCAGGGGTAGAACCTCCCTGTGCAGATGTCTTTGCGCCCATTAACATCTAAGAGGCCATAGAATGTGAGGCCATTGGCCTCTCAGTTCTAGGATGACTTTGCCAGTGCAGGTAGGGTAACTTGGATACCTCAGTAGGGTAACTGGGCTCTATGGGTATAATGGCCAAATTCCCAAGGGAGGGTAACTTTCTCCTCTTATGCCTTTAACCACTCCGGAAGTTCTCCTGTCGACCACAACAGTCGTCTCGGAGATCCGTGTAATGTTTACTTAATTCTCTTGTCCTTTTGCGAACATTCTCCTGCAAGGTTCCCCTGCCTAATAGAGTGCCCAACACTACTCTACCATTTCCTAGGCCTTTCCCTAAGCGAACCAGCACTTTTGTATACAAAGTATACTAGACTATACCACCTTCGGTTACCTCTTGGTATACTATTTGGACTTAGGTGGTAGTTATTCTACCTACCTATTGGAGTGTCGTTACACGAGTTCAGAGTCAGCTGTGCGAAGAAGATATTTGGATGGTATTGGCACTCAGATACAAACCTCTTATCCAGATAGTAGGCACATGGAGCAATCATCTTCAAGGAGGAATTCGACACTACAAGCGATGGCAGTCAGGTTATCTGGCAGAGTGTCTAGCTCTCGGATTTCCTTTTTAATATGATATACATATTGGGCGGGCATGCCGCTCTCCTTTTGATGTATCTGAGGTAGTTCGTCCCAGATTGTTTACTTGGTGATAGCTGACAACACTTAAGATCTGTATACTCTTCTCAGATGGCTCAATATTTCCAGTATCCGCAATCTCATCTTTAGCCCTATTCCAAACTCTATACACTTCCGACGTCAAAGCAATTGGGTTTGGAAGTGGGTCAATAAAAAGATTGTAACTGAAGATTAGAGTCTTCCCAACACTTAGTATTTCCTCTCCAATACCTGTTACAGTGAATCATCCTGAATTAATTCCACGCTGTACAGTCGGGCGTCCAGACGAGCTTCATTCTGAGAGCGGACTTGAACTTCGGATAACTGACTTAGTTAGAGTATTAGGGTCGCCATGTGAGAAAGAACACCTGATTAAACTTGAGGAGACGAAGGTCTGGGATTGGATGAGTATACCAGGTGTTATTATCACTCCAGACCCAGTAGTCCATGGGGCAATTGCGACATCCAGGATTCAGAGCATGTCGAAATTCTGATGCTCTTTGCTTCATCGTTTCTGGAGCCATGGCTCTATAGTTGGACTGGACGTTGTGCTGCAGACTCATCGTGACAATCAAGGTCTTCTTCATCAATTTCGGTATTTGGCACGGTTTCACCATCCGGGAGTGAAATATGGTACTTGTCACAGCTACCATTAGAGAGGTGAACAGCTTCATCTTGTCCGTCAGCATCAGTGTCCGGTTCAATATATACTGGGGTCTGATGCATTGTCGTTTTTGAGAGCTTTGATGTTCATCCAGAATCATGTCCAGCGTTTGGTGGGGATGCATTCACACATCAGGACTGAGTGCGGTGGGAGGTGCTAGATTCTGTCTGCTGAGTCCTGGATGGGGTATTATGATGTTCTTGTATTTTTTCGAGTCTAGGCTACTTCTTTTTACCTGCTAGGTTAGTTTTCTCACTCCTGGCTGTGTTACCTGATACAACGTCTCACGTACAGTGACTGTGATTCAAAGCTTTCATTGTTGGCTGGCTCGATGCCAGGGTGTCGGTATATGTTTTGCCCAGATGTGCTTTGTTTTTAGATGGAATGGGGTTTGACATGATGTCAGTTCAAATTTCTCATGTGGGTCAGTTCTGATTGTCTACTGATAGCAGGCTGACAGTTGGTTTCTGAATGCTGGCAGTCTATCGGAGATTTTGTGAAGGTAAAGTCAGATTGTTTATTTTTTGTGTGTAGGGGGGGCGCGAAGTTTGATCGTGTTGATTTGGCGGGTTAATTCTTAGATGTCAAAGCTAGTGTGAGGGAGGGTGGACTCCCAGTCTGTAACTCGGTGTTCGGGTAGAAGATTTACTAATCCCATATAGCAGATTTAACATGCGGTTTTCCCACCTGGCATTATAGGAGGGCTGGTTATTTCTTCTGCAGGATTATTACAGCAGATCCTGATAATGCTTAGATTTGTGAAGCTACTCTACCTTTGAATCGCCGTGTTGATTGTGGGTGCAGTTACGGGATTCGGAAGGACGGGAATCTGCAGATCTCATCCGTCCGGCGGACACATAGTGGTTTTTATTATCATGAATACATTAGTTGCAATGTAGGTCTCGACACAGAAGAAAAATAATAGATAGGCACTGATGTCGGAGCCTGGGCAAGTCCAAGCCTAAAACAGTATTAGTTAGTGACGAGAGATCTTGGTGTGAGAGCGGCCAAGCTAAAATAGGGTTATAAGATTATTCTCATCTTCGAACCGCGAATCAGCAGCAGGAATAGGATTGGTATCTGTATCCAAGGAACACAATCTTGGAAGACTTAAGCAGAGACTGCACATCTGCGCGATTGTCAGATAAGTTGACTGGATATTGGCATACCCAGACTGTCACTCTGAATCCAGCTTGAGATTTATCAAGCGATTGAGTCTTCGGCTTTCATGCTCTCTGAGTGCGCCAGGTGGTAAATAGTATCTCTGGTGGGATCCGGCGGACGTTTGGGAGAATAGTTAAAGAGAAGATGGGAGTAGCTGCGCGAAGAGATTTCCTGATTGAAAGAGTGGTTGAGTTTGAACAATCTTGCAGTAGGGTTTGAATCCTAGATGATGGATAATCTTTAGTCTTGACATGTTGATGTAAGAGGTCTGGCGAAATGTGCCAAGAAAGAGTGGTGCAAATTGCGCTGTCTGGGTGAAGTCTAGCCGGAAGAAGTATCGGTTACCAAGGGGGATTCTGCAAGAGATACTGACAAAGCCTAAAGGTATTTGGGAATGTCTACTCAATCCAGCATGTTGGCAGAAACAGCCTCTGGAAGCAAAGCATGATTACAATTACTAACGCAATTTGGCCTATCAGGTAAGGCCAACGCAAGGGAATACCAGGATTGATTGATTAATATGATAGATATCACAAGAAGATATGAAAATGTAACAAATGCTTGATGCCTGAGAAATTTTGGGAGAATCTATGATAAAATTGTTTAAGTATCATCAAAAAAAAGGAGTTCATAGTTTTTTCCCGTGACCCCATGGGGACCTTTCCTATGCCGGTGAGTCGTGCCTGTTGTTGAATCAATCTCGTTGGACTGTTTGAGGCTGGGCCTCTCACCCCGTTCGATTCTAGTATCGCCAGGATGATTTGTATCAGGGACAGGGGGGTCTTGAGATCCAGCAGCTGGTATTGGGTTGGGGGTGGCGGTGTTGGTAATATCAGAATGAAGAGTAGGCGAATTTGGAGGAGGAGTAGTAATGGCGGACAGAGGATGGGTGTAGGATGTTGGGAAGAAAGAGGGAGTGGTGAATTTGTCATTTGAGAGACTTCGGGGGAAGTGGCACAATGAATAGGAATATCATATTCCGCTGAAGAATCAGTATCGTGAGCTGTTCTGTCATCAGTGCCGTAGTTCCCACCTTGGCCCCCAGGGTGCTTCCGGCTTCTAGGCTCAGGGGTCTGTAGATCATTTTTTGGACACAACAGTAGGGACGTCAGAATTCTTTATGTACTGAGACATCCAGGTTTGCTTTTCGAGAAGTGCCCTCACTGTGGCAACTCGGGCTTACGCAGTTTCCACTGAAGGGCCAGCTGCTTTTTCTAGAGCTTCGGATGTAACGACCCTATGATAGGTAGCTACAATAACTAGCACCTTAGCCCAAATGGTATACCAAGAGGTAGTCAAAGGTGGTATGGTCTAGTATACTTAGTATACAAGAAAGCAGGTTAGCCGTTGGCTAATTGGTAAGGGTCACGTGCCTTAGTAGAAGGTCACGTGTTCAACTCTCCAAAGCGGCAGAGATATTTTATGCGTAACGCGAATGTTTATTACGTGAAAGATTCAAGCGGAATCGAGTAGGCGCTAAACATCGTTACACGGCATAAGGATTCCTCAGTAGGAAAGAGTCCAAGTTACCCTACCTTCAGCGGCAAGGTCATCCTAGAAGTTAGACGTCAATTTCCTCACATTCTATGGGCTCTTAGATGTTCTTGGGGGCACACGCATCTGCGCAGCGAGGCCCCACACCTGTGTAAAGGTGGACCAAACATACTATTGAACTTGGACGGGTTTTGCTAACACCACCCTATGGCCCCAGCGTTGGGACGGCGGGTGATAGGCAGACGGCCGAGTAGTTGCTCGTTTGCTAGTTAAATGAGATCATTGGAGTAGCTGCCGTAACACCGTATAAGTCATCGCCGTCTGGCTGACTGAATGTCGTTTGCAGGATATATAAGGGGAGTATGGGTAACCGCCAAAATGGGGATCACCCATAAATAGTCTCTCCGGCACCTAGGAGTCTATCAAAGCCTACGGGTAGTAGGGTAGTCTTCCTAGTGGTACTTAGGTAGTTCCCAGAGGCCAGGGAGCTTTTGGGACAAATACCTCAGTAACCTGCCGGGACATTCTCCCCTTGATTTGTAGCATTACTAAGAGTTGTTATTGGATTCTAGAGGCATGAGTTTTATCAAGGTAGAGTATGTCCCGAGAGGCTGGCTATGGGTAGCACCCACTTAGCCAACTATCGGCTACATCTCACTGGGAGAGCTTGCATGTCAATTTATCACATTTGGATTGTCAGGTAGATTAAATGATTGACTGCATACCTTATATAGACGAAACTACCACGGGGCCAGTGAGTCCACCACCTAGGTATTGACTCCGGTTGTTGTCATAACAGTTAGCCACTGGCATGACTTCGATAGGAAGAGTTTTTCCACCTGCGGTTGTATTAGAGATGCATTGCAGAAACTCACATCCCATTAACGGAGTTCAGTGTACCCGACTTGGTCCGACACTTCCAGCAGGATAATCCTTGATGGAGGGTAGACCTCGGACAAACTCTGAGCAGGACAGGGTGCTTGCACAAGGTTGGAGTAGTGGTGAATGTCAAAGGCTTAAATCTGATATCTACTTAAGTTTAAGCGATTGGCATTCTACTTCGATAACCAACTATCCTCGAGAGAACTTATTGAGTGAACCTTTTAGCTTTACGATATTAAGTTTTAGTGTTTTGATTCATTTGAATTATTTACCTCATCTTTATCTTCTACTTTGAGTGTTTGGTGCGGCCGCAACCTTAGAGTTCACCTCTCTATACGGTGCCCTAGTTACAGTATATCGTTAAGCGCACTCGCTTAACTCTCTTCTGCGAATTGTTGAAATCGATAATATTGACATTTGTTTCATTACGAGTCGCTTGTCTGGTACAAGAAGCCTGGGGTGGAAAGAACAATGTCTTCAGATATGCATATAGTCGTGTATGACTATGACCTTTCCTGCTATAATGCTATTGCAGACTTGCGCAGAATAGGATGGAAGTCCATCAAGGAGCAGATGGCCAACCTAGAACCCACAGATATCCCTGAAGAAGTACAGGAGTTAGCAATATTAAACTCTGTTACCTTTCTTCAAAGCTTCACGCATGACCCTTCGGTGGGACACAGAATCCCTCCACAAAGACGAACTCCCATGTCCTTTGCCAACTTCACGAGGGAACTGTTTGAACCCTACATAGTGAGAGAAGTAACGAAGCGGTTTCAAGAAGCCAAGGCTTCTATGGGAGATTTCATCCACGCTACCCAGCTTGAATGGCACAACGAGATGGTAGCCCATGCCAACCGCTCGATGAAAATTCACCAGGTAGAGTACCGTAAATTAGCCCTTTCAGATGGAATGATCAGGGCACGCCTGACAGCTTTGGAGGTGGCGGTTCGGGGAGGGTACTCGATAGACCCCGACAACGATGCCAACATGCGTATAGCACCTCCGCTACCTCTCGCAATTGAGCCTCCTTCACAATACGCAGCTGAGATGGCGGCTGTCATGTTGCATCAGGAAATGGCACCAATTTTGACTCAAGTCACTCAAATGGCCTTGGAATTGAAAGAGCGAGTCAGACAATTGGAACAGCAATTGCAAGTGTTGCTCGTTCTTCAACCAGCCCCGTTGACGGTGGCATTCGAAGAAGCCATGAGATCTAGAGGTGTTAGCCCTTTGGCAAACCTCAGGAATCTTCGAGTTGCAGCTCAACCGAGTGGTGTTACCAAGTCTAGAAGCCAAGCTTCAAGACCAAGCTCGAGGCAACCCTCGCCCCAGCCACCACCTCAAGCTCCATCGAACGTACCTACCCCGCCGGTACTTGACCTGCCACCCCAGCACCGGCGATACTGGTAGAATCAGATCGGCCATACGCGGTCGCGGCCTCAACGCCAATACCCGCCACACCTTACAATCTGGTAGCCTCTGCTGCTGCACAGCCACCACTGACTTCAGCAAAACCTTCGGGTAGAGCTGGATGGTCTGGTTTTCCAGACCAACCAGGACAATTCGCTTCCAAGTATTGTAACGAAGAATGTCGCATGGTTGGGGGAGCCGGTAGTGAGTTTTATTTTTCGCATGGGCCACCCAGTATTAAAAGGATGGACCAAGCCATTATAATAGCCCCGAAAGAAAAAGCCGCCGTCACCACGAAGTGCAGTTGTACCTATTGTGAGTCGACCTGAAATAAGGTAGCTGACTGTTCGGACTTTTAGCGTGATTACCTGAGACCTTAACCTCAACAATCCGTCCGTCAACCGCTCCCATCAGGTTTGCCTGCACACCCACCCTCTGATCAGATGGATGAGGACGAGCCGGAGGAAGAACGGTTTGACTGCTATCACATGCCTGGGGAAGCCCAAGGTGGAAACACGGGAGGCGCTGGAGGTGGACAACCTCCCAGAGGCGGAAACGTTGCTGGAGGAGATGATCCGGGTGATTCCAGTTCTTCTTCGTCCAATAGTTATGGATCCAATGCATCACCCCCCAATCCGAGAGACTTCCTTGGAAGTCCCAAGCGCCACTGGAGTTGAGAAAAGAAGGACAAGTACGATAGACGATATGCGGCTCTGAATAAGTTTATTGAGGAGTGTCATAAGGCTAAGAAGTCATCTGATTGGCCTAAGAAGCCAGAGAAACTTGGAGTTGACCTCTTCACCGGGGATCCCAAGGACACAGAATGCTTCGTACACGATGTCGAGATTAAGCTGGACTACTTCCGCGATTCCTTGGTAAAGGCAATCGACAAAGTCAGCCTGGTCCTTTCTCTCTTGAGAGATACTGCCAAAGAATGGTATAACGCCATACACCTGCACATTAACAAAGATGCGGCCAAACGAGGAGGGATCAAGTTTGATCCCAAGAATGAGTTGCGGACCTGGGAAGGGTTTCACAAGCTTTTGGACGGCAGCGTTGGCGGTCACTCGTATAGGAATCGCGCTCTGAGGGAATGGAGCCAGTTGTACATGAAGGACGGAAAGGCTGATCGCTTTATCGACGAACCTATCCTCCTTGCAGCAGTGTTAGGGTATAGCGGGGAGTTTGTGAAAGACTGGGCACGCATGGGCATGACTGACGTCATCAACGGTGCCTGGTCCATGAAAACCCCCCATCTAGTAGCAGCATATATGGATTACCTAGACCTATTGCGTCAAATTGGACACCAACTCGAAGATGCCTCCAATTTTCGTATCCTGGTCCAAAAGGAGCCTTATTGTTCGAAAAGTGCAAAGAGCGATGACAGGCATACTTCTGAGAGAAAGGGACAGAGCAAGGAGAAAAAGGGCACAGGCCCACGGCAGCAGAAGCCCCGCAACTGAGCGCAAGGGTTCACAAAACCCGCAGAAACAGAGCATACGAAGATGCACCGGAATGTGCCACAGACTCTGATTGACAAGTGCAAACGGCTAAATCAATGTTACCGTTGTGGATAAGATGGTCACTACTGGGCAAAGTGTCCATCCGCAGTCCCAGTTATCGCATCTTCACACATTAGGCGAAAACAAAGTGCTGCTGAGGCTGGACACGAAGCCACCCAAGTCCCAAAGTCGAGAAGCATGGAAGCGGCTCCTCAACCTGCTGTGAAACAAGTTGTTGCCGAGCTCCGTAGATCACCCCCCCCAGATTTGGATATCTTGGAGGTTGATACCGACATGTATGACTAGGTAAGCTTTATCCTATGATAAGATCATGGATGGAAAGATGCTTAAACTTTGCGCTAGGCCAAATGATAGACATACTAGGTAAAGATGAAAGATGTTGGTTGTATGTTTCCCAGCCTTAAGGGCGGCAAACTGAATCTAATATATCATGGCAGAGATGCATGATCGAGGAAGGTTTCTTTTGTAACGTATTGGGATGGTTACAGCTCTTTCAATTTAGTTTTGTTATTTCTTATGTGATACTGTGCAATGTATTGTTTACTTATCTCATAGTGTTTTCCATTTTTTGGAAGAAATTTGGTTGGGTATCATTTTGATTTCGTCAGGCTGGACATGACTTAGCAATTGGAGTTATATTGCAAGTTTACCTGAGGAGGGTAAAGTATCCGAAATCATGCTGGCGTGATAGTAAACACCCTAGCCATTGAAACCCTGTAAAATTAACTAGTGATAAAAGTATTCACGACCCGTTGTGGCCGCTCTTGTGTCGAAAGGCAAGATATTTTGACTAGTTATCGTAAACCATACCAAATCCTTCTGAGAAATACTAACCAAAATGTTTAGGGACAGGAGACCCGAGAAGTGGTTGAGGCTTGCTGGCCCACCGCTACATACAAGATCCATTCACATGAGAGTGAGATTGGAATGGACCCACAACTAAGAGAGGCTGAGTGGTGAAGCCCTCTTATTATTGGATAGTGGCGCTACTGGTGCTGTTCTAAGTAGCGATTGGGTTAAGGATGCCCAAGTACCTTGCATTCGTCAGAAAGATCCGACACCTATTACAGATGCGAGTGGGAATCATATTCCAGGTTCAGGTCTCCATTATACTACCACGGTAGAGATGTACATAGGAGACGACATGAATACAATGCCATGTGAAGTCGCAGACATGCCGGCCGTCAAAGTCCATCGTTACCTGCCAATGTTGTGGCTGAAGGACTACAACACAGATATCAACTGAGAAAAAAGCAGTCTGAAGTGGCGCTCTGATTATTGCAAAGCCCACTGTCTTAGAAAAGAAAGGCGTTTAGAGTACATTACAGAGGAAGAACTCTTAGCTGAAGACACAGACAACATCTGTGTCATAGGAATAGCCCTTTATACGGTTGAAGACGGAGACGATATCAAGGTCAAAATCCTTCCAGAATATCAAGACTATGCAGATATATTCAGTCAGGAGAGGATAAATGCTCTGCCCGAGCATACTAAATACGATCACCGTGTTGACCTGGTCCAGGATACCAAGTTGCCAGATGGGACTATATATCCCTTGTCTAAGAGGGAATTAGACCGATGATGGAATTAAATTAAGGAAATGGAGGATCATGGAAAGATCAGAAGATCTTCTTCGCTAATAGGCGCTCTGATCCTATTTGTGCAGAAGCCTGATGGTATGCTTTGGTTATGTGTTGATTAGCGAGAATTGAACAAGATTACTATTAAGAATAACTATCTATTGCCCTTGATGAGCGAGCTTAGGAGTAGGCTCGGTAAAGCCACTATCTTCACCAAATTGAATTTGAAGAATAGCTATTATCTTATCCGCATGGCGGAAAGAGAGGAATGGAAGACCGCTTTTAAAAGCAGATACGGTCTTTGTGAGTACACCGTGATGCCCTTTGGGTTATGCAACGCACCGTCAACCTTTCAAAGTATGATCAATGATGAATTCGGGGACATGTTAGATGTCGAAGTAATCGATGATATGGATGGCATTCTGATCTATACGGACACAGTTGAAGAACATGTCGCCCTAGTTAGGCGGGTCATGGAAAGGCTGCGAAAGGCAGGCCTTTGCGTTAGGTTTAAGAAGTCAAGCTTCCATAAACGGGAAGTAGAGTTCCTTGAGTATAAGATATCCGATAGAGGAATCTCTATTCGAAGTACAAAAGTTGAAGAGATCCGGGCATGGTCAACGCCCGAAAAGGTTGTTGATGTGCAAAGCTTCATCGGCTTTGCCAATTTCTATTGTCGGTTGATAAAATGTTTTAGCAAGATAGCTAAACGATTAACGGACTTGACAAACGAAGGTATCAAATGGACGTGGACTCCTTCATGTCAGGATGCTTTTGACAAATAGAAGAAGATGTTTACCACAGGTCCGATTCTGACACACTTTGATGATACTCGTCCAACTAAGTTGGAGACTGATACATGGGACTTCGGGTTAGGAGCCGTATTATCTCAACTCTATGAGGATGAGAAATGGCATCCTGTAGCTTTTCATAGTAGGAAGTTCTCACCAGCAGAGATAAATTATGACGTCCATGATAAGGAAATGGACGCAATAGTGGTAGCCTTTAAGGAATGGGCATATATGTTGATGTCGGTTGATGATCAGATATTGGTTTACACTGATCACAAGAATTTCAAGTACTTTAATACAACAAAGGCTCTAAACCGTAGACAACATCCATGGGCAGAATTTCTACAACCATTAAATTTTAAGGTTATTTATCGAGAGGGATGGTTAAATGAAAAGGCTGATGCTTTGTTGAGGCGTACGGACTACCGCCCTGAAGAGGGGAGTAATTCCGAACATTGTACATTTTTTCGCCCTGGACAGTATATTGGAGAGGAGCCTGTCATCTTGCGACCACACGTGTTGCAGACTTGCCAAGGTTTTCGGTTGCAAACCACCTTTCATCAGGCTCCTATGAAAGGAGGTGATAGAGATCAAACCTATTTAGCAATGCTAAAGAGACTCCGCAAAGGCGATAGTAAGGTCGATACAAATTTTAGTATCGAAAAGGCCTTGCTCCTGTAGCAAAACAGGTGGTACATTCCAAAGGATGCAAGGCTTAGGCGAACAATCATGGAGGCAGAACCTGATTCAAAGATTGCTGGACACTTCGGAACATACAAGACCATTGGTAGGGTTAGGGCTAACATTGATTGGCGCAAGATGGATGAAAACATTACCGAGTAGGTTCGCTCTGGCGATTTGTGTCAACGTAACAAAGTCATGCGGCATAAGAAGTTTGGACTCCTAGAACCCTTAGAAGTTCCGATGAGGCCATGGACGGCAATATCCATGGACTTCATAGTGGGTTTACCAAAGTCTAACGGGTATACAAAGATATGGGTCCTCGTAGAGAGGTTCTCCAAGATGGCACATTTCATACCGCTAAGGGCGGAGGAACAGATTAAGGAATTGGCCTTGACATACGTGAAAGAAATCTGGCACCACCATGAGCTTCCTGAATCAATTGTCTCTGACCGAGATACCAGATTCACATCCAAGTTTTGGACAAGTCTGATGCAGCTAATGCAAGTAAAGCTGAACCTCTCTACCGTATTCCACCCAGAAAGTGAGGGGCAAACTGAAAGGGTTAATCAGAAACTAGAACAATATTTAAGAAGTTATTGTTCATATCAGCAAGACGATTGGGTATCGCTGTTGCCTTTCGCAGAACATGAGTATAATACCTCAATGTCGGAATCCACAAAAGCTAGTACCTTTGAGATAAATTATGGATTCTCCCCTCAGACTCAGTGGTCGGAGATAGTGTCGGATAACCAAGGAATCTACCCAGACAGTGAACTTGTTGTGAAGGATTGGGAAGGCACGTGGCAATAGATCCGAGAAACTATACAGTAGCCATAGGAAAGACAACGGAAATGGCATGATCGAAAGAGACAGCCAGCTCCGGAATATGTCACATTAGAAGATGTATTACAGGCTAGAGGTAAGAATGCGGATAGGGTTATGCTAAACCGCAAGAACCTCCATACGAAGAGGCCTATGGACAAACTAGACCATAAGATGTTTGGACACTTTGTTGGCAAACGCAATGTGGGGTCTAGGGCCTATGAGATTGAGCTGCCAGAGAGATGGGACATTCATCCTGTATTCCATGTTAGTCTGTTCCAACCCTATCGTGAGGATCCTGTGGGCAGGCCTCAAAAGATAATACCAACACCTGACATAGTAGACTATGAGCCTAGCTATGTTGTTGCAGACGTGGTTGATAGGCGATGGTATGCGAATTCTAAGTCAAAGTTTCCACACCGCTTTGTGCAATATATGGTTGTGTGGGAAGGGTACGGTCCAGAAGAGAATTCTTGGGAACCATTCGAGATATGAGAAGATACCGCAATGCAAGCATTGCAAGAGTCCCATGAGAGGTATCCGTCTAAAGATAAAGACCATAGGGTTATAGACAATCCAAACCGTGGGACTAAGAGACGACGTTGATGGTCTGAGGTCAGACCAAGAGAAGAGGGGCTTAGTGTAACGACCCTCCGATAGGTAGCTACAATCACTACCACCTTAGCCCAAATGGTATACCAAGAGGTAGTCAAAGGTGGTACGGTCTAGTATACTTAGTATACAAGAGAGCTGGTTAGCCGTGGGCTAATTGGTAAGGGTCACATGCCTTAGTAGAAGGGCACGTGTGCAACCCTCCAAGGCGGCAGAGTGGTTGCTCGTTTGCTGGTTAAAAGAGGTCATTGGAGCAGCTGCAGTAACACAGTATATGTCGTCGCCATCTGTTCGACTAAATGTCGTTCGGAGAATATATAAGGGGAGTATGGGTAACCGCTAAAATAGAGGTCGCACATAAATGGTCTCTCCAGCACCTAGGAGTCTATCTTAGCCTACGGGTAGAAGGGTAGTCTTCCTAGTGGTACTTAGCTCGTCCAAAGAGGCCAGGGAGCTTTTGGGACAAATACCTCAGTAACCAGCCGGTACCTCCTGCCCTTGATTTGTAGCACTACTATGGGTTGTGAATGGGCTCTACAGGTATGGGTCTTATCACAGTAGAGCATGTCCCGAGAGGCTGGATATTGGTAGCGCCCACTGAGCCAACCGTCTGCCACCTCTCCCCGGGGGAGCGTGCATGTCAATTTATCACCTTGAATAGTCGCGTAGATTTAATCATGGACCACATAGCTTGTATAGACGAAACTACCACTGGGCCATTGAGTCCACCACCTAGGTATTGACTCCAGTTGATGTCATAACAGTTAGCCATTGATATGACTTCGATAGGAAGAGCTTATCCACCTGGAGTTGGATTGGAGATGCATTGCAGAAGCTGAAATCCTATTGACAGAGTTAAGTGTACCCGAGTTGGTCCGACTACTCCGGAGGGATAATTCCTGATGCAGGGTCAACTCGGACAGCCCTCAGCAGGACTGGGTACTCGCACAAGGTCGGAGCAGTGGTGAATGTCAGAGGCTTAAATGTGATATCTACTAAAGTTTACGCGTTTGGCATTGTACCTCGACAAGCAACCTTTCCTCGAGAGAAACAAATTGAGTGAAGCTTCGAGCTCAACTATGTTATGTTTTACCGTTGATTCTTCTGAATTATTTTACCTCATATTTATCTTCTACTTTGAGTGTTTGGTACTGTCGCAACCTTACCGTTCACCTCTCTACAGGTTGCTCCCGGTACAGTATATAGTTAAGCGCACTTGGTTCACTCTCTTCTAAGAATTGTTCATTTAGCCTACAGCTTGGACATCGTTTGATTACGAGTCGCTTGTCTGGCACAAGAAGCATCCGGTGGAATGAACAATGTCTTCAACTATGGCTATGTCCCGGTTGCAATCTCGTCCTGAGCGTATGACAGGTATTGAGGAAGAAATATCTCGAACCGCTGCATGAGCAGTCCTGAAGAGATTGGCTTGGTGGCCAATCCCGCAGCTCCTGACATATGACATTGAGAATGATCCTACCTTTGCGGAGCAAATACCTCGTATGGTCAGAGAGATGGAGATTGAACACCCTTGAGACTTCCACCAAAGTTTCACTCATGCCAATCAGTAGGATGGAGAATACCCCAGAATAGATGATGGAAGATGACTTTCTCTGATTACACAAAAGATCTCGTTGAACCATACATACTTGCGGAAATTACACGGCAGATGCAGGATGCACAAAGCCACCTCCTCAATCTTGCCGAAGAGCATCAGTATGCATTTGAAACTGAGATAATAGAAAATGCTAATTGTTGGATAGAATATCAGCGAAAGAACTTCCGCCAGTTAGCGATGTCCGATCAGATGATTCTGAAACGGGTTAAAGCCTTGGAGCAGGCCTCTGCCCAGGGGAACTCCATTGACACTGCGAATAAGCTGCGTAGGATCGCTGCCCCTGCACTTCCTTTGGCTATAGAACCCCCTTCTCATTATGCTTCTGAAGGTGCAGCCTGCATGATTAATGAGAAATATCAACCTTGGTTGAATGAAGTAGGTAGACAATTCATCGCACCGCAAGAGCAGCTTGCGCAATTGCAAAAGCAGGTGGCCAAAGCACATGAACGTCGAAGCCCTCTCGCAGTGGCTTTCGGTCTGGTTGTCCGCTCACAGGGAACAACTCCTTCAGTCAAAAACCTCCGGCCATCGTCACCTGCTGTCGTGGTTTCCAAATCCAGCTCCATTTCGTCAGGAAAATCATCAAGACAGAATTCTCCACAGGTGTCACCTCCGGAATGTATCCCCTTCAACCCCTTCTCCCTTACCACGATTGTCCACTGTACCTCCCCGTCTGGCAGTAGAACAAAATACGCCGGTGATATGTATCGAACGAGAACCACCCTTTGGGGTAGCAGGGCAAACCCCTTTACCCACCACTCCACAAGTCCCAGGAGCCTTTGCTTCGGCAGTCGCACCACCCGCGCCAGCAATTTCTTCGGGGAATGTTGTACCTCCTGGTTGTGCCTGAAGGGCAGAGGCGCCAGCGCCTACGGGTGTTTGTTCCCCTGACTGTAGGGTTGTGGCCCAAGCCCGGGATATTCGCTATGCGCATAGGTTTCCATGTCTCAAGAGTGACTTTGAGCCGATCAAGATTTGGTTGAGACCTTTGAATAATGCTCCTGAGCCAAAGTCAAAACATAACCGATGTGGGTACTGTGAGAGTGTGAGGCACACTAGGCATAGTGACTGCCCTGATTATTTAAGAGACTATGCGGTTAACACTCGTGCCGCTAGCCAACAACCTCCTCCCCCACCGTCTAACCCATTACCTGAGACAATGGAAGAAGACCTGCCAGGCGAAGATGGTTTTAGTGGGTCGGATTCACGTCGGGGAGGCCCCAGTGGTAATGCTGGTGGGAATGGAGGAAATCTTCCTCCGTGTGATGGAAACGCTGGACGTGGTAGAGACCCGGGTAATTCTGACTCCTCGTCAGATGGGGATTCTGACTTCTCCCTTCCTGATGTGCGGAAGTTCCTAAGAAGACGTAAGTCTCATTGGTATGATGCGAGGAAGGAAAAGTATGATAGGCGGTGTCATGAGCTTGCTGAGTATCTTCGGCAACAACGCAATGGTAAGAAGTCATCGCATCGACCCAAACAACCTGAGAAATTCTGTGTCGATCCGTTCAAGGGTGACTCTACCGATACTCAATGCTTCATACAGGATTGCAAGATCAAACTGCACTATTTTAGGGAATTCCTCCGCAAGGATTGGGATAAATTGAGTTTGGTAATCCCCCTTCTTCAAGCTCCCGCCAAAAAATGGTACCAGAGCATACACCCTTACATTAGTGAAGAGGGTACCATCAAGAAGGTATTCCCTTTGATCCGAAAAATGTCCTTCGCAGTTGGGAAGGTTTTCGGCAACGGCAGGTGTCAAGATTTGGTGGACACTCTGCTCGGAATCGTGCACTTAGGGAGTGGAATGATTTGACTATAAAGTCCGGTAAGATCGATCACTTTTGTGACGAGCTGATGAGACTGGCTTAAGAGTTGGAATTTAGCGAAGACTTTGTCAAGCATAAAGCCTGTGTAGGGATAACGACAGACCTTCGCAATGTATGGGCTTTGAGGACTCCGCTTCCTGACGAGTATGTCAAATACATCAACCTCCTCCGTCAAACCGGTGATCATTTGAAAGACGTTGCTTCCTTTAACTGTACGGCTACCAGGGAAAAACATCATTCCAAGCTGGAAAGGAGCGATCATAGGCAGTCTTCCGCTAAGAGACAGCAAAAGGCAATGAAGACCTCAGGGCCAAGCCAACAGAAACCCCACAGCCATGTATCTGGGTCTTCAAGACCTCAAGAAACTGAGCACCTGAAGATGCATAGTAATATTACTCAGACTCTGATGAACAAATGCCAACAGTTGAATCAATGCTCTCGATGTGGACAAGCCGGCCACTCCGGGGCAAAGTGTCCTTCAGCTACTCCATTTGTTGCGTCCTCTCCAGTTAATCGAAAACGAGGCACCGGTGAAGCTGGACACGAAGCCACCCAAGTCGCGAAATCGCGACGCATTGAAGCTGGTCCAAAACCTGCAGTTAAGCAAGTTGTAGCCGAGGTCTGCGGATCACCACCTCCAGATTTGGATATCTTGGAGATTGATACCGATATGGACGGCTAGGTAAGATCTATCCCAAGAGGTCATATAGATACAAAAGCTAACCCTACTGTAGCGCCCAGAAAGGGCTGATGAGATAGATGCCGGATATGAAGCAGTAATGTTCCCCACCAGAGGTACAACAAATTGAAACTAATATCTGGCCGTTGGGATAGCGAGATTGGTTGGGTTTCTTTTGTTATATTGGGAAGGGTTGCAGTACTTTGTTTTTTGCGCTTTTGTTTTATTTTCTTATGTGATTTTGCAAGAGTGTTATGTGCTTATCTCATACTGTTTGGAATTTTGGATTGAATTTGGTTGGGTTTTGTGTTGATTTCGTCAGGCTGGACTGGACTTGGCAATTGAAGTGATTTGGCAAGTTTACCTGAGGAGGGTTGAATACCCGAAATCATCATGGTATGATAGTAAACAGCCAAGCTATTGAGACCCCATAAAGTTTATCAAGTGATAAAGGTTATGCACCACCGTTTGTGGCCACTCTTATGTCGTAAGGCAAGAGACATTGACTAGCTATCGTAAAACCATACCATATTCTTATAAAAATACTAACCGCAATGTATAGGGACAAGAGACCCGATAAGCTGTTGAGGCTTGCAGGCCTTCCGCCGCATACAAGATCCATTCACGTGAGAGTGAGATTGGAATAGAGCCACAATCAAGAGAGATTAAGTGGTGAAGCCCTGTTATTGTTAGACAGTGGCGCTACAGGCGCAGTATTAAGCAGTAATTGGGTTAAGAATGCCCAAATACCTTGTGGATGGCGGAAGGAACCGACACCAATATTTGATACCAGTGGAAACCACATCCCAGGTTCAGGTCTAAACTATACCGCTACGGTGGATAAGTACATAGGAGATCATATGAATAAAATGTGATTTGAAGTGACAGATATGGCGACAGGCAAAGTGAATGGTTACCTACCAATGTCGTGGTTCAAGGACCACAACCCAGACATTAACTGGGAGCTGGGCAGTCCTAAGTGGCGATCAGAATATTGTAAAGCCCACTGCCTAAGGAAAGAAAGACACTTACAGTTCATCACAGAAGAGGAACTCTTTGCCGACGACCCAGACAATATCTTTGTCATGGGCATGGCTCTTTATACTGATAAAGGCGGTGAGGACATCAAGATTAAGATTCTCCCTGAATATAGAGACTATGCAGATATATTCAGTCAGGAGAAAATCAGTGCTTTAACTGAGTATAGTAAATACGATCATCGTATCGACTTGATTCCTGAGGCCAAATTACCAGATGGGCCTATCTATCCCTTGTCTAAGAAGGAATTGGACGCACTTTGGGATTATATTAGAGAAATGGTAGACCATGGAAAGATTGGAAGATGTTCCTCGCCAATAGGCACTCCTAAATTATTTATGCCGAAGCCTGATGGAACGCATCGGTTATGTGTTGATTACCGAGGGTTAAACAAGATTACTATCAACAATAAGTATCCGTTGCCCTTGATGAGCGAGCTTAGAAGTAGGCTCGGTAAAGCCACTATCTTCACTAAATTGGATCTGAGGAATCGCTATTACCTTGTCCGCATGGCTGAAGGTGAAGAATCGAAGACCGCCTTTGCATGCAGGTAAGGTCTTTATGAGTACACCGTGATCCACTTTGGGTTATACAACACACCAGTAACTTTCCAGAGTATGATCAATGATGTATTCCGTGACATGTTAGATATCGGAGTCATCGCCTATATGGATGACATATTGATCTATACGGAGATAGTTGAAGAACATCTCGCCTTGGTAAGACAGGTCATGGAAAGGCAGAGTAAGGCACGCCTTTGCATTAGTATTAAGAAGTCAAGCTTCCATCAAGGGGACATAGAGTTCCTGGGAATAAGATATGGAATAGAGGAATCTCAATGACAAGTAGAAAGGTTGAAGAGATCCGGGCATGGGTAACGCCCGTGCAGGTTGTCGATGTGCAAAGCTTCATGGGCTTTGCAAACATCTATGGTCAGTGCATAAAAGATTTTGGCAAGATAGCCAAACCATTAACGGACTTGACAAAGAAAGGTATCAAATGGACGTGGACTCCTTCCTGTCAGGATGCTTTTGACACATTGAAGGAGATGTTTACCACTGGTTCAATTTTGACACACTTTGATGACACTCGTCCAACTAAGTTGGAAACCGACGCTGTTGACTTTGCATTAGGGGCCATACTATCTCCACTCTGTAAGGATGAGAAGTGACATCCTGTAGCATTTCAGAGTAGAAAGTTCTCGCCAGCAGAGATAAATTATGACGTCCATGATAAGGAAATGGCCGCAGGAGTGGCAGCCTTCAAAGAATTGGCATATATGTTGATGTCGGTTGATGATCAGATATTGGTGTACACTGATCACAAGAATTTGGAGTACTATAATACTACACAACCTCTAAACTGGAGACAACATCGCTGGTCAGCATTTTTACAACCTTTCCATTTTAACGTTATTTATAGGGAAGGACGGTTAAATGAAAAGGCTGATGGTTTGTCGAGGAGTAAGGACTACCGCCCTGAAGGGGGGAGTAATTCTGAACCTTTTACATTTTTTCGCCCTGGAAAGTATATTGGCGAGGAGTCCGTTATCTTGCGACCACACGTGTTGCAGACTTGCCAAAGCTTTCCATTGCAGACAACATTGCCTGAGGCTCTTATGAAGACAGCCCATAGTTATCAAACCTATTTAGCAACGGTAAAGGCACTCCTCAAAGGCGATAGTAAGGTTGATACAAATTTTTGTATTGAAAAGGACTTGCTCCTGTATAAAAACAGGTGGTACATTCCAACGCATGAAGGTCTAAGGCGAACGATCATAGGGGCAGAACATAATTCACAAATTGCTGGACACTTCAGAACATCCAAGACCATTGGGAGGGTTAGGGCTAACTTCTATTGGCCAAAGATCGATGAAAACATTACCGAGTACGTTCGCTATTGCGATATATGTCAACGTAATAAAGTCATTAGGCATAAGAACTCTAGACTCCTAGAACCCTTAGAAGTTCCTATGAGGCAATGGACGGCAATATCCATGGACTTCATTGTGGGGTTACCAAAGTCCGACGGGTATACAAAGATATGGGTCATTGTAGACAGATTCTCCAAGATGGTACACTTTATACCCCTAAGGACGGGGAAACATATTAAGGAACTGGCCTTGACGTTTGTGAAAGAAATCTGGGGCCTCCATGTACTTCCTGAATCAATTTCTCTGACCGGAATACCCGATTCACATCCAAGTTTTGGACAAGTCTGATGCAGCTATTGCAAGTAAAGCCCAACCTCCCTACCGCATTGCACCCAGAAAGCAATGGGCAAACTGAAAGGGTTAATCAGACACTAGAACCATATTTAAGATGTTATTGTTCATATGAGCAAGACAATTGGGTATCGCTGTTGCCTTTGGTGGAAGATGTGTATAATACTTCAATGTCGGAATCCTGAAAGGCAAGTCCCTTTGATATAAATTATGGCTTCTCCCCACAGACTTAGTGGTCGGGGATAGTGTCGGATAACAAAGGAATACATCAAGACAGCGAGCTTGTTGTGCAGGATTAGGAAGGCACGTGGCAAGAGATCCTAGAAACAATACAGCATGCCCAGCAAGGACAATGGAAATGGCATGATCAAAATAGACAGCCAGCTCCGGACTCTGTGACATTAGAACATGTCATACAGGGCTGAGCTAACAAAGCGTACAGGGTTATGAGGAACCGCAAGAACCTCCGTACAAAAAGGCCTATGGAAAAACTAGACCATAAGATATTTGGAGACTTTGTTGTTAAACGCAAGGTGTGGTCTAGGGCCTATGAGATTAAACTACCAGAGAGATAGGACATCCATCGTGTGTTCCATGTTAGTCTGTTGGAACCCTATCGTGAGGATCCTGTGGGCAGGCCTCAAAAGAAAATAGGAGCACCTGACATAGTAGACAATGAGCCTGGCAATGTTGTGGTGGAAGTGGTTGATAGCCGATAGTATGGGAATCCTAAGTGAAAGTTTCCACACCGCTTTGTGCAATATATGGTTGCTTGGGAAGGGTAAGCTCCACTAGAGAATTCTTGGGAACCGTTTGAGATGTTAGAAGATACCGCAATGCAAGCATTGCAACAGTTTCATGAGAGATATCTGTCTAAAGCTAAAGACCATAGGGTTATAGACAATCCAAACCGTGGAACTAAGTGATGACGTTAATGGTCTGAGGACAGACCAAGAGAACAGGGGAGTTGTGTAATGACCCTACAATAGGTAGCTACAATAGCTACCACCTTAGCCCAAATGGTATACCGAGTGGTAACCAGAGGGGGTATGGTCTCGTATACTTAGTATACAAATAGCTGGTTAACCTAGGGCAAGGACTAGGGAATGGTTGAGTAGCCTTGAGCACTCTATTCGGTAGGGTAACCTTTCGAAAGAACATTCACATATGGTCAAGAGAATTATGGGAATGATACACGGAGCTCGGAAACAACTTTTGTGGTCGACTGGAGGACTTCTGGTGCGGTTAATGGCATAAGAGGGCAAAGTTACCCTACCTTGGGAATATGGGCATTATGCCCATGGACCCCAGTTATCCTCCTGAGGAGTCCAAGTTACTCTACCTTCAACGGCAAAGTCATACTAGAACTTAGAGGTCGATTGCCTCACATTCTATGGGCTCTTACAGGTTGATGGGCGCACACGCATCGGTGTGAGGAGGCTCCCACACCTGAGTAAAGGTAGCCCAAACATGCTATTGAACTTGGGCGTCTTTTGCTAACACCCCCCTTTGGCTATAGTGTTGGGACGGCGCCTCATAGGCAGACGGCGGCATAGTTGCTCGTTTGCAAATAAAAAGCGGTCATTTGAGCTGCTGCCGTAACACAGTGTACATTGTCGCCGTCCGTCCCATAGAATATTGTTCGCAGCATAAATTAGGGGAGTATTAGTAACCGCCAAAATAGGGGTCATCGATAAATGGTCTCTACGGGACCTAGGAGTCTATCTGCGCCTACTGGTTGTAGGGTAGTCTTCTGAGTAGTACTTAGGTAGTCCAAGGAGGCCGGGGAGCTGTAGGGACAAATACCTCAGTATCCAGCCCGGACCTCCTTCCCTTGATTGCTAGCACTACTCTGGGCTTTTCATGGACTCTAGAGGTATGAATCTTATCACGGTAGAGCATGTCGCGAGAGGCTAGCTATGGGTAGCGCCCATTGAACCAATTATCGGCTACATCTCAGTGTGGGAGCTTGCATCTCAATTTATCAGATTGAATAGTCGCATAGATTAAATGAAGGACTGCATAGCTTGTATAGACGAAACTACCACTGGGCCAGTGAGTGCACCACCGAGGTATTGACTCCGGTTGATGTCATAACAGTTAGCAACGGATCTGACTTCGATAGGCAGAGTTTTTGCACCTGCAGTTGTATGGGAGATGCAGTGCAGAAGCTCATATCCTATTGACAGAGTTAAGTGTACCTGAGTTAGTCCAACACCTCCGGAGGTATAAATCCTGATGGAGGGGAGAACTCGGACAAGCCTTCAGCAGGCCAGTGTACTCCCACAAGGTTTGAGTAGGGGTGAATGTCAAAAGCTTCAATGTGATATCTACTTAAGTTTAAGCGTTTAGCATTCTACTTCGACCACCAACCTTTCCTCAAGAGAACTAAATTGAGTGAAGCTTCGAGCTTAACCATATTAAGTTTTACCCTTGATTCTTGTGAATTATTTTACCTCATCTTTATCTTCTACTTTGAGTAATTGGTGCGGTCACAACCTTAGAGTTCATATCTCTACAGGGTGCCCCTGTTACAGCGGGAAGGCACCACACCTGAGTAAGGGTGGCCAGAACATCCTATTGAACTTGGGCTGGTTTTGCTAACACCCGCCTCTGGCCCCAGCGTTGGGATAGCGCGTCATAGGCAGACAGCTGCATAGTTCCTCATTTGCTAGTAAAAAGAGGTCATTGGAGGAGCTGCTGTAACACTGTAATCGTAGTCGCTGTCCCGCTGAGTGAATCTCGTTCGCAGGTTATATAAGGGGTGTATGGGCAACCATCAAAATGGGGGTCGCCCATATATGGTCTCTCCGGCACCTAGGAGTTTCTCATAGCCTACGGGTAGTAGGGTTGTCTTCCTTGTTGTACTTAGGTAGTGCAAGGAGGCCAGGGTGATTTTGGGACAAATTCCGCAGTAACCAGCTGGAACCTTCTCCCCTTGATGTGTTGCATTACGATGGGGTGTCCATGGACTGTAGAGGTATGACTCTTGTCATGGTCGAGTATGTTCCGAGAAACTTGCTATAGGTAGCTCCCATCGAGTCAACTATCGGCTACATCTCACGGGCTGAGCTTGCATGTCAATTTATCACATTAGCTAGTCGCGTAAATTTAATAGTAGACTCCATAGCTTCTATAGATAAAGCTATCACTGGGCCAGTCAGTCCACCACCAAGGTATTGACTCCGGTTGTTGTCATAACACTTAGCCACTGGTATGACTTCAATATGAAAAGTTTTTCCACTGGCAGTTGTATGGGAGATGCATTGCAGAAACTTATATCCGATTGACTGAGTTAAGTGTGCCCGAGTAGGTCGGATACTTCCGGCAGCATAGTTCTTGATGGAGGGTAGACCTCGGACAAGCCCTGAGCAGGACGGGGTACTCGCACCAGGTCGGAGTACTGGTGAACGTCACAGGCTTAAATCTGATATCTACTTAAGTTTAAGGGTTTGGCATTCTACTTCGACAACCAACTTTTCCTCGAAAGAACTAAATTTAGTGAGGTTTTGAGCTTCACTATATTAAGTTTTACCGTTTTGATTCTTCATGAATTATTTTACTCCATCTTCCTTTTTTACGTTGAGTTTTGGTGCAGTTGCAACCTTAGAGTTTACCTCTGTAACATGTATACAAGTTCCGGTAACTCTATACAAGAGCGGAGTGCAGGATTTCCTATGTTTAGTTTGATTACTTTGCTTACTTTGATTAGTTTGATTGTTTTACAGCCCCGGAGCTATATTAAGGCCCGGTAGCTTGTGTTAAGTTTAGTTTTGCATGTTGATTGTTTTATTTAGGAACACAAGTGAAGGAATGGTCATGTAACCTGACGATAGCATGGAGGCAGTGTTATGACTCTTAGGTTTCATGTGGGATCACAGGACATGCAGGGCAAGGTGCACTGCCCGGTAATGATCGTGGTTGCAGGATATCTGATTACTATCGCTCTGGGAGAACTCTTGTATT
>Ga0307509_10002813_pt1 | contig 27552 bp, 20 predicted proteins | sample 10_EM_MG_FD_202245 | JGI IMG/M metagenome (GOLD analysis project Ga0307509, IMG submission 202245) | Populus trichocarpa ectomycorrhiza microbial communities from riparian zone in the Pacific Northwest, United States - 10_EM | ecosystem: Host-associated > Plants > Roots > Unclassified | place... | reverse complement strand
ACGCGCCGCGCCTCGTGTACGCCGACTGGCTGCAGGAGCGCGAGCACCCGCGCGGCGAGTTGCTCGCGCTGTCCATCCGCGAGGGCAAGCGTACGACGGCCGAGGCCAAGCGATTCGGCGCGCTCCTCCGGACGTCGTACCTCCACGGCGAATTCACCGATGTCGCGTCGTACGCGCAGCAGACATTCGATCGTGGTCTGTGGCGCGAGCTCCACACCGACTATCGCGCCGGGACGCTCCTGGTCCGCGCGTGCGCGGTCCATCCGCTCGCCCGCCTGGTGACCGAGCTGGCGTTCGACCGCGAGCCGCCGGCGATGACCGACGTCCGGCGGTTCGCCGCGAACGCGCCGCACCTGCGGAAGATCACCTTCGAACAGCAGGCCGAGCCGCTCGAGGTTCCGGGGTTCGTCGCCAAACAAAAAACGCTGGTCCGCGCGTAGCGGCCAGCGTCGGGTGCGAGCGCGAGATCAGCTCAGCGCTTCTCGATCGGCACGTAGTGGCGAACCTTCTCGCCCGTGTAGATCTGACGCGGACGACCGATCTTCGTGTCCTTGTCCTCGACCATCTCCTTCCAGTGCGCGATCCAGCCGGGCAGGCGGCCGAGCGCGAACATCACCGTGAACATGTTGGTCGGGATGCCGAGCGCGCGGTAGATGATGCCGGAGTAGAAGTCGACGTTCGGGTAGAGCTTCTTCGAGACGAAGTAGTCGTCCTTGAGCGCGACCTCTTCCATCGACTTCGCGATGTCGAGGAGTGGATCGTTGACGCCGAGGTGAGCGAGCACCTCGTCGCACATCTTCTTCAGGATCTTCGCGCGCGGATCGAAGTTCTTGTAGACGCGGTGACCGAAGCCCATCAAGCGGCGGTTGTCGCGCTTGTTCTTCACGTCGTCGAGGAACTGCTTGTAGCTCGTGCCCGAGGTCTTGATCTCCTCGAGCATCTCGATCACCGCCTGGTTCGCACCACCGTGCAGCGGGCCCCATAGCGCCAGTATGCCGGCCGCGATCGATGCGTAGAGGTTCGCACCCGAGCTGCCGACCATGCGGACCGTCGAGGTCGAGCAGTTTTGCTCGTGGTCGGCGTGGAGGATCAGCAGCTGGTTGACCGCCTTCTCGAGGATCGGCGAGACCGTGTAGTCCTCGCTCGGCACCGCGAACATCATGTGGAGGAAGTTCCCGCAGTAGCGCAGCGAGTTCTTCGGGTAGATGAGCGGCTGGCCGATCGACTTCTTGTAGGCGAACGCCGCGATCGTGCGCAGCTTGGAGAGCAGGCGCGTGATGTGGATGTTCGGGTCGCTGTTGCGATCCATCGAGTCCGGGTAGTACGCGGACAGCGAGGTCACCATCGCCGAGATCACGGCCATCGGGTGACTCGCCGGCGGGAACCCGGAGAAGAAGTGGTGCATGTCCTCGTGGATGAGGCTATGCCGCGTAAGGTTCGTGCCGAACTCCTCGCGCTCCTTCGTGGTCGGCAGCTTGCCGTTGATCAGGAGGTACGAGACCTCGACGAAGTTCGAGTGCTCGGCGAGCTCCTCGATCGGGTAACCGCGGTAGCGCAGGATGCCCTGCTCGCCATCGAGGTACGTGATCTTGCTCGTCGTCGAGCCGGTGTTCATGTACCCGGTATCGAGCGTGATGTAGCCCGAGTCCGCGCGCAGCGACTTGATGTCGACCGCGTGCTCTTCCTCGGTCCCGACGACCACCGGCAGCGTGACTTCCTTGCCACCGGGGAGCGTTAGCTTGGCATCTTGCTTCTCAGCCATGGCGGCAAGATACCCGATCTCTTTTTACGAACCGCTCGAGCCGGGAGGTTTTCGAGGGCAAAAACGCGTCGCTTATTCCAACGCCTCGAGGTCCAGCATGTCGGCCGGTTTTCCCTCGCCGACGACCCGTCCCGCATCGAGCTGGATCACGTGATCCGCGAGCTGGCGCGCCTCGGCGACCGAGTGCGTGACGTGGACGACCGGCACCGCGAGCTCGGCCGCGAGGTCCTTCACGAGCGCCACCAGTTGCGCGCGCAACCCGCGATCGAGCGCCGAAAAAGGCTCGTCGAGCAACATCAGCTTGGGCGAGCACGCGAGCGCGCGAGCGAGGGCCACGCGCTGCGCCTCGCCACCGGAGAACGTCCGGGGCCTGCGGGTCGCGAGTGCACCGACGCCCACGCGTTCGAGGAGCGCCCGTGCCTTCGATGCACGCTCGGCGCGGGGCGTTTCACGCATTCCGTACGCGACGTTCCCGAGCGCCGACATGTGCGGAAACAATGCGAGCCCCTGGAACACGTACGCGAGCCGGCGGTGGTGGACCGGTACATCGATGGCGCGCGCGCGGTCGAGCCAGACCTCGTCGCCGAGCACGATCGAGCCGCGGTCGGGCAGGGCGAGCCCGGCGAGCACGCTCAGGATCGTACTCTTGCCCGAGCCGGATCGCCCCATCACGCACGTGATGCCGGGCGGGCACCGCAGCGCGACGTCGAGCGCGAACTCTCCGCGCTTGACCTCGAACTTCGCGACGAGATCAGACACGGTGCAACCGCCGGGTCAGCCGGTTCGCGAGCACGAGCAAGACGACGCCGAGCACGGTCGTCGCGATCGCCATGTTGCGAGCGGACTCCTCCCGCAGCGCGACCAGCTCGTCGATCACGAAGATCGACGCCGGGCTCTCCTGGTGGATGCCGAGCCCGTCGAACCGCGAGCTCGCGATCATCTGGGTCATGCCGTAGTCGCCGAGCGCGCGCGCGAACCCGAGCATCGCGCCCGCGACGATGCCGGGACCCGCGAGCGGGAGCGTGATCGTCGCGAGCACGCGCGCCGGCGAGGCGCCGAGCGTGCGCGCCGCGGCCACCAGGGTGGGCTCGACCGCATCGAGCCCGATCTTGACCGCGCCGACGACGAGTGGGATCGAGCCGACACTCGCCGCGATCACCGCGGCCTTGAACGTGAAGATGATGTCACCGCCGGTCAGCCAGTGGAACGCACGACCGACCGCGCTGTTCGGCCCGAGGATCGTCAGCAGGTAGTAGCCGAGCACGGTCGGCGGCAACACGAGCGGCGTCGAGATCAGCGCCGCCACCACATCCGGGAGCGGCAGCTTCTTCCACGTGATCAAGAGTGCGAGCGCGGTGCCCACGACGAGCGACACGATCATCGCGACCGTGGCGACCTGCAGCGACAGGAAGAGCGGCGACCAGTTCACGCGAGCAGGCCGGGCAGCCGCGCGACGAACACCGCGCCGAGATCGCCGCGCTCCTCGACGTGGATCGTGCCGCCGTGGGCCTCGACCGCGAGCTTGCAGAAGTAGAGACCGAGGCCGCGGTTCGCGCGCGCCGACGCGCGCCGGCGTTCGACCTGGAAGTAGCGCCCGAAGATCTGCTCGCGGTCCGCGAGCGGCACCGGTGGGCCGCTGTTGCCGATCGCGATCTCGACCACCCCGTCGATCCGGGTCGCCGAGATCCCGCAGCGTCCGCCGCGCGGCGCGTAGCGAGTGGCATTGTCGAGCATGTTCTCGATCACGCGGCCGAACAGATCGCGGTCGAGGTTGACGACGAGCTCGGGGTCGACCGCGACGTCGCAGCGCAGCTGGCGGACCTCGAAGTGCGCGCGATTGCCATCGCGTGCCCGTTCGATCAGATCGAGCAACCGGACCGGCGCGAGCTGCGCGCGCAGCATGCCGTCCTCGAGCTCGTCGACGTCGAGGATCGTCGACACGAGGCCGAGCGCCTTGCCGAGCAGCGTCTCGGTATCGGCGAAGTAGGACCGGACCAGGGGCGAGACCTCGCCCAGCTCGTCGCGAATCAGATGGATGTAACCGATCGCGGCGGCGAGGGGGCTGCGCAGGTCGTGGACCACGAGCGCGGCGAGCACCCGCTTCTTCTCCCGGAGCTCTGCCGCGCTGTCCTCGGTCACTGCTAGCCCTTCACCTGATTTCGACCGCCCTCTTTGGCGGCGAACAGCTGGGTGTCGGCTTGCTTGATGAACTCGAGCGCATCCTCGATCTCGCCCTTGAGGCTGGCGACGCCGATCGACACGGTCACGGGAATCACCGCATCCTCGAACTTGAACTCGTTGACCTCGACGAGCTTGCGGACCTTCTCGGCAAACGCCATCGCGTTGTAGTGGTCGATCTCGGGGAGCACGATCGCGAACTCCTCGCCGCCGTAGCGCGCGAGCACGTCCTCGCGGCGAATCCGCGTCTTGATCACCGACGCGAGGTGCTTCAGCACGTGATCGCCGGCGAGGTGGCCGAACGAGTCGTTGACACCCTTGAACCGGTCGATGTCGAACATGATCAGCGACAGGTCGCGGCGATAGCGCAGCGCGCGCCCGATCTCGCGCTCGAGCGTCTCGACGAAGTACCGCCGGTTGAACACCTGGGTCAGGCCGTCGACCGTGGTGAGCCGATAGATCTCCTCGTGGTACGCGTTCTCGATGTTGTTGCCGCTGAGGAACTTGAAGATGCAGCGGCCGACCTTGATGAAGTCGCCGTCGCGCAGCACGTACTCGTCGATCATCTCGTCGTTGACATAGGTGCCGTTGGTCGACCCCATGTCGCGCAGCATGATCGCGTTGCCGGTGTTGATGATCTTGCAGTGGTTGCGCGAGACCGCTTCCTGATCGATCTGGATATCGGCCTTGCTCGACCGGCCGATGATGATCTGGGGCCGGTTGAGGTTGAATTTCTTGCCGAGCTCGAGCCCGTAGATCACGACCAGGCAGGCTTCCTTGGCCACGGGACGGTCGCTGATCTTCGAGATCGCCGTGACCACCGTCTTGTTCCGGCCCGTGTCGCTCACCTGTCGAAGATCCTAACAGGCTTTTCTAACGATCACCGCTTGGTATCAGCGCATTCGAGGCGGTCATCCGAGGCGCGCTTACACTGGAGCACGTCGCCGTCATCGATAAGATATCCACCGCGAACGAAGCGGTAAGGCTGCAGCAACATCCGTCCGCTCGCGAAGTTCCAGTAGGCGCGGACGTCGCTCATGTTCTCGTCGCCCTTGGACGCGAGCGGCTCGAGCGCGGCGCCCGCGAAGTTGCCGAGATAGCGCGCGCATTCTCCCGGTGAAGCGCCGAGCTTGAAAACGTTCCAGTAGCAGTTGCCGTGGCCATCGCACTTGCTGCGATCGACCACGATGATCTCGGCGCGGCCGTCGCCATCGAGATCGCGATCTGCGTGATCGACCTTCGGCGCGTTCGACATCACGCCATCGCGTCCCGGGACGCCACACTCTCCAGGCTGGACGCTCGGGGTCGGGACGGTCAGGGGGGTGGTCCGACCCTGGGGGTGCGAGCAAGCCGCAGCCAGGGCCAAGAGCGCGATTGTCCATCCTCGGGCACGAACGGACATGGAAGTTGACCGTAACAGCAGGAAGACGCTACATCCAGGGTCGATGCGACGCGTTCTCGTGCTCACCGGCGGCGTGTTGATCGCGGGCGTCGCGATGTTCGCGAGCGCCGGCGGTGCGAAGGACGCACCCGCCACACCGCCCGCGATGATCACGGGCCAGCCGCTGGTCCAGACCGAGAAGCCGGCGACGCCGATCAGCGCGCCCGCCGCCGCGGCCGTGACGGCCTTGCTCGACCTCGACAAGATCGAGAAGGTCGGCGACCACTACGAGGCGCCGCTCGCCGATGGCCGGCGCGCGATCCTCACGCTCGATCCCAAGCTCCAGACGAAGGCCGAGCAGCTGCTTACCGAGGCGCGCGCGCCGCGCGGCGCGATCGTCGCGATGGCCCCCGATGGTCGGATCCTCGCGCTCGCGGGTCGCCGCACGGACGAACCGAAGGGCGGCAAGGACGGCAAGCCCGACTGGCGCCTCGCGACGGACGTCTGGGCGCCCGCCGCATCGGTGTTCAAGCTCGTGACCGCGAGCGCGCTCGTCGCGGGCGGCCTCGATCCCGACGAGAAGGTCGCGTATCACGGCGGGATCCGCTCCGTCGTCGAGTCGAACCTGCGCGATGACAAGCGCGACTCGAACAAGGAGTCGCTGCTCTACGGCGTCGCTCACTCGAACAACGCGATCGTCGGCAAGCTCGCCTATCAGCACCTCGAGCCGGGCAAGCTCGATCAGGTCGCGCACGATCTCGGGCTCGGCGCGACGGTCGCGGGGTTCGCGCTGCCGGCGTCGTTCGCCGAGCTCGCGCTGCCGCACGAGAAGAACGTCGACTTCGCGCGCGCCGCAGCAGGCTTCAACGGCTCGCGCCTGTCGGTGCTCGGTGGTGCGCTGCTCGCCGCGACGTTCGCGGACGACGGCAACCAGCCGGTGCCGCGGATCATCGATTCGATCGCTGGCGCCAAGCTCGACATCCAGACCGCGAAGCGCGTGCTCGCGGAGAACGTCGCGAAGCAGGTGTCGCGGATGATGGTCGGCACGTGCAACTTCGGCAGTGCCGCAAGGACGTTCGGGAAGCACCAAAAAGTCACCGTCGCGGGCAAGACGGGAACACTCGCCACGAGCTCGCCGTTCTACATGGAGCACTCGTGGTTTGTCGGATACGCACCGGCCGAGAAGCCGCAGATCATCGTGTCGGTGTTGCTCGGCAACCCCGAGAACTGGCACTTGCGTGGGCACGAGGCCGCACGCCGCCTGATCGACCGTGCCATGTCGGATGGTGCAGATCACGACGACGCCGCAGAAGTCGAGGCAAAGCCCCGCCACAAGCGGCATCGGTGATATCGTTGGGTCGTCCGTCCCGGGAGGAACTATGAATAGGCTCTTTGTTGGCCTGGCGTTGGCAGGCTCGGTCTACGTGGGCACCGCGCACGCCGAAACGCAGGCGGAGATCGCGGCGAAGGAGAACGAAGAGGGCAAGCAGGCGATGTTCGCCGGCAACTACAAGCTCGCGACCGACAAGTTCCGCAGCGCCGCAGATCGCGCTCCCGAGGCGAAGTACTTCTTCAACCTCTGCACGTCGCAGTACCAGCAGGGCATCTTCGGTGCCGCGCTCGCGGCGTGCAACGCCGCCGACAACCTGAGCCCGACGCCGAAGCAGAAAGAGAACATCTCGAAGACGGTCGAGAAGATCAAACAGGATGCTGCGGCGCAGAACATCGATCTCGCGCCGACCGGCACCGGTGGTGGCGGCACGCCCGAGGGCGGCACCGGCACGAACACGATGGGCTCGGACGTCGGTCCAGGCCCGACCGGCGGCCCGAACACCACGGGTGGTGGCCCGGTCTCGCAGCCGCAGTACGCGGTGGGTCGGCCGACCCAGAACCTCCTCGCGGTCGTGAAGCCCGAGCAGACGTACACGTGGACGCTCGGCGTCGATCTGATCGGCGGCGGCGGCAAGATCGGCCAGTCCGGGATGTTCGGCACCTCGGCTGCCGGCATCCGGTTCAAGGGCGACTACATGGTCAACCCGGCGGCGAAGTTCGGCCTCCAGGGTTATCTCCAGTTCCAGCACTTCGGTGAGGGCACCGACGCCGCTGCGACCGGCTATTCGCTCGACGTGTTCGACATCGGCGTCGCCGCGTACAAGCACTTCTGCGGCAACAAGGCGTTCTGCATCACGCCGCTCGCGGGCGCCCAGCTCGCGCTGATGAGCCCGGCGAACGAGAGCGACGGCGAGGGTAGCCAGGTGTTCAACTACGCCGCGCTCGGCGCGCGCTTCGAGCTCGCGGTGTCGTACGCGTTCGGCACGCGCTACGAGCACGTGCTGAGCCTGATGGCCGGCGTCAACGTGTACTCGAAGGTGTTCTCGGATCCGCAGGACGGCATGACCGCGGCGGAGTGGGGGCTCGATACGGGTGGCGCGGCCGGCTACGGCGGCCTCGGCTACACGTACCGGTTCAACACGCCGTTCGGCTCGGGCCCGTTCGTCTCGCTGGAGTAACTAGCGGGCGATACAGTTGTTGACCTGCGTGCGATTGTCGGTCGACTGATCGTTGAAGATCTCCGGCCGGATCGCGCAGCGGGTCTTGTCGGGATCGGAGCAGCGCGCGAGCAGCCGGCCGTTCGGTTGATCGAGATCGATCTCGAGCTGGCGCAATGCGCTCGTGCCGAGGATCCCGTCGACCTCCGGCTGATCCGGGCGGAGCTCGGTGCGCAGTGCCTGAAGCGTGGCGTCGTTGTCGTCGACGATCAAGACGTCGAACCCCGCCGCCGGCGCGAGCTCGATGATCGCGGGGACGCCGCAGTACGTGCCGTTCTGCGGGTCGTCCTTGGTGCACGGACAGTCGTCGCCCGGCGCGCAGTCGTGCTCCGCCATCACGCGGCTCGCGTAGACCTGGCGGCACGGCGCGCGGGGATTCGAGCTCGACTTGCCGGCGAAGTCGATGAGCGGGATGTTCGTACGCCGGCCGCTGATCTCGCCCGACGGCAAGAGCACGCTGTCGGGGACGAGCGACTCGTACGCGGGTGCGGTGGTGACGAGTCGGCGATAGCGCTCGTATGCCGAGCGATCGAGCAGCGAGATTCCGATCGCGGTCGACGCGACGAACAGCGCATCGACCCCGCGCTGGCTCTGGACCAGCGAGACCTCAGGATCGGGCGCGAGGCACGCATCGATCGTGACGCGCGAGTTCGGGAACTGGAGCTCGGTGCCGCCGACGATCGCGGTGCCCCCGCCGCGATACGGCGACGGGAACACGGCGTCGCACGTGTACGTGCGGCTCGGCTCGCTGCCGGCGATATCGGGGAGCAGGTAGATCAAGTCCGGCTCGGTCGCGGGATCGTTCGCGAGGTGAAGGCGGAGCGCGTCGCCGGCGAGCGCGTTCATCCCGACGATCGCGTCGAACGGGAGCGGCATGAACGACGTGCCGACCGCGCAGGTGGTGTCGATGCACGGATGGATCGACAGGACATCCGGCTGATCGATCTCGGCGCGCGCCAGATCGAACGGCCCACCGGCGGTCCGCTCGCCGTACAGCACGAGCTGTGGGGTCGTGATCCGCGGCGCGGACGACGAGCCATCATCGATCACGGTGAACGGCGACAGGATGTCGAGGACCGCGGTGTGGATCGTCCCGCCCGACGGGCCCATGCCGAGCATCAGCGCGCCGCTCGACGTGTCGACCGTCGTCGGGAACGGATCGCCGGAGAACTCGTTGACGTCGAAGCTGTCCGTCAGATAGCTGCAACCGCCGAGCGCGAGGAGCGCGAGCAGCTTCATGATGCGAACGGCAGCGCGTGGACGGTCGCGCGACGGCCATCGATCTCGACGATGCTGCCGACCTCCCACGCCGTGCGATGGAGGTAGCCGAGGGCGAGGGTTGTCCCGGCCTCGCCGGCGATCTGCGACGTCACCACGCCCGCATTGTCCTTCGCGGGGTGCTTGATCACGGCGTGCTCGGGGACCGGGGCATTGCCCTCGATCACGAACCCGCGCAGCGCGCGCGCCGCGTTGCCCTGCGCGTGGACCCGGAACACCGGCTCCTGGCCGACGTAGCAGCCCTTCTCGTAGTCGAGGAACTGGACGAGCGGGGTCTCGAACGGGAAGTGATCCTCGTCGACGTCGCACGCGTAGCGCAGGAACCCGGCGTGGATCCGCAGCTGCTCCGCCGCGATCTCGCTCTCGGGCACCGCGTGCGGGTGATCGCCCGCGACGAACGGCGCGGTCCACACCGTCTCGACGCCGTCCCACACCTGGTGCGCGGGGCCGGCGAGCGGCTCGAACGCGACCTCGTCCATCACCGCGTACTTCTCGAGGATCGCGCGGGTCTTGTCCGCGAGCTTGTGCTCGCAGCTGACGATCAGCTCTTCGCCGGTCCGCGCGAGATCGATCACCGAAAGCACGCGGCCCTTCGGGTTGAGGATCGCGCCCCACGCGTGCGCGCCATCGCCGAGCTGCTCGGCGTTGATCGTGGTGAGGCCCTGGAGGAACCGGACGCGGTCCGCACCGGTCACCTTCAGCCGCCCCCAGTGCGATCGGTTGACGACGATCATGGTTCTCTCCCTGCGGCACGCAGCCGCGCCGTGCGCCGGAACTCGGCGTCCGCGTGACGGCGATGGTCCTCGTCCGAGACGAGCTCGAGCTGCTTGATCGGCCGCGGCCGGCCGTGCTCGTCGACGCCGACGAACGTCAGGTACGCCTTGGTCACGTAGCGCCGCGTCCCGGTGCGCATGTCCTCGGTCTCGACCCGGCAGCCGACCTCCATCGAGGTCTTCGCCGTGTAGTTGACCTGGGCGTTCAGCACGACGATCTCGCCGACCCTCACGGGCGACAAGAAGTCGAGCCGGTCGATCGACGCGGTCAGCACCGAGCCAGCAGCTTGACGCATCGCGGCCACGCCGCCACAGACGTCGATCCACTGCATCATGACCCCGCCGAACATGATGCCAGCTGCACCGTTGGTGTGCATCGGCATCACGATCTGCGTCATCACGCAGCGAGTTTGCTCCGGGGTCACCCGGAGAGACTACTTCTTCTTCGACGAAGCGGCAGGCGCCTTGGGCGCCTTCGCGGCCTTTGCGGTCGCGATGTTGCGCTTGGTCCGCGCCTTGAGCTTGGTCTGGCGCTTCTTGCGCCGCATCTTCCAGGTTTTCCGATTATCGCCGCGTCCCATAGTGGCCGCGCTTATAACTCAAAACTGCGCGCGTGCGGCGAAGTAGAAGTGGATTCTTCCACGCGGGTCGTCGCCGAGCTGGGGCCGGAGGGGCACGGCGTACTCGATCGCGCCCACCCCGACGGGGGTGAGGGCGCGCAGGCCCATACCGACCGAGGGGCGGAAGTCGTCGAACTTCGTGCCGGCGAAGGTGTTCGTGATCATCCCGAGGTCGCTGAACGCCGCGCCGGCGAGGACGCCGATCGGGATGGGCAGAACCTTGTACTGGGCGTCGAGGCTCGCCAACCCGCGGATGTTGCCGCCTGCGGGGATGATCCGGATCTGGGTCAGGTTCGCGCCGATCGGCGGCACGCCGACCTGGATCAGCTCGGTTGCCAGCCGGTCATCGGAGTAGCCGCGCACCGTCGAATCGCCGCCCGCGAAGAACCGCTCGACCTCGGGCAGGAGGACTGCGCCACCGAGTGGAATTCCCCAGTCAAAGCGTAAATCCCCGCGGAGCAGCCAGCTGTCGCCGATCGACTGAAACTTCGAGACGGAGCCGGAGAGTTTGATGAACGTGTCCTGCCCGAACAGGAGATCTTCGGCGAACGCGCCGCCCACTTCGAACATGAAGCCGCCGTCGGGTGACAGCGGCGCGAGGTTGCCGAGCCGATCGACCCGCTGGTCGTACACGAACGTGGCGCCGGCCGTGCTGGTCCGGGTCGAGACCGCGACCTGTGAGCCATCCTGATCGCCGCCGATCGGCCGGAGCGCATCGACCTCGCGCGTGCGGAGGCGAAAGTCGTACCGGACGTTGAATGTGAGCACCCGTGCGTCGACGCCAGGCGTGCGCTGCCTCGACCACTGGTGTGTGAAGCCGACCGACAAGCCCTTGGTCGTCAGCAAGCCGAACCGCGGCGTGTCCTGCTGGCGGAGCAGCCCGGTGAAATCCGTGCGGAACGGGATCCATACCGGAATCGGCCACAACCATTCCGGGAACTGGAGCTGCGCCTCGGCCTCCAGGATCTTCGTACCGACGGTTCCGGTGACGCTCAACACGATGCCACGGCCGAGGATGTTCCGCATCGCGAGCGTGGCGCCGCCGTAGAGTCCCTGATACGTCGAGTCGCCGGCGAAGAGCTCGACATCCGCGAAGTGATCGAAGTGCTCCTCGACGCGGACCACGCCGTTGACCACCGCGGCGCTCGACGGACACGCCTTGGCCGTCGCATCGGCACCACAGAGATCCGGGAACTCGATGTTCACGGCATCGAACAGCCCGGTGCTGCGAAGCTTCTGGATGCCCTTGTCCCGGCTATTTCGGGTAAGGAGGGCACCTTCGTGCAGGTCGAGGAGATCGCGGATCACGGAGGTCCGGGTCTTGAAGTTTCCGCGCACCACGATCTTGCCGACGCGAACCGCATCCAACCTCCGCAGCTTGTAGTGCGCGACCATGCGCTGCGGACCGTCGGGCTCGAGCTCGAGGTCGACTTGCGCGCGCGGCCGGCCCAGCTCGTAGAGGAGGTCGCGCACCACGTCGGCGGTCGCGGCGATGTCCTCTTCGCGATACTTCAACTTCGCCACGGGCGCGCAGGTGTCGGGTCGCGCTGGGTCGCGCGTCGCAATCGCTGGCGTGGACAGCGTACTCGCGAGCTTCGTCAAGACCTTGCCGCACAGCTCGGTCCGCTCGTTCCCCTCGGCCTGGAAGTCGATGTCGATCCCGCTGAGGATCGTTGGCACGCCCTCGTCGATCACGAAGCGGACATGGAGATCGCGACCATGATCTGCGAGGACGAGCGCGGCGGTGAGCGCGGCATCGGCGCGACCGGCGGGCGTCGTACTCGCGGTGACCGTGACCGTCGCGTCGCGGTATCCCGCGCGGCGGTAGAGCGTCGCGACTGCTTGCCGATCGGCCTCGAGCGATGCAGCGGTGACGGCCGTGCCTGCGCCGAACAGCGAGCCGCCCGGTTTCGCGGCGACGACCTTGGCAAGCGTGGCCTCATCGAGCGCCTTCTCGCCGACGAACGACACCGACGCGACCTCGCGCGTCGGGCCGCTGTCGATCTGGAACGTGATGAGATCGGCGTTGGGCAGCCGCTGGCGGTCCCACGTGACCCGCGCGTCGAAGAACCCGCGGGCCTGCAGGAAAGAGCTCAGGGCACGCGCCGAGGTCTGGACCTCGACCTCGTCGGTGCTGCCGGCGGCAGCGAACGTGAGTTGCTGCTTGAGCTCGTCGGCCGAGATATCGGTGCCCTCGAACTTGACGTCCGTGAACCGGCGCTGGTCGACCGTGACCGTGAAGTTGACGGTGTGCGTGCGGCGATCGAACGAGATCTGCGGCTCGAAGCTCGAGGTGACACGGGCGGTCAGGTAGCCGAGCTTGTGGAAGCGGTCGCGGACCCTCTGGAGATCCTCCTGCATCTTCGTGCGCGTGAACCGGGCACTCGTCACGCAGTTGATCAGGGGGTAACAGTTGTCCTGGTGGTGGAACTCGTTCGCGATGTCCTTCGCGGAGATCCCGAGCCGGTCCGCCGGTGTCAGGTTGACCACGCGGACGAGGCCGGTGATGTACTTCGCGCCGAGATCGACGCGGACCCGAAGCTCGATCGCATCGAGGTCGCTCGTCTCGGGCTCGATCCGGACCACAGCGTCCGCGTACCCCTCCTCGTGGAGGTACTCCTCGATCCGGTCGCGCTCGTCGCCGAGTGCGCACTCGCGCCGGACCGGTTCCCACGGCAGGTAACCACCGGGCCGGACGCGCAAGCGTCGGGCGACCTCCTCGTCGAGGATCTTGTCGCCGAACCCGCTATCGACCGTCGCGCGGACCTTGCGCACGAGTGGCAGCGGCGCCACCGACAGCGTGAGCTGCGCGCCTTGCTTGGCGTCGGTGACCAGGTGCCCGACGACCTGATAGCCGTACTTGGCGGCAACCGCCGCAACCGACGGCCACGTCGCGGCCGTGAAGTTCGTGCGGTGCTCGTTGAAAGTCGCCTCGAGCAGTGCGTGCAGCGTGTCCTTGCTGTCGCCGGGAAGAAACGTGCCCGCGACGACGAATGCGCTCCACGGGATCGGGGTCGCGAGCTGATCGGTCGTCGGCGTCGACTCGACGAGCGCGCCGGGCGTGGTGTCGAGGAGCAGGCACGTCGCGCGGTCGGCGTGGGCTGGGTGCAGCGTGCCATCGTCGGTGACGGGTTGGGCCGGTTGCTTTGGCGGTGCCGCTGGCGCCGGTGCGGGCGCGACCGGCGCGGGAGTCTGGGCGCGCGCGTGGACCGCAAGGCACAGGACGACAAGGCAAGCGAAGCGCGTCACGGCGTCAGGGGATGATGAGGTGATAGACGGCCTGGGCGCGCCAATCGGTGATATCCGGCTCGGACGGGTCGGAGAAGTTCTTGTTGAGGTAGACGCCTTGGATGCCGATGCTGTCGGTGGTCCACGGGCGCAGCAAGTGCCACGGGGTCTTGATGTCGAGCTTCAGCGTGTACGTGAGGCCGCGAACCGTCGACTCGAAGTCGAAGTTGAGGGGCATGTTCTCGATCAGTTTCAGGCGGGCGGCGACCGACAGCGTTCCGAAGCTGAGCCCGAAGTGCAGGTTGTCGAGGTGGAGCTTGTCCTTCAGGTTGTCGCCGACGAGATCCGAGACCCAGTCGCCGGCGAGGTCCTTGACGATCTGATCGGCGAAGCCGTTCGACGGATTCGTCGAGGTCTCGATGATCTGAGGGTTCGAGCCGACACCCTGATCACCGAGCGAGCGCCGGAGCTGCTCGGGGTTGCGGCCGGCGACGAGAAGCGTCAGCGTCTGCGCGCGGTTGTAGCCGGTAGAGGTCTTCAGGTCCCAATCGTAGTGCTCCAGCGGTCCGGTGATCGTGAAGGTGATGATGTGCTGCTGCTGCGATGGATCGGTGAACAGTGCCGTGCTCGAGATGTCGACATGCGGATTCGTGGCGCGCTCGTTCTCCGAAAAGTCGATCGACCCGGTGATGTTCGTGAAAGGGGCGCGCGTGCCGGGGAGCTTGAGCTCGCCGTGGTTGACGCGGATCGAGCCGGCGAGTCTTGGATCGCGCGGCGTGCCGGTGATGTAGATCCTCGAGCCCTCGAACTGGATCGGGACGGGGGTGAGGTTGTTGTTGAAGGAGAACTTGCGCACGTCGAGCGTGAGCTGGAGGTCCGCGTTCGCGAACGCGGCATAGTCGAACGCGGGTCGCTGCGGCGCGACGGTCGAAGGACCGAACGGTAACGCCGACCAGAAGTCCATGTTGCGCTTGAACTCGCCGTCGACGAGGGAGATGTTTCCGCGCACGATCAGCGGCGCGCCCGGCGACGGGAGCTCGAGCGAGATGTCCGTCGCCGAGATCAAGAGGTCGACCGACGTATTGCGGTACGGCAGGTTCTCGACGTCGAGCTCGATCCGGCCGTGCTGCGGCGTCCCGTCGCGAAGCACGAGGTCGCCGCGCACGTTGTGGACGCGGCCCTCGCCGTCGATCGACAGCGTCAGCGGGTTGTCGGCGATCGAGATCGCGTACGTGCGGTGCTCGCCGGCGACGGTCGTCGAGACATCGACGCTGCCGCCGAGCAGATTGATCTCCTTGCGCGCGTTGCGCGGCGACAAGGTGAACGGCGTCGGTCGCTTGTCCTCGGGATCCGGATCGAACGTCAGCGTGCCGGTGACCTGCGGGAGCGTGCCGCGGCCGAAGAGGGTCAGCGCGCCATCGATTCGAGCGAGGCCACTCGCTTCCGCGACCAGCGTCGGGGCGAGGGCCTGTAGCATCTTGCCGGCGATCTTGCCGTCGATCAGCACGCCCCAGCTCGCGGGCTTGAGGCCCTCGAGCGCGATCGTGCCGCGCACGTTGAGCGCGCCGCGCTGGGCCGCGCGATCGTCCTTCACCGCGATCACGAACTGGTTGAAGCCGAGCGTGCCGTCGGCGAGGAGGAGCTGCCCATCCTTCTGGACCATCAGCACGGTGTCGACGCCGGCGGGCCGGACGTGGACCTCGTTGTTGACGACGAGCTCGACCTTGTAGGTCGGCTTCGAGAACGTGCCGGTGACCCGCGCGTCGAGGCCGAGGCTGCCGTCGATCGCGTCGACCTGGGCCTCGAGCAGGCCGGACAGCCGCGCGAGCTGGAGCGTGCCGGTCGCATGGAGGTTCATCGCGCCGGCGATCGCGCCGCCCTCGATCGTGACGACGCCAGCGGGCGTGTCGAGCGCCGCGCTGCACGGCTTGCGGCCGCCGGTGACGGTGGCGTCGCGGCAGGCGAGCTCGATCGCGTCGCGCGTGAGGTGGAGCGACATCGCGTAGGTCTCGGTGCCGCTGGTCCTCAGTGCGAACCGGAGCGGCGTGAGCCGGCCGTCGCGCGAGCGCTGATCGAGGATGCCCTCGAGCTCGGTCAGCTCGACCCAGGCCTCGGGCTTCGCCGGCTTGCCGTCGAGGGGCGCGAGCTCGGTGTGGACCGTGACCGTGCCGGACGCCCAGATCTGGACGGGCACGGGCAGCTTCAACAGCTTCGCGAGATCGATCAGCGGATCGACCTCGACGCGGCGGGCGGTGACCGCGAGCTCGACGGGGTACGGCGCGACAGTGCCGATCGTGCCGCTGATCGCGAGCTGGCCGGCGAGCGCGGTGCCGCGCACGAACAGGCTCGGCATCTTGCCGACCATGATCGGCGTGATCGACAGCTGGCTGTCGCCGACGAACATGCTCTTCACCCAGCTCCGGATCAGCCACAGCGTGCCGGAGGCCTGCGGCGCGGAGCCCGAACCCTCGAGGTGGAGCGTCGCCGAGAACAGGCCGCCGAGGATGCCGGGGCCGATAAACTGCTCGATCACCGTGAGCGGCACGTCCTCGATCTCGATCGTGCCGCCGAGGTGCCGCGCGATCGTGGTGCGGCCGCTGCGCAGGGCGGGGACGTCGATGACCATCGCCGCGAGCGAGCCACCGCGATCGCGGGTCGCGGCCGCGACGACACACGCGCCGCCGCGCTGCTTCGCATCGGTGCACGCGCGGGGATCCTCGGGCGCGAGGTGGGCCTTGTCGGCGCCGCACGCCGCGTTGTCGCCGGCCGGGCCGTTGACGCACACGGCGAGGTTCGAGACCGGATCGTTCATCACGCTCAGGTGGCTCGCCACGACCTTCGCGGTCAGCGCGGAGAGCCAGTCGAGCGCCGGCCGGTTCGGGACGACCGTCGTGCGCTTGACGTCGACGTCGATCGAGTCGAGCGTGCCCTTCACGATCCCCGCGAGCCCGCACAGCCGCGACGCGTCGATCTTGCGGCCCTCGAGGTGGAACTTCTCGATCACCTTCGGCGTCGCGAGCGAGACCACCCCGTTGCCGTCGAGCGTGCCGCCGAGTCCGGTCGAGCTGATGTGATGGATCGTCGCGATCTGATCCTTGATCTCGGCGTCGAGCGTGAGCGAGTCCATGCACGGGACCCCGCCGAGGTTGAGCCGGACGCCGACGGTCGGCGACTTGAGCGGCCCGTTGATCACGATCTGGCCGCCGCCGGCGCGCGTCGCGAACTGCGGGAGGCCGAACCGGCGGAGCCACGCGTCGAGATCCGGAAAGTCGCCGTCGATCGTGATCGAAAGTGTCTTCTTGACCGCGTCGACGTAGCCATCGAACACCGCGTGACTGCGCCCTGCCTCGACCGCGACCTTCTGGATCCCGATCGTGTCGAACGCGTTCTCGGTGAACAGCCGGCCGCGGTGGACGCGCACGAGCTTGTCGGTCGGGGTCGGTCCGAGCGTCAGGTCGAACTCTTCGAGCGCGAACCCCTTGTCGATGTCGCCCAGCGCGGTGAGCTTGCCGCCGAGGTAGCGCCCGACCGAGGTCGGGATCGGGTTCGGCAGGAACCGGCCGACGTCGATCGGCTTGACGATGTCGATGCTCGCCTTCGCGTTGTACGGCTTGAGCCCGAACGTCGAGCTGATCATGACTTCTCCCGGCTCGCCGCGGATCTGCGCCTTGGTCTTGTCGATCGAGCCCTGGTCGTTGACGAGGTCGACCTCGCCGTGGACCTCCGCGAGGGTCAGGTGGAGCGGTTCGGCGGTCGCCGTCAGCGGCAGGTCGTAGTCGAGGCCGTGCAGATCGAGCGTGACCTTCGGCAGCGCGATGAACGGACCGGTCAACGAGATCCGGCCGCCGAGGTTGTCGCCGCCCATCTTCGACTTGATGCAGGTGTGGAGCGTCGGACCGAGGTTCTTGAGATCGAGCGCGAGGTTCCACGCGCCGTCGTACGGGCGGTCCCAGTAGTTCTCGAGCTCGCCCGAGAAGTGAAGCTCGGCGCCGTCGCTCGCCTTCGGCGGTCCGCCGGTGGACGACTTGCACGGGATCGTGCGCGCGGTGAGATCGAGCTCGAGCGTGTTCGCGACGTAGTCCTTGTGCGCCCACTCGGTCGGCATCTGCGCGAGGCGGCGGAGCACGACCTCGGAGAGCTCGAGGTCGTACATCGCCTTGCGGCCGACCGCCCACGGGCCGTTCGTGCCGCGCGCGATCGGGAGCTGGAACGTCGTCCGCGGACCCTCGTCGAACACCCGGACCCGGCCGTGGCCGCCGCGCAGCGCCAGCCGGACGTAGAACTTCGCGACCAGCGGGTCGGTCGCGTCCATGTGGAGGTAGTTGTCGTCGTGGGGCTTGAACACCGGCGCCATCGCGAGCACCGGGTCGCGGCCCTGTGCGATCTGCTCGAGCGCTGGACCGACGCCGGCGAGGCCGGTCGACGCGGCATCCGCGTTGACGTCTTCGAGCCGCGCGGTCATCCCGAACCCGATCGAGCCGTCGGGGTTCTTGTACGGCGCCATGTGGACCGTCAGGTTCAGGTGCTCGATGTGGATGTCGCGCAGATCGAAGATCGGCGGCGGTGCGTCGGCGTAGATGCCGGCGCGAAAGCCGGCCTTCATCCGCGGGTAGAACGCGGTCACGATCGACACGATCGTCCGGTCGTAGGCGTGGAGCGGGTAGGGCTCGCGGGTCTGCTCGAGCAGCGCCTCGCCGCCGTGGAGCCACAGGTTGCGGAACACGAAGTCGTGGTGGCCGAACATCAACGCGTGGATGTCGACCTCGGCGGTGATCAGCGGCGCGGCGATGAGGAGCTTGCGCGGCTTGCGCTTGCTCCCCGGGTTCGGGTCGGGGCGATCGTCCGGCGTGCAGTCCTCGTTCGGGTCGCCGGTGCGGAGCTCCTCGGGATCGCCTGCCGCGATGTCGGCCGAGAGTACGCAATCGTCCCACACCTTGACGCCACGCACGGTGACCGGCACCCAGCCGCCGGTCGCGACCGTCTTGAGCGCGGCGGTCGGCCACTCCACGCTGGCAACCTCGACGCGCCCGCGCATCCGCTTGTTGAGGACCGACGCGATCTTGTCCGCGAGATCCGCACCTTCGAGCTTGATACGCAGGAACGCGAACGCGGTGCTGGACAGCAGCACCACCGCGATCCCGATGACGAGCAGCCACCGGCGCCGACGTCGAGATGACCGTCTCAAGCCTCTAGGCTCCGGACCGTAACACGGCCTCCTAAATTCACCGTCGGAGCGGCCGAATCAATCAACACGATTCGAGATTTCTGGGTGGCCTTTGGAAACGCGCTGCCTATACTGGTTGAGGACCCGAAAGCGAGGCGATGTGATGTCTGCCGAGACGGAGCCGGAAACGAAAGCGCTGGCGCCCCTACGTAGAGAGGCGCTCCTTCCCAACGAGCGAGGCCGCGGCCTCGGAACGGTTGCCGTCGTATGCACGATGGCGGGTGTTGCATCGGGCCTCGCGCTCGCGACGACACTCATGGCGATGCAGGTCGCGGATTCGATGTCGGTACGGAATTGCCCGTACCGCGTCGTCGCGACCGAGGTCCAGCCCGTCGAGGTCCGCATGGACCACGGCTTCCTCGGCGTCCGCTATGACACCCACTCGTTCGAGATCGACAAGGTCCTGCCGGGTACGCCCGCAGAGGCCGTGGATCTCCACGTGGGAGACCACCTGCTGTCGATCGACGGCACGCCGATCCACGCCGCGCAGGACTTCCAGGACCGCATCTTCGGTGCGCATCCAGGGACCACGCCGACGATCGTGTTCGAGCGTGGCGGCATCCAGGCGACGGTTCGGCCCACGCTGATCGCGTGGCCGGTCGCGCAGTACTAGGCGCCCGCTAGAACGCGCAGTACGTATTCGGGTCCTGCGAGCCTTCGCGCAGGACGATGCAACGCGACACGGTCTGCGCGCCGCCTTCGATCGAGATCACGAGCTGGTTGCCCGCCGTGGCAGCGATCGACATGGCCATCGAGCCATCCGGGTTGGCGACCTGGAATTCGCCATGCCCCGTGTCGTGGTTGAAGATGTAGTAGGTGCTGTCCTTGTAGTTGTCGTCCGGCGGGTACGTGAAGGCCGCGGTCGACACGCCGTCCTGGACGGTGATGTGGAAGTCCATCTGCGCCGGGTCGGGCGGGGGGATCGGGATCGAGGGCGTGAGACAGCCTCCCAGCCCGAGGACTCCGACCGCTATGAGCGCGAGGCGACGCATGGTTCCGGTGAGTGCTTCAGCAAGGCCCGATCCATCGCGGGCCGATCACAGCATAACGGATCTTGGCCACTTACGAAAACGCCCCGCCAACGGGGTTGGCAGGGCGTGGCGGCCGGTTGGCAGCGGTGTCGTTGTTACGGCGTCCGCTTGACCGTGGTCGGGAACATGATCGAGAGGCCCGCACCGAAGAACAGATGGTGCAGGAAGCGGTTGTCGTCGCCGAGGGTCGACGAGGTCCCGACGAACTGATCCGCGTTGTAGTCCGCGCCGGACGGGTTGTCCGAGAACGCGTAGTCCCGGACCGTCAGGTCGAGCGCCAGGAAGTCGGACAGGAACACGTGGATGCCGCCGCCGAGGTAGAGCCCCACGCGGTTACCGTCGTTGAGCGGCGGGTCGTTCTTGGGATCGTTGTCGGCCGGAACCGAGTCCATCCCCTGCATGATCGACGTGCCGGGGTGGGTGTCGTCGCAGTGCCCCGCCGTGGTCGGGCAATCCGACTTCAGCATCGCGAACGAGACGCCCGCCTGGAAGTAGAAGTCGAACGCGACGAACGCGGACGAGAACGCCGCCAGCTTGCCGTACCACGGGGTGAGGCTGAGGTACGCGGCGCCGTGGAGCGGCATCGAGTTGAGGTGCTCGAGGAACTGATCCTTCGTCGGATCCTTCGAACCGGCCTTCGGCGTGGCCGGCAGGGTGTCGACGACCTTGTCGACGATGCCGGTGTGGAGCGACGTCGAGCCGACGCCGATCACGCCGATCGAGAGCATGTCGCCGAGGTGGTACTCGAGCTTGAGGCCGCCGCCGATGGTGTGCTGGTAGTCGGCGTCGATCGACGACTCGAACAGCGGCGTGACCTCGAAGCGGTTCTTGACGAGGAGGCGGCGGTGGCGGACGGCGACGTCCTTCGCGAGGCCGTTCGTGCGGCGCGTGCCGCCACCTTCGTCCGCGTATGCCGACGTACCGAGGGTACCGACGAGCGCGGCACCGACCATCAACAGCAGTGTGGGCTTGGTCATGGGATGGCTCACCGGAAGGTCGTGTACTCGAACGAGGTCGGCACCCAGAACGAGAGACCGATCTGGAACATGATGTTGTTGACGAACGAGCTATCCGCGTGGTCCTGCGCGTCCTTGGCGGTCGCGTTGCTCATCAGCGAGCGATTCGTCGGCTCGAACTTGTCGATGAACAGGTAGTCGCGGATGCCGAGGTTGATCGTGAGCCACTTCGCGAGGAAGAAGCGCATGTTCACGCCGATGTTCGGCTGGATCAAAAGATTGGTGAAGCCGGGGAACGCCTTGTCGCGCGGCACGACTTCGGACTGACCGACACCGACGCCGGCCGTGAAGTACGACTCCCACGTGATCAGCTTGTGATCGAGGACGGCGAACTTGCCGTAGACGGGCACGTAGTGGAAGTCGAGGGCGGTCGACCAGTTGTACTGGTTCACCGTCGGCAGGCGGCGCGCCTGGCGAGCGATGAGATCGTACGGCTCCTCGAACGAGTGCACGTAGTACATGCCCTCGACGCCGACCGCGAGCACGTCGGTCAGCCAGTACGCGAGCTCGCCACCGATCGTCTCGTGGCGAACCATGTTGTCGTTCATCGTCGTGCCGACGTACGGCGTCAGCTCGGTGCGCCGGATCTTCAGGAACGGCTTCCGGATGACGACGATGATGTCCTTCCACGAGATCGGCGTCTTCTTGACGTCGCCGGACTTCACGACGGCAGCTGCCGCGTCGTTCGCGTTGAGGTCGGCCGCCAGATCGCCGGGCTTCTGGTTCTGGTCGTCGTCCATCTGGATCTCGCCAGAGTCGACGCCGGAGCCGTTGCCCGCGCCGGATCCGGCAGCGGGCTTCGCGCCCGCGTCCGAATCCATCTCGATCTCACCGCCGGCGCTGGCGCCGCCACTTCCTGCGCCGCCTCCTCCGCCCGCGGCAGGAGCCGGTTTTGGTTTGGTGCCGCCCTTCTTGTCGGCAAATGCGGTGCTCGTCACGAGCGCCAATGCCACGATCAGGGCTGCCCTGGTTCGATGCCGGATGGTGCGCATTCGTAGAGGCTTCATAACACGTGGAATTTTCCTGACTCAAGCTTGCGACACGAGATAGGTGCTTGCGATTGCCCGGTTCCGTGCCTAACGCGCCGCTGAAACATTGGGATCGGCGTACAGGGCGTCCACGAACGCGGCCGGGTCGAACGGGCGCAGATCGCCGATCTGCTCGCCGATTCCGACGAAGCGGACCGGAACCTTGAGCTCGTCCATGATGCCGAGGACCACGCCGCCCTTGGCCGAGCCGTCCAGCTTGGTGAGGACGATTCCCGAGATCTCCATGTCGGCCTTGAACTGCTTGGCCTGCTGGATCGCGTTCTGGCCGGTGGTCGCATCGAGCACCATCCAGGTCTCGTGGGGGGCGCCGGGCATCGCCTTGTCGCTGACCCGGCGCAGCTTCTTGAGCTCGTCCATCAGGCCCGCGTTCGAGTGGAGGCGACCGGCGGTATCGCAGATCACGACGTCGTAGCCGTCGTCGACGCCCTTCTTGATCGCGTCGAAGATCACCGACGACGGATCGCCGTTCGGCTTGCCCTTCACGATCTCGACCTTCGCCCGCTTGGCCCACTCCTCGAGCTGCTCGGTCGCGGCCGCGCGGAACGTGTCGCCCGCGGCGAGCAGGACCTTCTTGCCCTCGGCGGTCCACTTCGAGGCGAGCTTGCCGATCGTCGTCGTCTTGCCGACGCCGTTCACGCCGAGGACGAGCAGCACGAACGGCTTCTTCGTCGCCAGATCGAGTGGCTTTGCCTCGACGCTCAGGATCTCGCGCGAGGTCTGCTTGATCTGCGCCCAGATCTTGTCGGCATCCTCGAGGTCGGTCTTCGACATGCCCTTCTTCACCGACATCAAGATCCGATCCGCGGCGCGGGGGCCGAGGTCGGCGGAGAACAGGACCTCCTCGAGCTCGTCGAGGGTCGCGGCGTCGATCTGCTTCTTGCCGAACAGCTTGCCGAGCTTTGCGACGAAGCCGCCGCGGGTCTTCTCGAGCCCTGCCTTGTAGGCGGCGGCGGTCTCGGCATCCGGCGGCGTCTCGGGGACGGTGGGCCTCGGGATCGGCCGCGCGCGATCCTCGGCGGCGCGCGCGGCCTCCGCCTCGAGGTCGCGCCGGCGCTTGCGGGTGGGTTTGAGGTCTTCGTCGTCGTAGCCGAGGCGCTCGCGCGCACTCTGCGGGGAGCGGTCCTTGCTCTTGGCGGAGAGGCGGCGCAGCACGAACATGACGAGCGCGATCGCGACGATCGCTACGGCGAGCTCGATCAGCTCTGTCTGCATCGCGGCGCAGTCTAACGACGGATCCCGGCGAGCGCTAGCGGCCGCGTGTCGCGCGTTCCTGGATCGCGCGATCGACGCGCTCGTTCGCCTGCGCGAGCGCACTCTCGACCGCGACGCGCGGCGAGAAGTAGACCTCCTCGACGAAGTCGGTGAGCTCGGCGAGCGCGGGCGTCGGTCGCTTCGTCCGGACGTGATCGACGATCTGGCGCGGCGACCAGATACCCCACAGCCGTGGCTCGGGCAGCACCGGCTCGGCGGCGCGGCGGTAGATCTGGAACACGCGCTCGCGCACCGGCACGAGATCGATGCGGACGCCGCGGAGCTCGCCGCGGTGCGGGATCGTGACGGCGAACTTCTCGGTGGCGTGGCCGACCGCGCTGACGTGCGCGCGCCACTCGCCGATGCCGAGATGCTCGAACGCGAACGTGCCATCGGCACCGGTCGTCATCTCGAGCTCGGCGGAGTCGTAGACGAGGTGGACGACCGCGTCGGCGATCGGCCGGCCGCGTACGGTGTCGCGGACGACGCCCGAGAAGCCATCGTCCTGGGCGCGGCGCAGCGTCGACACGATGCCGGGCTTCGCGACGACGAGCCCGCCGTTCGCGACGTCGATCGCGACCTCCTCGCCGTGGGCCTCGGCCGGTGGTGCCGGCTTGCGCAGGCGCAGCCACGGCTTTCTGCGCGCGAGGAAGAACGCGGCCGCGGCGAGGCCGGTCGCGGCGAACGCGGCGACCGTGTAGGAGACCGGCACCGGCGCGGGTGCGGCGACCTTCACGATCTGCGGCTCGGACCGGCTCGGCTTGACGTACGAGCGGCCCGGATCGGCGGTGACTTGCAGTCCAAACGAGCCCTGGCCGAGCACCGACGCCTCGACCGAGAACCGGTACGTACCGTTGTCGGCGGTCGCGCCCTGGGCGAGGCGGCGATCGCCGGTGGTGAGCGTGACCGTCGCGTTCGGGACGGGGCGGTCGTCGTCGTCCATCACCGCGCCGCGGACGACGAGGTCGGCCTCGTAGGCGATCTTCGTCGCGGACAGCGTCATCGTGGTCGCGGTCGCGGAGGCGAGCTCGATCAGGACCTCCTTGGTCGCGGCCTGATCGCGGTCGTCTCCTCTATAGATCGCGCGGAGCCGGTACATCCCGGGGCCGCCGGCGTCCTTGCGCGCGAGCGAGACCTCGGTGCCGGTCTTCGCGGTCATCACGCGACGGAACGCGTCGGTGTTCTGCGGCGCGACCTCGAGGTCGACCGCGAGGCCGTCGATCGAGCCGCCGGCACCGTTGACGTCGTCGCCGAGCGCGCTTAGCCGGAGCCGCGCGCCCTGGGGCTCGTCGCTGACCTTCACGATGCCGAGCTCGATCTGCTGCTTCGAAGGATCGGTGGTGACGGTCAGCGGATCGGCGCGGTCGACCACGCGCGTGCCGGTGTAGCCGAGCTGGACCTGGACGGGACCGGCCGGGGCCGCCATGACGACCCGGAACGTGCCGTCCGGCTGGGTCAGCGCCGACTCGGTCGTGCCCCCGATGTTGACGGTGACATTCTGGCCGGGCAGGCCCTCGTTGGTGAGCTTGTCGACCAGCTGGCCGGTGACCTCGACGCCGTCGTCGCGGGTCTTCACTTTCGTGAGCGAGAGCTGGCTCTTGCCTTTGATCTCGACCTGCGGAGCGGCGTTCAGCGAGCTTGCACCGACGAGGAGGAGCAAGAGCGCGAGGCGAGCGCGGGGCACCCCTTCGTGATAGCACGGGGTCCGATGTCATAGGGATCTGCGAGGTTGGCCGCGTTCCGAAGCGGGAGTTGAAACGTTGCGCATCAAGCGAATCGAGATCATCGGCTTCAAGTCGTTCTGCGACCGCGCCGTCCTCAGCATCGACACCGAGGTCACCGGCGTCGTGGGACCGAACGGCTGCGGCAAGTCCAACATCGTGGATGCGATTCGCTGGGCGATGGGCGAGCAGAGTGCCAAGCACCTGCGCGGCAAGGCGATGGACGACGTCATCTTCGCGGGCTCCGAGTCCCGCGGGCCAGCGCCGATGGCCGAGGTCTCGCTGACGTTCGACGACGTCGGGTTCTCGCACGAGACGCTCGAGCTCGCGAAGACGAGCGACGAGCGAGATGCCGAGCAGCAGCTCGACGCGCTGGTCACGCCGGAAGAAGGGGCGAGCGCGGGCACCTGGGTCGATGCCGAGGGCAACCCGATCGCGTCGCCGCAGGAAGAGGTCGCCGAGCTGCTCGAGGACAAGAAGCCGGTGATGGAGTTCGCCTCGTACACCGAGGTGACGATCACGCGGCGCCTCTATCGCGACGGGCTGTCGCAGTACTACATCAACAAGACCCCGTGCCGTCTGCGCGACATCACGGACTTCTTCCTCGGCACCGGCGTCGGGACGAAGGCCTACGCGATCATCGAGCAGGGCCGGATCGGCCAGATCGTCAGCGCGCGCCCGCAGGATCGCCGCGCGATCATCGAGGAAGCCGCGGGCATCACGAAGTTCAAGGCGAAGAAGAAGGCGGCCGAGAAGAAGCTCGACCAGACCCGCCAAAACTTGATGCGCGTCTCGGACATCGTCGCCGAGCTCGACAAGCGGATGGGCACGCTGCGCCGCCAGGCCCAGAAGGCCGAGCGCTACCGCAAGTACAAGGGCGAGCTGCGCGACATCGAGCTGTGGAAGGCGTCGCATCGCTGGCTCGAGCTCGCGGGCGAGCACAAGCTCGTCACCGGCAACCTCGAGATCACGCGGTCGGGATTGGACGAAGCGCGCACCGCATGGACGGTGAAGGACGCGCACGTCGTGACCGAGCGCGCCGAGCTCGGCCTCGAGGAGCGCCGGCTTGTCGGGATCCAGGAGCAAGTCTACGAGCTGGATAATCGCCTTCGCCTCGGCGAGAGCAAGATCTCGTTCGAGCGCCGCGAGGCGGACGAGCTCGAGGTCCGGATCGCGGGCGCGCGCGACGAGATCACCGACGTGGTCGCCCAGCGCGAGCGCGGCGCGGACGAGCTCGCGGCACGGACCGCGGAGCTCGAGCAGCTCGCCGGCGAGGTCGATCGCGAGACCGCGGACGTCGCGGCGCGCGAGACCGCGGCCGCGGACGCCCGCCAGGTCCTGGTCGCCACCCAGCGCGGCCTCGACGAGGCGCGCGGCGAGCTCGCGGAGAAGCGAACCGAGGTCGCCACGTCGGACGCCCAGCTCGAGGCGCTCGCGCGGCGGCGCGACGAATCCACGCGCCGGCTCGATCGCGTGATGAACGAGACCGACCAGCACGTCGAGCGCCAGAAGGAGCTCGATCGCGAAGGCCGGCGCGTCCACGCCGAGCTCGCGACGCTGCGTCAGACCCGCCTCGACCTCGGCAGCCAGACCGAGGGTTTCGGCGCGCGGCGCGAGGTCCTCGCCGACGAGGTCGCGCGCGGCGAGGCCGAGGTCGAGACGTTGCGGACCGAGCTGCACCGGCGGCGGTCGCGGCTCACGTCGCTCCAGGAGATCGCGCAGCGCTACGAGGGCTTCCAGCGCGGCACGCGCATGGTGATGCAGCAGGCCGAGCGGATCTCGGACAACGCGCAGGCGATCCGCGGCGTGGTCGCCGACGTCGTTCGCGCGCCCGAGCAGCTCGAGGTCGCGGTCGAGGCCGTGCTCGGCGATCGCCTCGGCGGCGTGCTCGTCGACGAGCCCGAGGTCGGGCTCGCGGCGATCGGCTTCCTCAAGCAGGCCGGTGGCGGACGCAGCGCGTTCGTGCCGGTCGAGGTCAAGACCCAGACCGCCGCGGCGGCGATGACCGTCGAACGGCCGCGGTTCGAGGGCGAGGGCGGGGCGTCGACCTGGATGTGGTCGGATCGCACGGGGCAGGCGGGCTCGATCGAGGTCGACGACCGGACCCAGCTCGTCAATGCGACGAATCAGATCGGCGGCGAGGGCGTCCTCGGCCGGATCGCCGAGCTCGTCGCCTTCGCCGAGGGCTACGAGCAGGTCGGCAAACGACTGCTCGCCGGCACCGTCGTGGTCGAGAACCTCCGGCAGGCGCTCGCGCTCCACGAGCGTGGTGTCGCCGATCCGATCGTGACGCTCGAGGGCGACATGGTCGCGGTCGACGGCGTCGTCGCCGGCGGTTCGCGCGACGCCCAGGGCGCGGGCGTGCTCGCGCAGAAGCGCGAGATTCGCGATCTCGAGGAGATCGTCGGCAAGCTCGAGCACGATCTCAGCGAGGCGATGCAGCGGCTCGTCACCGCGAAGACCGAGCTCGCGCAGATCGTCAAGGCGCTCG
>Ga0307509_10002812_pt1 | contig 27556 bp, 36 predicted proteins | sample 10_EM_MG_FD_202245 | JGI IMG/M metagenome (GOLD analysis project Ga0307509, IMG submission 202245) | Populus trichocarpa ectomycorrhiza microbial communities from riparian zone in the Pacific Northwest, United States - 10_EM | ecosystem: Host-associated > Plants > Roots > Unclassified | place... | reverse complement strand
GACTCCTAGGTGCCCGAGAGACCATATATGGGCGACCTCCATTTTGGCGGTTACCCATACTCCCCTTATATATCCTGCGAACGACATTCAGTCGGACGGACGGCGACGACTTATACGGTGTTACGGCCGCTTCTGCAATGACCTCTTTTAACTAGCAAACGAGCAACTACACAGCCGTCTGCCTATGACGCGCCGTCCCAACGCTGGGGCCAGAGGGGGGTGTTGGCTAAACCCACCCAAGTTCAATAGTATGTTCGGGCCACCCTGATACAGGCGTGGGGCCTCCCCGCGCAGATGTCTGTGCATCCAAGAACATCTAAGAGCCCACAGAATGTGAGGCAATCGACCTCTAAGTTCTAGGATGACTTTGCCGGTGAAGGTCGGGTAACTTGGGTTCCTCAGTAGGGTAACTGGGACCCATGGGCATAATGACCAAATTCCCAAGGTAGGGTAACTCTGCCCTCTTATGCCTTTAACCCCTCAGGAAGTCCTCCAGTCGACCACAGAAGTCGTCTCGGAGGTCCGTGTAACATTCCCATAGATCGCTTGACTTTATGTGAATGTTTTCCCGAAAGGTTACCCTGCCTAGTAGAGTACCTCAAGGCTACTCAACTATTCCCTAGGCCTTATCCTCGGATTACCAGCCATGTGTATAATGTCTACGAGACCATACCACCTCTGGATACCACTTGGTATACCATTTGGGCTAAGGTGATAGTGATTGTAGCTACCTATCGTAGGGTCGTTACACCATACATCACTCGCTCGTTCAGTTGTTCCAGAAGGTTGGTATGTATCCCCATTCTTAAAAACTCGTTTCTAATACACCACTCTTCCATCCATCTAAACTCTTGTCATCGTATAGACTCTCCTTCTCTGGTCTGCTTCCATCGTATCGATAACAGTGTAGTAGGTGATGCCTCTTCTCATGGTCCACACATTCATCGTGTTCTCCATCGCATACTCCTCACTGAAGCCTCATGAGGACATAATACTCCATTCGACTTAACTCCTTTAGATGTTGGGGTTTACTAGGCTTTCTTCAATAATAGTCGTGTCCCCCGCAGTCATGCATATCCTGCCACTCTGCTGTCCGGATCTCTTTCAGGAGGGTTGTTTGGTTGACGTCATAGTCCACATCTTTCCATCTTCCATTATCGTTTAATCGCCTATTCTTGTACGCCTTGGCCACTCGATCTGCCGCTTCGTTTCGGTATACTCCTCGGTGTCCTGGAATCCAATCCATCCTAACACTCTCCTATACATTCAAACAACTTGCCATCTTATCCCACAAAGATGACGATGTTCCTCGGTTTTTCATCAATTTAATCATCTCCAGACCCGTCATGCAATCAGAGAATAATTGAATCCTCCTCTTTCCCAATCTTTCCAAATCTTTCAATGCCATAATAATGGCACAAATTTCAATTTTTGTTATACTCCACAAGTCTGGGACTCTCATTCCATGCTCTTCTTCAACTAGTCCGTTCTCCGCCACGACAACCCATGCCACAGCTGCCATATTATCTCCCTTGGCCCCGTCCGTATAGCACCAGACTTCTTCTGGTGGGACTCAATTTTCCGACACGTTATTGTGTTCCGATATCGCCGCATCCTTGTCCTTGATGATGCATATTTCCGGGGTGGTCTCGATAACCTCTTCCGACTCCCACTTCTGCTCCACAACTATATCATCCTGCCATTTATCCGCTATCCTTCCATACTACGGATAATCTTTTCCATACTTCCATTTAATATACCTCGCATATCCCTTCCGTTGTACCATCTTGGCTTCTATCGCCACTGGTTCCGATCCTGTTTCGGCCCACAGAATGTTATTGGCATATCTTGGGGCTCGGAAAGCTGATCGTAGCGTATCGTTCACCTCTATTTCGACTTGCTGAACCAACTTGGAGAATCTGGCCACGAATTCCAGTCCGGAGTATACCATCGGAAAGTAAACCGATTGTATCAGCCTCATACATTCCCATGACCCTAGGCCTTCTTCACTTCCATATCTCCTACTCAGCCCCCCAATTCTTCTTCTCACACCCACCCCTCTTTCTAGCCAATACTCTATATGGCCTTTCATGCCCCTGTCCTTCCCCAACCTATAACCCAATATCCTTCTCTTCTTCACTCCTTTGGTCGACACACCATCAATGTTCAAGCTTTCCTAGTCTTCCTCCCCCAACCCTATCCATTCAATTTTATTGGGGCTGAAGCTAATCCCTCTTTCTTTGGCTACCCCATTGCACAACTGGAAGTATTCCATTAATTTCTCCTTGGTTGAATGGATTTGATCCGTGCTTATCAATATGGCGCCGTCATCGACGTAGCTCGAAATCATCACTCTAAAGTTGATCCTCATTTGTATTCTCGGTCTGAATACGTCTGCAACGTATATCCCGAATAGGAATGGTCACAGCGGTGATCCTTGTGGAACTCCTTTGTTGAGATGGTAGTCTTTGGTTGTCCTCCCATAGAACCTCAACCTGACACATCGATTCATCGTCTATCTCTTAACCCACTCTGTTAACTCACTTGAGCAACCTCTTCCTCTCAGGATTTGACACAACAGCTTGATGTCCCCCTTGTCGAAGCCCCCTTCCACATCCATCGATAGCATCCCACACTTCATATCCTTATTGTAATCCACAAATTCGTAAATTCGTTTGAACATGTCATGCATCGATCTATTCTTCCTCGATCCATACTGAGTATCTTCCAAATCCTGCTCTTGGACTATCTTATTAAGGATCACTCTTTCTATTATCTTAGCCATTACCGGTAACAAATATATCATCCTCCACGATTTCACCACATCGTATCTTTCTTTGTCTCCCTTTTTAATCAGAACTGTTTCTGCCTTATGCCAGCTCTTTATATCGTCCCTCATCATACTCTCCCGTCCTTCCAACATCCTTTCATTGTCTATCTTGTACTAAAATCTCAGAAGTGGGTAACTCATTCGATCTATTCCGGCTGCTGTATTCCTTGGTGATATGTCTAGCACGAACTTAAGCTCTTCCTTGGTCATTCTTATATCCACGGTATTCCTCTCGAACTCCGTCTCCTCCCCTGATTGCAGTTGTTCCACTATAAGGTGTCCAATTTGATCGTGCTGAAAGACTTTCGTGCCGTTTCCCATCACCATAGGTGGAATGGCTCTTTGTCCTTCGAGCCATTTGACAATCTTGAATATATCTTTATCTTTCTTCTTGCTGAGGATATCCTTCATGTGTTCATATCGGGTATTGATCATCCTGTTTCTGAACACTTTCTTGACCAACTTCCAGTCTTTGTCTCCTTTCCTTCTCATCACCTTCATGTCCCTATTCATCCACTCCAACTCTTCTGTCCACCACTCATTCTTGTCTCTGGTTCTTCTTCTTTCCGGCAAGGATTCCATTACTTTCATTTTACCTTCCCAGCTGTCATCCCCTTTTCCTTGTCCGACCTCCAGCTTCTTCAGGTCTTCCTCCATCTTCTTCCAATTCACCTTTTTCCATGCCACATTGGTGATCGACATGTTATCAGGTTCTTCCAAAGTTATCCTAGTCATTTGTCCGCAATGTTCCAGACCTGTCTTCTCGATCAGTTGAACCTTATGTGGTTTTCGACTTTTCCGGAACAGTGTCAAATTGATCGTCGATATCATTCTGAAGATAACTTTGTCGTGCGATTCAACATCAAAGTTTTTGTCATCCATCCATCTCGCTAACCTTCTCCTGTATACGTTCATCGTGTCGTACCCGCTCATAGCACCCCATCTTGGGTTTCTCGCATTAAAGTTCCCCATTATCATATCACACCCACATAACTTCCCCATCCCCAAGTTTATCTCCGCAACTCCTCTATCAGGTCTGATATATGCCCCTCCAATCTTAACACGCCTAATCACACCCTCATTGTCCTTTTCTTTCCCTTTCAAAATAACCATCCACTCATCATGCTCCTCAACTTCCACCCATCCCACCAATCCTTTCTTCACAAACACTTCCACCCCACTCCCTTTAACAAAAGAAACTAACTCATAACCATCTTTCTCATGCTCCACAAACTCACCATCCTTCTTCACCAGCTTATTAACAAAAATAAAAATATCTACAAAATATTAAACATCAATCACCATATTCCTGTTTCCTTCCCCTCCCCCCACATTAATCGTACATATGAAAGCCGTCATTAACAAATTAATGCGGTTACTTCAGCTTCAACCCCACCTGGTAATTTTTTAATTGCCAGAACGGATGAAGACCTTGTCTTCTTAGGGATTGTTGTTTGGTCCCCTATTTCCAAGTTGATCCGTAATTGTTCGTCGACAGGATTTTTCCTAGTCGTCAGATTGGTGATTCAGAATCTATTCCGACTTCTATCGTTCACCCTATGGGCCGATGTGTTGTCGCTCTCTACGGGCTTCGCTTTTCCATATCTCGCTTGAGTTGATCTGTTTCTTAGCACCTTACACTCTCTAAACCTGGTAAAGTGTGCATCCGATTCACACAAATTACACATTCTCCTGCAGTGCATGCATGCCACTCCTTTCAGTGCAGGGCAATCCATGATAGGACACTTGAGCTCTGTCGACAGGTGTCGCTTCCCACACCATTTGCACACCGGTTCACTTTTACACTCTGGGAGTGTATGTCCAACCGTACAACATCGGTCGCAAATCCTGGTCTCCGTTAGTTCTCTCCATATTCTGCAAAACATTTTCCTCCCTGATACCAACATTTTTGGTTTGTCCTTACTTAACATTTCTTTCAGGTACTCATTATCTTCACAGAGCAGAGTCATACCAGCCGTGGATTGTCTCCTTTCTTTCATGATGTTTAACTTTCCTACCCATGAAGGTCTAGCTTCGATATGGATACCTGGATTGCTCTTGTCAATGTCAGCCACCATTCCGTCAAAGCTCGTTGTTTCCTGCCAGTCCTCGATTTTCCATTCTCTTCTGTATCTGTTCTTAGTCAGTGGAACCATTGCCACATATATCTTGACCTTTTTTGTATCTCTTACGAATTCAAATTCATCAAGTCCCATCTCATTAAGGGACTGTGTCATCACTTCTCCTGCTTTAACAAGTTCCTCTGCTTTGGTTCTTGCTAATGTCAGCTCAATATCTCCCCATCTATTCTTCCCCACAATACTAAAGTATCCATCAATGTTGAAACTCTTTAGTGTCTGGTTCAACTTCACCCTTATTTTCTCTGGCGATACACCCTCCAGTAGAGTGTGTTTAACTCCTTTCCCTCCTAAAAACTTAATTTTGAGGTGCCTTTCCCTCAATATCGGAACATCATGTTTAATAATGTTCATCTTCTTAGCCACAGTTTTCCTTTCCGCTTTCCAGCCCACTTTCGTAAACCCGTCCTTGTCACCCTCCTTGGCTACTGTAGACCAGCTCTTTTTCTCTGGTAGGTTCATACTTCGCTTGTTAGCAAATGACCCAACATTATTTCTATATGCTGGAACGTCAGCATCATTGTTTCTCTTCACCATTCCCTTCTCCATATCCATCTTTCCACTTGTTCCCCCTTCAACCTTCCTGGTTAGTACTGTTTGGGTATGTACGGTACCTCTCTTCCATTTCCTTTCGCAATCGTGCATTGGTTATATGCAATTTTCCCTTCCTTAATATCCGCTACCACTTCCTCCATCCTCTCCTTCAGGTTATCATTCTCATCTCTCATTTCCATCACCAATCTTTCGAACCTAACAATCCTGTCGTGGTCTGACAGTGTCGACTGTACCACCACCTCTTCTTCATCCTCCGACATTTCCATTTCTACTCCTGGCACATATTGTCCATATTCCATTTCCTCCAATGCTTCCATAAGCGCATTGTTTCCGCTGCTACCGTAAGGCATGATTGACGGCAATGGGATCGGGGTTTGGTTCACAGGAGATTTTTCTATCTCCTCCACGCTACTCTCATGTTTCTTGAGTTTCAAGCCTCTTCTTTGTTCGGGGGCTTTCTTTCCCGAACTTTTCACTTCAATCCCAGCATGCTTACTGTCCCCGATACCATTTCCTTCTGTGGTCTTGCCGTTTTCTAGACTCATTGCCGTGTCAGTAGCAATCGCTTTACCTTTCTTCTTGGGCACATAGTCTTCGTCGGATGTTCTATCATCCTTATAATTCTTGTATAATATCCTTTCAGATGATTGTGGTCTGTCAAGGATAATGCTGTTCCCCCATGATGAAACTGCAGATGTAGCCGGACTCTCCATTGAAACGTAGTTCTCGCTCTCGGGAATTGATGAACGAATGTATTCGGTATCCTGCGAGTATTCGAACAGTATGCCTGCAGACTGTTCTTTGTTAACACCACAACCATTGCCGCATCCAATGGTTATCACCACTCCTTTTAACACCATCTCTAATTCCGAAATCACTTTCAGGTCAGCCATCCCAACAACCTTCATGATTTCCTCATTTTCATCCTTGTTAAAACAATTCTCATCATATTTCAACTCGATCGGTAACCCTGATGGCAACGCATACGAAGTCATGACCACCCTTCTTACCAAAGCACTATCCTTCCCAATTTCCTCTCTTTTACCCATTCTTCCTGGGGGTTTGGAATTATCCATCACCCCAACCATCCAAATCTATCTACTTTTATCAAAGTTAATATCAAAAAAAATACAAAACCCCTCAAAACAATAAAACCAAACTAAAAACTCAATAAAACAAACAAAAACAACTCAAAATACCTAAAAAATAATCAAATAAACAAACCAAATAAAAAAAATACTCAGCTTGTAACTATTGTCACTTATGTGTTGGCAATCCGTAATTCGCTCGCCCAGTGTTGGGTTGAATATTACTTGTTAACCGTCAAAATGTGACACATCACAATATTGTAGCGAAAATGTTGTAACAAAGAGCCCCCCCTTCTGTTACCATTTTTCACAATCCCTAATTCAACCCCTCCCCCTTCTAACCCCCCGGGTTCGATCACTGAAGAGCTTCTTTGCAATATTGACACTGAGGTAGTGGAGATAGGGGCGAGAGGGCTAAGGGCACCAACGGTCAGGGAATTGGGAGATTTACGACTGTGGTTAGGTTATTGGTAGGCAAACATGGAGGCCCAGACCAATGTTGCGACGAAGGGGGGATTGGATCAAAAAAGTGATCGAAGGGCTACAACTCACTTTTTCAAACCAGGAGATTATAAGATAGAACCCCTTCTGAGAAAAATGGTAAACAAGGTAAACAATGACATTTGAAGGCAGCTAGAAGCATAGAAACAAATAAAATAAGAGGCAAAGGTAGCAAAACGTAGCAGAAGAAGAAAACAAACTAGCGCCAGTGCATCTCTTTGCTTTCACCTGAGCAATGAATACTCACGCATATGGGTTGAAGGTGGAAATTTCCGTAGGGGTTCCTGCTATTTTTGCTTAGTAAGACATTAAAGAACCCCCCTTCTATCCCGATATTCAAAAGCCTTGATTCAAACACCCTCGTTTTAACCCCCCAAGTTTGATGCTGAAGGCCTTTGCAGCACTGGCCTATACTCCCAGAAAGGTTGACAACTTATGATTACCCTACCTTACCTTAACTTTGGGTTTTGAGTTAATAGATGTCAACCAAACTGTCAGGCATATTGGAAGGCTCAGCCTTCCCTTAGTGAATAAAGACACAAAGTTACCCTACCTCAAGTTCTGAGTTCAGGGGTTTCAAAGTAACATCCACCTACCACACCAGCATTTGGACGGTGCTAGGCAGGCAAATACTGCCATAGTAGTATTGTCTTACCAAAGACACATCAGCAAGAAAATACCCTGTGTCTGGTACGTCAGCGTAGCATCCTGTGCGTCCTGAGTTCTGTGGCAATGTCCGCTCATATCCCCTGCGTCCTGAGTTGCGTTGCAATCCCCACCCACATCCTATTCCCCCTGGATTACGGTACCCCCTTCTTGCTCTCCTGATGCAACATAGCCTGATACAAGTGTCCTGAATACGCCCAGCCTCTGCTGCCTGTTATTTATTTCTCCTGATGCATCCAGCCTGTTTTTGGGTCTTACTTACGTCTATAAGGATAATGAAATCGCTGCTGCTCCCTGCGTTGATTGGCATTGGGAGCAGTAGCTCTTTTTCTTCTTTGGTTTCTTCTTCTCTGTGGGCTGGTAATCTACTAAACAGCCAGCAGCATGATTTATTCGATATTATGATTCTACAGGATGCTTTGTATGTACAGTCGTAGATTTTATACTAAGATCCTCTCGTATCGCCGACGCAAAAGGGAATCACAAATTCGTTGTATGACTTCCCGATCCCTTAATAAACCTCGTTAAATATTCTCAGATCAATCCGGCTGTTGACAATCCAGCGCTGTTCCACCTCCGGTATCAGGTGGGCCAGGCCCAGAATTGTCACTCTATCCACTACAGTAAACACACTGGCATCCGCCTTAATTTGAATTGTAACTAGGCCATGTATGTCAGATAGACGCCTAGAGTTGACAGGGCTGGCGAAATGAAGGCCGGCGAGCTAGCGCAGTGAATTCTCGGATCTGTCGTCCCTGATTTTGGAGAGAGCAATGAGCTTGGCTGGAAGATAGCCTCTAAGTGCACAGTATATCTCTTCGGTACCAGCCCTCACCCAAACCCAATTGTTGCAACTTCCCTGATTTCTAAACTGTATTGCCCCAGAACATCGTAGGCAGTGGATGTCGTATACTTCGGATTCCTGGAACATTGCAATAGGGATTTCAACTTGGATCAGTAGCTCAACTAGAAGTGATTCAAGTATTGCTGGGTCTTCCTGAAGTCGGGGCTCTGGCGGTAGATTATACCAGCCAAATCATATCAATTCACGACATAGAATCTGAGAGGAAATTCCCGGGACCGTGGAAAAATGATCCAGGTTGGCAAAATCGCCCAGGGGTCCTTTAAGGATTCTCTTACAGGTGATCGGCTTCAGATGGGGGGGGCTACTTGTCATTTCCAAATGTTGCAAGACCTCAGGAGAGAGATCACCACCGTGACGTGAGATACATGCCAAGTTCAATAGTCTCATTCAGATTGCATGCTGAGAACAATAGCTGTGCATGATTTGAAGTGAGGCATTATTCTTATACGATTGGTGCCATCTATCCTTGATTTGTGTCTTATACGCAAGTTTGGCGGTCTCGGTCGAATACATCGGAATATTGCCAAATTGGCGTATATGATCAGCAAAGTCACTTAGCAGATGTATCTTGATAAAGTTGAAATGCGATTCACTATAGATCATCTCCATACGTCGCTCATTCTGTTCTTCCCAGTCTGCGTCCAGGTTCCGGAGCTATTTTGAGGGTTCAATGCCCTCGCCCGTCTGAGCCCTGTGATGTCGCAGCTCCCTTCGTTGCTCATTAATCTTCGTCCAGGTGTGTTTGGTTACTCGATACTCTAAAAAGATATCGTTCATCTGGTGAAACTAATCCAGATAATCTTCCATATAAGTGATTGTTTCTGACGTGTGACTTCGGTACTGCGCCATCATATTGAAGTCAGCAAGCGCCTTGACACACTCGAGGGCATGCTTAAAAAGTATAACTTGGGCACTCCTGGGCTGACTTAGCGCCAGGGCGAGAAAGCCCAAAGTAGAGCACCGCAGATTTCTCATCTCCTTCCCTTGCCACTGAGTAATCTCGCGGTATCCTTTTTTAGGTACTAGGAATCCTGAGTAGGGCGGTAGTGACTTCCAAATTGCTTCAAATGCATCAAGTCATCCGTGCTTCTTCAGAAAGCCCTGTATCCAGTCCATCATGTGCTTGAATATTCCAAGATTAACGGTATAGAGCATGTCTGGTTTGTGTAGATCGGACGGCAAAACCCGGGGGAGCCTGTAAAATACATTTTGACCAAAACTAATTCCAAGACTAGCAGGTGTGATGTCGTCGTTCGTTTCTGCAATCTGGTTTCCACCTTTGAAACATTGATATCTTGCGTAATATCAAACTGGATAGACTTTGGTGTTGGATCCCAATTGTCCTGTGGGCACCTCACATATAGGACAGATGTTGGATTTGATTCCGTGCAGAGCGACATTTTCTATGTGGTCGGCAATCCACACTGCCAAGATTGGGAAGCACCTCCAAACCTTCCCATTGGCACAATCAATTGGTACGCAATTACGTGCCGGGTCTTGTGGAGGTGATAAAATGCATTTGTATCCATCTTGTAGAGTGTCGGCATTGATTTCTCTCTGGTGTTGATCTGCCTTGGAGGACTTTGATACTTTTTGGGGAACAGGCAATAATGCGAAAAGCAGAACTGCTATTGATGCAGGGCTGTTGCGCCAGATTGAGGGAAGATTTCCGAGAGTAAGATATACTGGCTACGCTGTCTTGTCACCTGAGAGGTTCGTGAGATGCATCTGATGTGACATCCCTATGATCGGAATAAGAGTCGCATAGTGTGGAAGTACCTGCTAGAATTCTTAAGCTATTGTCTCGTTAAAAAGGGTTAGGATGCAGTACTTGAACATCCCACCAGCAGTCTGCCATGGGCATTTCCACATATATCCTTTGTCCACACAGGTCATATTCATGGCACAGCGCATGAACGAAGTCATCTCGGTAGGTAATCTGGTGCAGGCGATATCTGACGCAATCTAGGACGTTGCGATAGAAGAATAGTGATGTTCGCTTGCCATCATCAACCGGTCCTTCGTACCATTGGAGATATGCACTGTGAGGATCCAATGTGCGGAGGTGGTTCTCAAGTGTATGCATAGAGCTATACCCGGCCAATGATGCATCACTAAGGCCACTCGAGAAGTATTCATTGATTCGTGACTTAGGTACTTTACCCTTGATAAACCAAGATACTAGCTTGAAACATGCACTAGTGAATGGCGACCATGGATCTGGACACAGATTGCTGTCTTCTTGCTCAAAACCAGTGACCTCTCGGAGAGAAGAACCAGCGCCTTCATAAATGGGGAGTTTACTGGGTAACCCACTTGAAGGTTCTTTGAGTATCTCTGTACCAAACTCGTGACTGATGTCATTGAATGCATTATACTCATGTCCGCTGGGTTCAGGATCAGATTCGTAGTCTGAATCTGGGCCTTGATGCCCATCGTGGCGCTTTATATCGCTTTCATTGTTATTATTAATCGCAGTTGAACATTATAGTCCTGTAGACGCTAGGACGATATCCCGATTGACATGCACATTTTGCAGGTGCTTCTCATACACACCGGACTGGCTGTATTTCCGTTGGCAGTATTTCCGTTGGCAGAATGGAAATTTGTTAGGCATGAGGGGTTTTTTCTCAGCTTGTCTCGTCGGCTTTGTGTAGTTTCCTGGATAAGGCAATCAGGGGTGATGTCAACATCGCATGTGGATCACGCTTAGGGTCAAGCGGCCTAAACAACCTAACCAATATCAAGTCTTTTGAATTGGTTAGCGTGAACATCATGTGGCGCTGGCTTTGTTTGTTTCGCGATCTTGGGCGTGATCTGAGAATTTCATGTTCAAATGCCTGTGTCTTTATTCAGTTTCATGTATTCAAGTTGAATCTGATAATGGGGGTCCTGTCCTAGAGCATCAGATTGAGGCTTTCTAATCAATTGGTAAAAATACTTGAATCTTTGAACCACCACATAGGATCACAGAGTTTTATATAAAATGTGAACAGATCCACACAGGGGGACTTCATATAGAGAATCATCTGCCTTTCAGAACTCCCACTTTATCTACAAGACGCACATCACTAGTCTCCGAAATTTAATAAATCTCTATACACGGAAAGTCAATCAATATGGCACGGAATATGAACAACATAAAATATGCTCTGATGCTAGCCGGTAGGCCGCACCAGGCACCAGCAGGTGAGATATCTCAGCTTCCTGCCAATTCTCTCATTGGAGCAATCTCTGATTGACACACGGATTGGGGAAAACTTAGTGAGCATAAGTTGTCAATAGGTATCCTGGTAGGTGACATAGGTGACCCATTATACGGTACATGGTGGAACGCTGTGAAGAATCCAATATTAGCCATGGGTTATCTTACAGATCTTCACCACTTCCCAGATGTAGAATTGCAGCAAATTGTCACCGGCGTTAGGCTATTGAGACCTGCCTGCGATGAACCCGTCACTGCGTCAGCAGCAAATGACATTCCTAAGATGCAGAAGATTGACAAGACTGTCGTTCAACTGGTTAAGGACTGTGGTAAGAAGTTGACTAACCCAATCAAGAGGCCAAATAAGCCATTTCCACGGGGGCCTGATGTCCCTCCGGAGCAGGTCACAGTCCCAGATATGTTACTCCCCGCAAATGCCCCCCCGGGAGCCAGTGGAGTCTTGCAATAGCTGTGCAGAATCCCGGCAGTCGGCCCCCAAATGCTCCACCAGCCAATGCGCCTGGGCCAGCTCAAATCCAACCTCCTGCCCCGGCTGCTGGTCCATACCAAAACCCTCCTCCCCCGCCAAATCCCCAAGGGCCAATCCAACTTCCGTTGCTAGCCTCTGGGAATCCTTGTCCGTTAGGAAGTGCGCGGCAGAATGTGCCTCCTCCCCCAGCAATGCACACTCTCAAATTTCGGTTGCGCTTGTCTGGTGGTATACTCAAAATATCAGGTGCTGCTCCAGCTAATAACCCACAACAAATGTCTCCTCAGGTCATTGTGAATAACATGCCACTAAGCAATCCTTCTCAGACAGCCTGTGGTGCAATCCAAATTCAGGCTCCCCCGCTGAATTCCCAAGGGCCAAATCAAGCTTCCTCAACTGCATCTGCAAATTCTGGTCCATCAGCAAACATAATACAGGCTCCTCTGGCAAATACCCAAGGGTTAATCAAACCTCCCTCAACAGCATCTGCAAATCCTGGTCCTTCAGAAAGCATAGTGCAGAATATGCCTCTCAGGGTGCTTCCGCCAAGGATAGTAAGGTTGCATTCGTCAGGCGTGAAAATCCCCAAAAGAAGGTGCTCCCCTAGTGAATAACCCTCCGCAAATCCCACAAGCGGCCGCCTTAACTATCCGTGGTCCTGCATGGGCAAATTATGATGCCCTGGCAATTCGCCATGTACAAAATCAGCCTGTTGTAAGACAAGCTGCCCCAGATCTGTCAGATATAAGGGAAATAAGTAAGTGATTTTCGAAATTAATTATATGATTTGTGTGGTGAAAACTAACACATGAGATACAGACTAGAGTGCTCTACTTGGACTGCCATGAGCCGTGCGCATTGTTTGGCAACGACATCCGGTTGATAGCTACACTCCACGACCTAATTATCCCATCCTGTATTGGCACTATCCTCATATCAATGGTCTGGATTTTGAAGAGTTAAATTCATATGACATTGGGGGGTTGTCATAGGCAATTTTAAGGGATGTACCCTCAGAGAGTATTCGCTACATATTCGGTACTACGAGTGAAGGGCGGTGCGACCTGCCTGAAGACCGTTCGCATGTGTTATATTATACAGAATATAGTTTCATCCAGAGTGAAGAAGACGTACGTACCTGGCTCCTGTCGAATCAATATAACGAGGACCCGCGTGAAGTCCTTGTCCATTGTCCTTGTCCAGCAACGCAAACGAGACCACGTACACCTCCTGAGCCAAGACATAGATACCTAGCACCAGATGCTGTCTCCAATTGGGCAAACATGGCAGCAGGACATAATGTCAACTGGGGATGTCAACTGAATGCCAAGGCTAATCCCACGAGCGGTACAAAGGCCAGTGGATCTCAAAACCAAGAGACTCTTCCCTTCCTCTTCGGGGATGGTCGAGCTCATCATCAGAAGTTTTGGACGCCTTAGTTTCGCCTGAGGGCAGGACTGACAGTATGACATCTCCTATTGATGAAGGCGGCGGTTCCCCGAGATTTTGTATGCCTCTCACCATTAAATCCGACACAATGATGAATGCACATCAGCAGTCACAACATATCTGGAGTCTGACCCAAGATATCGACAAGGTCAGGAAGAGCCGGGCGGAGTTCAATGTCGATAATTGGGATGAGCAGAAGTCCAAAATGAACAGCCTAATGGCATTTGCTACAGTGTCATGGAAAGACAACCTGCTTTGGAAGCGCCAAGTGGCGTCTTTGGAAAAATATAGTCATAACGAGCAAGAAGTTAAGAGACAATCTTTGAGTGTGGCCCCAAGACTTTGCTTGCTGTTAGGGTGCTTGGATCTAGCCTGGGTCTACTCAGACCCCGAGTCTATTAGTATTTGATATTGATAGATTTCATAGAGAACTTAGACTTAGAATAAATTGATTTCTCATAACAAGTCTTTCAAGTCGGAGGAGTCTAGCTTCGTCAGCATAATCTGAGGTTGCCCTGGTGTTCTGTTTGATGTGTGATGTGCAGGGTTGGCTTCTTTGCCTTAACCTTTTCTAGACGCTAAGTGACGCCAAGATACATGGCAGTACATTAGGTCTCATGGTATCGCACCCATGATGAGACTTAAAATTACATTTGATGAAAGGTGAAGGGAGTATCCTCGGACGGAGTATTGTTATACACTGAACCATTTATTGTCTACTATCTGAATGTTCTCAAATCGCAATTGATCCTTTCTATCCGTACTCATTGTATGTCAGGCCCAGAATACCTTATGACAAGAGCTTTCTACACCCTACGCTACCCTTGTATGTACAGTATATACCCTGACAAAATCAAACAAGGAAGAGCAAGTGCACACACACAAGCTCTTGGTCTTGACGGCTCCTATAAAAGGACCCCTCATGCCACCTGATCCACCTCTTCCTCTTACATCAACCGACCCTCTACATCTACCTTTGTGCTTTTCGATTGTGCCCCAACGTCCTGCATCGGGAGCGATCTCTACGTCAACCACAATCCATATCCTCCATGCCTTACCTGACTTTGGGTCAATAGCCTGAGTTGGCCAACCATTGTGTTTGCCCTGATGGTTTGATTCAATTTATTAATCCACCCACAAATGGCGCCCCGGGTGTGAGACATCAATTACACAAGGGAAAGTAAGCAAACTACCACTCCTACCATTTGAGAATAACATTAATAACTCTCATCATCTCAGACGTCCTGAGCAGCTGCCTCGCATACCTGAAGTTCAGAGCGGAATATGAAGAAGAACTCTCACAGGCTCAGGAGCCCATTGCCTAGTGGAAGAGGTATTGTAAGCAATGATTAACCGCCCCAGCCCAGATGTGGAATCATATGGTAGCGAACTGACATAGGGGTGTATGTAATGAACAGAGATCTGGAGCCTGTTGAGTGCGCACACTTCCAACTGGCCGTCTGGGATTCAAGGTATCTATAGCCAAACTATTGAATAATGTGAAATAGTTATAATGAAAATCTAACTGAAACAAGGACCGTATATGATGACATTGTGTACGCATAATCGTGGGATGGATTCAAGCATCCACGTTGTGCATCTGCTGTCTACACTACATTGCATGAGCAAATAGCGACCTATATTATAGCTCACCTCCTTGACCCCGGTCGCCTGACTGAATTCCAAGTCAACTCAATTATATCTTTTGCCCCCGGCCTTTCACCATTCAAGGAGTGTATTGAGCTTATCAAAAGCCAGCGCCATGCAGAAGATGTTGGGGAGGTCATCCGTTATCTGAAGATTCTGGTCAAAGATTCGGCCAAGAAACTCCAGACGTTGAATGAGCACCAAAAGGATCACTTTCTAATTCGTGGAGACGTAGCAAAACCTCCAGGTAAGTGTTATCTATCATTATTCCATTAGCACCTCACTGACAGCTCTTCCCAGTACCTTATTCTGATTGACACGCCCTATTGGCCCTGTGTGCCTTGAGAATGCATATTATTTGTTGTGCAGGCGGGCCGGCTGCCCGGCATCTGTTCCTCGGCCACAAGTGGTTTGTAAAATACTCTGCCAGGGGAATCATCTGGGGGGTTCTGACTTCACAGAGTATCATGGATTTGTTCCGGGTAGTAAGAGGGCAAGACATGGAGGAGGAAATTTGATACCCCGGCCATCTAATTGGTGCGAGAGAAGAAGGTGCTGCCATGCTACGTCAGAAGACGAAAGATCCTCTCCCCATATGCCAGCTGAGAGTTCTCCATAGCAATGACGACATTCGTGCCTGGTTCCTCGCTAACAATGGCCACGATCGCCTGGAGCTAATAGTTCTTGAGTTACGTCGCAAACATGAAGATGACCTGGACGAAAGCCCTGAGCCTCCCAATGGGAGGTACCCTTTTTTGACTGTGATGTCTGGGATGACTCTGTTGGGGTCAATAAATCGTGACTAGGCAAGGCAGATTTCACATGACTAATAGTTATTAGTCATAAGATATGTTGATGTTTCGCGCTAGGCAGTCAGTTGACTCATAGTTCTCACATGACTTGCACTTGCGTGTCATCGTTATAATATGATTGGTTGATGTATCATTGACTCACGATTGTGAGTTATAATAATGTATTGACTTTCGCCCATGACTCACATTATGAGTTACGAGTTCCACGCAGGGGACGCGCTTTGCGCACCTAACATGTTTTATATGTTATGATTGGTTGATATTTCTATGACTCATGATTGTGAGTAATAATGATGTAATGACTTTCGGGCATGACTCACATTAGGAGTGATGAGTTCCACACAGGTGACGAACTTTGTGCGCCGGACACGTTTTATGTTATATGATTGGTTTACGGCATGTTGTGTAGTGACTCATAGGAGTCATCTGATAGATTTCGGGCATGACTTATTATGAGTCAGAGAACTGCATGACTCGAGTTATGAGTCACGAGGGTTAGGGTTGTTCCCGTGAAGAGTCTATATAAGTGGAGACTTGGTCACAGTGGTTAACCACGAACCATCTCCCCTACACATCCGGCGATTGAAATCTCAACACCAGGGAAATCATCGTGGAATTCCACCACCACCCCATCTCCTCCCCCTTGATGGCTTCTGCCTAGGGGAGCGATGCTACAACCCCTCCTCTCCCTCTGGGGTCTACACCCTCCTCCACGGGGTTCTTGTTCCTGTTCATCGTTGACTCCCGCTCAGGAAGTTCAGTTCTCCCCCTTACCCCGCACTTCCTTTGCACCTCGCTTAGGTTTTGCACGGTCGGCATTCTGTCCCCTTCGCTCACGGTCGGCGCTGAGCTTTCCAAGCCCTTTGCGAAGTACGTTTCCGTCTCGGTTATGTGGTCCTGTCGGGGAACACTTCGGTTAGTAACTTCAGCACCTCGTCTTCGTTTCGCATTTGGAAAAGCATCGGCCGCGGTTACTCTAGTCGGTCGTCTCAAGTGTTCGGAAGTCATTCCTCCTCCCATCTCCCTTCCTCTACCTTCTTGGTTTTCGTCCCGTTGCTCGGTTACAGCTACTCCCATCCCCTCTCTTCCCACCCCCTCAGCTGGCACCTTACTGCTCCCCTCCCGCGGTCGACCTTCGGTCGTTATACAAAAACCCGCCTCGGTTATGCCCGTCGTCCTGGCCGTCGCTAATGCCGCTTTGGCACGCCCTCCGGCGACGCCTCAGCAGAGTCGCCTCCGTACACTGTCCTGTCCTGCCATCGGGCACCGCTTCGTCCCCCGGCACTGCTCCAGTGTGCAGGTCCATACTCTCACTTCCTAGCTCAGGCTGATACACGTCACTTATCAGACGTAAATTTCCTTTGTCAGGGGTTCATTCATCTCCTTTGTTCATATTTTGTGGATGTCACTAAGGGTTCTCCTCTGCTTCCTGCTTGTTTCTTTCCTTTCTATTTCCTTCGGGTGTACGTGTATATTCGAGGGATTTGGTTGGGCGATAGGCCAGATGTGCGGTTGGTCTCATACCAGAGGGACTTGGGGGTTTGGATATTTCTTGGGGTGAGGAGGGTAGTGTTTTTGTCGGCCATATCGTTAAAGATGCATGCTGTCTTTGTACCTTAATAAAACAAACACACTTGATTTAAAAAAAAAAAAAGAAAAAAGAGAGAAAAAAAGAAGAAAAAAAGAGAAAAAAAATGGTCACAGTGGTTAACCTCATCCTCCGTCTCGGCTACACCTCATCCTCCGTCTCGGCTACACCTCATCCTCCGTCTCGGCTACACCTCCGGCGATTGAAATCTCAACACCACGAGAAATCATCGTCACTTCCATCCACCCCTTTCTCCTCAGACACGCCACATTGCCTCTGTCTGAGTGAAGCCGTCTCCCCTCCCTCTTCCTTTCCCTTCTGATGGTCAGGCCTGGCAAGCTTGTTCCTAGGGGTTGGTTGAGTTCGCCTTCACCCCCTCCTGTCCGGGCTCGCTTAGGCAGCCCCCCACGGTCGGCAACCCCTCACCCGTCAACGGTCGGTCTTTAGTCTCTGTCGATCGATAAAGTAGTTGCCATCGGTGGCACTGCTCTCTGGTATTGCACTGTCTCCTTTGTGCTCTGCTGGTACGGTCGGTTTTTAGGAAACATCGTGACCCCGCTTCCGTCGGCCTTCCTCGTACTTCTCGTGTCGGTTAGCCTTCCGCCCTCCTCTTCCCCGACGTTTGGATCGGCTGGCACCCTACTGCTCGCGGCTCTACGCCCACCACCAGACCTCTGTTCCCTTCTGATGTCCTCGGACTAGGGGAGGATGTTTAAACCTTCATTTGATTCTGGTCATGTTTCCTGAAATAGCCGACCAGATCTTCCTCCGACTGCCACGAGCCTTCCTTCTTTAGGCGGCATCCACTCGAACTCGATCGGTCTTCCTGAACCTCGGCTGGCGGGGTTATTTAGCCCCCGGGAGTTACCTCCCCTTTGTGTATCCCGGAGACCCGATAAGCAGGAGTCCCTATTCCTTCGGGAGCTGGGCCCGGTGGGGTTTTACTACGGTTTAGTTTATAGGTTGTTTGATTTGGGGAAGTGGGTTTGTTTTTCTTTGTTGGTTGTGTCTACTGTCGGTTGGGGATGTTTTTCTTTTAGGCTAGGCTTTTGCGGGGGTTATTGGTTCGTGGCTTTCAGGCCCGTGGTCTCAACTCCTTGTAGTTTCTACCAATAGTACCGGGCGGGGGATTATTTCTTTGTCGGGCAGGGTCAGAGGGCTTTAGCTTGGGGATAGCGGGAAGGACTGTAGTTGGAGGTTTTGGTCCACATGGCTTACGTTCCAGCCGAGGACCCTTGTACCTAGCACCATGAGATGAGCACAGTTGTGCATTTTGCCCCGATAGAAACAATACATAAGCGAGATTAAAAAAAAGAAAAAAAAAAAAAAAAAAAAAAAAAAAGAAAGGTCACAGTGGTTAACCACGTACCATCTCCCCTACACCTCCGGCGATTGAAATCTCAACACCAGGGAAATCATTGTGGGATTCCACCACCACCCCCTCTCCTCCCCCTTCATGGCTTCTGCCTAGGGGAGCGATGCTACATCCCCTCCTCTCCCTCTGGGGTCTACCCCCTCCTCCACGGGGTTGTTCCTGTTCATGGTTGACTCCCGCTCATGAAGCTCAGTTCGCCCCTTTACCCCGCACTTCCTTTGCACCTCGCTTAGGTTTTGCACGGTCGGCATTCTGTCCTCTTCGCTCACGGTCGGCGCTGAGCTTTCCAAGCCCTTTGCGAAGTACCTTTCTGTCTCGGTTGTGTGGTCCTGTCGGGGAACACTTCGGTTAGTAACTTCAGCACCTAGTCTTTTGTTTCGCATTCGGAAAAGCATCGGCCGCGGTTACTCTAGTCGGTCGTCTCAAGTGTTCGGACTGTCCTTCCTCCCCACATCACCCTCCCTTGACGCTCCTGCTCTTCGTCCCGTTGCTCGGTTACAGCTACACCCCCCTCCCCCTTTCCCACCCCCTCAGCTAGCACCTTACTACTCCCTTCCCGCGGTCGATCTTCGGTCGCTATACAAAAACCCGCCTCGGTTACGCCCGTCGTTCTGGCCGTCGCTAATCCTGCTTTGGCACACACTCCGGCGACCCCTGACCAGAGTCGCCTCTATACACCATTTTATCCTGTCACCGGGCACCGCTTCGTCCCCCGGCACCGCTCCGGTGTGCAGGTCCATACTCTCACTTCCTAGCTCAGGCTGATCCACGTCATTTATCAGGCGTAAATTTCCTTTGTCAGGGGTTCAATCATTCCTTATGTTTTTATACTTTTTGTAGTAGATGTCGCGAAGGGTTCTCCTCTCCTTCCTGCTTGCTTCTTTCCTTTCTACTTCCTTCGGGTGTACGAGTATGTTGGTAGGATTTGGTTGGGCGATAGGCAAGATGTGCGGTTCGTCTCATACCAGAGGGACTTGGGGGTTTGGATGTTTCCTGGGGTGAGGAGGATATGGTTTTTGTTGGCCATAGCGTTAAAGCTGAATGCTGTCTTTGTACCTTTTTCATTTATTTTTTTACTTTTTTTACTTTTTTTTGAATCATGTGATTCTTGATTTAGGTACAAAATCCTGCATGCAGCGTGCGCTATGGTATATAAAAAACCGTAATTCCAAAACTAACAAAAAAAATAACAAAATTCAAACAAAGCATGGAATAACTCTCCAAGCGGGATCATCCGAACCCTGTCGCATCGCCATCGATGTCTAACAACCGAAAAGCAAAGTAAAGTTGTTCTTACAACCTATAAGAAAAACACTCACAAGTAATAAAACCTCCCCGCCCTACCTGCCCAGTGCCGTAGTCAACTAGAAAGAAGGGAAACTCATAAATAATATAGAAAATACCCAGAGGAGAAACTCGAGCAGGGGAGTTTGAAAGAGCAATACCTGGAAGGCCGAGGCCGAGCCAGGGAGTTTTGTGTTAAGCACTCTGTGAGCCCGAAGCCGGCTCAGGAGTAGCAGTATTGGCTCTAATGCACAACATGGTAGGAGGGAAACCCGTGCAAGTAGCGTACAGATACTCAGCTAACCGCCTGAGGATGGGAACCAAGAGCCATAGAGGAGGGTCAGGGCCAATGTCATCCACACCTGAGAGATGGGTGAGGCGAGGCTGAGCCATAGCGGGGCAGAGGAGAATCGGGTGATGGAAGGACTCATCGTCTTCCTCACAGAACGGGCAAAGGGTGCGGGAGTCCCTGTTCCACCAGGAGACCTGTGCGGCAAGGTAGCTGGCACCTGAGTGCATCTGGTGAATGCGGCCACATATAAATCAGGAAGGCCGGTGAACCCGTGAGGAGTGTGGCAGGCACAAGAAGGATACGAGGAGGGCATTGGCGGACTTAAACTTAACCAGTCAGCGAGGAGAGACTGTAGCAGAGGAGCTCTGAGGGCTTGGTAGGTGACGGAAGGTATTCTGGATAGCGGGAGCGCTACGACATCGGTTGAGGAGAGTGGGAGGATAGGGATTTCCTCAATAAGGTCAGAAACCTCGTGACATAAGGAGTCTAGTGGTAGGTGCTTGGCGGAATTAACCGCCGGGGCAAGCCATGAAGTAAGGTGGACGGCTTTGGAGGAGCCACGGAGGAGAAAGCGATGATCGTCCGCAGAACGACCCTGGTCCCAGGTGGGCACAGAGTCGGGGATCCTGGCGGTGGCAGGGTTGAATTCCGAAGGGGCGCAGACCAAGCGGATGGCAGCTGACCTACGGCGGTGTTTGCATATGGAGGAAATGGGTGGGAGCGAGGCCTGCCGGTACAGAGCACTGCGGGCGGTGGTGTAAAAGCAAGTAGTTGTCCACCGGAGCACCACATGCCACAACGTGTTGAATTTTCTAAGAGTGGCTGTGTCCGGAACAAACACGTCACAGCCATAGGTAAGAATAGGAAGTATGGTGCCAAAGACCAGCTTTCTGTTGCACCAGGAGGAGAGGCCTTTGCCAGCAGCACTGAGCTGATGGATCGTAGTGAAAGAGGCTTTGGCTAATGCCAGCAGTCTCAGGAAATGAATGGAGGAGTGTAAAGTAGGGGTGAACCAATAACCAAGCCACCTCACAACTTGAGAGGGTGGAAAAAGCATGTCGTTGATCACAATGGGGGCGAAGGAAACATCCGAGCGGTCGTTCGGAGTTCTCCAGTCAATGAGTTCAGTTTTGGGGACAGAAAAAGTCACGCACAGGTCGGCACCCTGCCTTTGGATGATGCCGAAATAGTATTGAAGAGCGCAGATATTCGAACGTACAGAGTCCGTGCCGACCGTGATAGTGAGGTCGTCGACCTATGAAATCACCAGACCTTGGGGGATCGTTGGGTCCAGGCTCCCTATATAGAGCACAAAAAGAAGAGGAGAAATAGGAGAACCTTGAGGGGTGCCAACAGCGACCGGGCAAAACACTTGCGTGCACCTTGGAATATGAGTCGTCACTGGCGTGTGGAGAGGAAAGACTTGATCCAGGCAACAAGGTAAGAGGAGACACCTCCTCTGGTGAGGATCATAGCCAGCTTGTTTGCGCAGACCTTGTCAAATCCACCTTTGACATCCAGGAAGAGAGTAGATACTTCAAAGGAAGCGGCCTGAAGTAGGCGGACTTCGTGAGTGAGAGTCGCGACAGCGTCAAAACAGCCCAGCCTGGCAAGGGACCCACACTGATTGGGGTGCAAGAGACCAAGGGAGCGGGCGGCGGAGGCTGAAAGAAGAGCAGAAAGTCTTTCGAGGATTTTGGAGACAGTTTCGAGAAGGACAATGATGCGAAAGGAAGCAGGTGTACGGTAATCAGGTTTGCCAGGATTATCCAGGATAATGCCGTTGGCCTTCTTCATGGCTATGGGGTGGTACCCATGGGTGAGGAGAGGAGTCAACAGAGATGGAAGGAGCCGCTCGTTGGCCTTCTGGACTTGCTTCCAGATAGAGTAAGGAATACCAGTTGGGCCAGGGGCTGATGTGTTGGAGGATTTTCCCAGTGCGGAGGACACTTGTGCTGGTAAAACTGGAGGGACCTTCTTAAACGCGGGAAGGATGAGGGGTGGAGCAGGAGAGGGTCTAGGAGGGAAAAAATGTTGAAGAAGTGTATCTTTAATTTCGGTGGGGGAGGAGGCGTTCTCGAGTGTGAGGAAACGATCAGGGGCTCTACCGGCCACAATCTTTCTGGCATCCCAGACTGATCGCGAGTCGCTGTTGGCCAGAAAGTGCGACCAGTGGACTCTTTTGGCAGATTGGATAGCCTTGAAGTACTGTTACGAGCCATTCGGGGCAGGGCGGGTGAGGTCTGATTCTTTCTCATGAGGCGGGAGGTATGGTGATGGATGCGTCGTAGCTGTGTGAGTTCTGGAGTCCACCATGGTTTAGTGTAGGAGGATGGGCGTTTGGTCAGGGTGTTGGAGGTGATGAGCTGAGTGATTTTGGCAAGGCAGTCGTCGAACCATAGGTCGAGTGAGTGCGGAGTGTGGAGAACGGGGGAAGCTGCAAGTGTAAGATCGGGGAGCAGCGGGAGATGTGATCCAATCCGTGTACTTCCAGTTAAGACCCTTGGGCGGGGGCTTCAGGAGCGGAGTCGAGAGAATGTTTGTGAGGGCGGTGTGATCCGAACCGGTTGGCGGGAGGGAGGGGTTCCAGGAAGAGAAATACTGGAGCAAAGCAGTATTGTCAAAGGACTGGTCGAGAACTGCAGGGCGATGATTAGAGGTGAACGGGTACCTAGTGTGGACCCCGGGTGTATTGAGGAGAGAAAACAACAGCGCTGATGCTGTGTCAAAATAAGGAGAACTAATTAACTGATCATAGTTGCAAAGCAAGCGAGTCGGGTCGCAAGCGGAGTGATGAATGTTGAGGTCCCCAAGAACAAGAGTAGGAATATCATGCTGGGGAAATAAATCAACAGGAGAAACTGACATAGTGTGACCACTAGGGATAGAGTGAGCATTGTACAAACGAAAGAAATTATGAGAAGTATCAAAAAGTCCCTCAAGGGAGTGAAAATTCACTGCCATGAGGTCACCCCTTTCAAAAAACTATGGAAGAATAGAAATAACACTTAATAGCCTTTCGTGCACATAAGTTGCAACACGAGGCTTATAGCTGTCAGTTGCTGGAGGAAAAAAACATTTATAGTTGCGAAAAACAGGAGGACAATTCCTCCAGAGAGGAATATCCTGAAGAGCCACAATATAAGCAGAGCTTTCTACCGAAGCGAAAAAACTAAAAAGAGTTTGAAAAACATTACTGCTACCGAGACAATTATGTTGAACAATGGAAAGATTTAAGCAACCAGGATAATGGAATGATTGGGATGGTGAAGGACTCTGTGTTGGGGCTGGGCTTGTCGACATTTAAAGCTCCATGTTGTCGTCGGTCGGAGCGGGCTCGCTCCAGTCGGCATCGGTGCTAGCACGGAAGAGGGTGCTGCCAGCACCAACGAGATTCCTGCGGGGAAGGGGAGCGGCGAGGGTAGGCTGGGCAGATGCACTGCGTACGAGTTTGACTGTCTCAGGCTGGGTAGACTCACTAGAGGGAGGGAAGAGAGGGCCATGTCGAGCCGGAGTGGCCGGTAGGGTTGGGGGAGCAGTGGGACCTTGAGGGGTTGTCTGAAGAAGGCCGGCGTCGGGGGCGGTGGCATCGGGTATGTCTTGGTCCCTGGGCGGGCGGAGAGCGGAGAGAATTTCACGACGGACAGGACAAGTGCCGTCAAAAGAGGCATGCTGACCGCCACAATTGACGCAGAGAGGGGGAGAGGCATTGCAACATCCTACCACAGACTTCTCGAAGCCACCTTTCGGACAGCTCTGATTAGCACACCTGTGGGCGGAATGGTGGTGGAGGAGAGTGCAGATTGGGCAGGCTTGTGCCTCTTCTTTGCACAGGGGAGCGGAGTGACCAAAACGCCAGCACTTCCTGCACTGCGTAGATTTGGAGGCGGAGTAGGCGGGGGCCACCATGCGAGCACGGGAGAAAAGACGAATGGACTTGCGGAAACGGGAAACATGAAGTGGGTCCACCGCAACAACAACCAAAGTTGTGCGCTTCTCAGCCCTCTTCGCCGGATCAGACTGTAGGAACCTAGCCCCAAAGATAGGGACGTCAATAGCGTTACCGATTGATTCAAGGAGTGAAGGAAACAAGTCAGCAGGCTCGTCTGGAAGAATAGAAAGCGGGAGGTTATGAATGAGGAGTTTGACACTTGTGGGGGCCTCCCTAAAGACCAGGAATGGATTGTTTCCAACCGGGAAACTCTGGTTGAGCTTCTTGGTCATAGCATCAAAAAACGGGGACTACGCAGAAGACGGGGGTGGAGGGGTTTGCCGTAAGAGTGACAGCGCCATTGCGATTAACAGAGGCGGTAAGAGATAAGGGTAGGGAGCAGTTGGCCTCTTTAAGCACAGCGGCCATGATGTCTGGAAGGGTGGCAGTCATGATGAACGAATCGTTGGGGGGGGTTGGGGAAGTGCGAGGGGCAAAGAAACGACGTTGAGCGGCTGGGAGCGGTGGAAGCCCTTTGGGGCCACTACTCTTGCTTGACGCAGCGACTTGTGCCGCAGTGGCATTTTTCTTGCCCTTTCCACCCTACCTGGTAACCTGAGCCCAGGTTTGTTCTTGGAGCTGCGGGGGATCGGAGACTGTATAGCCGGGAGGGGGGCTAGTGTGAAAAGGTGAAGTGGTGGGGTATCGTTCGGAGTAGAGCTTGGCTTCCTCTGACTGAGGGTGACGAGAGGCAAAGAGAATAGCAGCTTGGGGTGAGTCGGAGTGGCGTTTAGCGCACCTATCCGGGTTACCATACCATTTCCCCTCGGAGAGGACAGGAAAATCTGGGGCTGTGACAGTACGAGATGAAAGGCGGGTTGAGAGTTTTTTCTTCTGCTGAGCAGGTTTAGCTTGGACAGCAGGGGCGGCAGGGGGTGGCGCTTGAGGCAGCAGGAGTCCCACTTGTGTGGCGTGGTGTGAGGAGAGAGCAGCAACACGAGAGGACAAGTCCTTGAGGCATGCCTCCAGGTCGGATGTGGCTAGTGGTGAGGGGGTGGCTGAGCGCTCTGCCTGGGCGGAGGTGAGGGACTCAACCTGCGAGGTCAAGAAGGTAACAGAGGCACCAAGGTCATTAACCATGGCAATGAGTTGGGCGAGAAGGGGGGCCATAGCGAGTTGACTATCAGGGAAGGTGGCGGCAGAGGCATTGTAGACAGTGGGGAAAGAAGCCGGGTCAAGGCGAGCGAGCCTGGCAGCATGCCCAAGTATGTTGGCGACATTGTCAGCCTCCCCGGAGAGAGAGGCATGACTGGACTGGGATCACGACGAATGAGAGATAGGATCAGCCCTACAGTCCTGGCGAGAGGAGGCAGAGCGCGAAGGGCCAACCGAGGCCGGGCCTGCACCAGTGGAAGCGAGAGGGGCAGACGACATCAGGACAAGGCCAAACAGGCCAGGCTGGGGGACTGGGAGAAGGGGGAGAGAGAAAGTACAGTCAAGCTAACAGTTTGACTTTCCAATAATAAAATCCTCTCAGCAAAGGTGAAATATATATTGCACTTGAAAAATGAAGCCCAAGTGAAAAGCCAAAATAAATGTATTGTGATGAAATAAAGACCAAACCATGAGGTTTACGTTGGCTGAAAGCAGTAAGTATTATAAGCGAGAGGAAAATAGACGGCGCGGAGCGTGGTTGTCTTTGTACCTTTTTTTTCTTTTTTTTTTTCCTTTTTTCTTTTTTTTTCTTTTTTGAATCATGTGATTATTGATTTAGGTACAAAATCCTGCATGCAGCTCGCGCTATAGCATATAAATAACCTTAATTCCAAAAACTAACAAAGGAAAAAACAAAATTCAAACAACGCGTGCAAAGCTCTCCAAGCGGGATCATCAGAACCCTGTCGCATCGCCAACAATGACTAACAAAACAAAAGTAAAGTAAAATCCTCCTTATACCAATAAGAAAAACACTCACACGTAATAAAAAACCTTCCCGCCCTACCTGCCCACTGCCGCAGTCAAGTAGAAACAAAGGAAACTCATAAACTGTATAGAAAATACCCTGAGGAGAAACTCGAGCAGGGGAGATTTTTGAAGTAGCAACACCTAGAAGGCCGGGGCCGAGCTAGGGAGTTATTGTGTTAAGCACTATCTGAGCCCGAACCCGGCTCAGGAGTAGCAGTATTGGCTCGAATGCGCAGCATGGTTGGAGGAAAACCCGTGCGAGTAGCGTAGAAATAGTCAGCCAACCCCCTGAGGAGTGGAACCGAGAGCCAAAGGGGACCGTCAGGGCCAATGTCGTCCAGACCTGAGAGATGGGTGAGGCGAGGGTGGGCCTTAGCGGGGCAGTCAAGAATCGCGTGATGGAGGGACTCATCGCCTTCCTCACAAAAGGGGCAGAGTGTGCTGGAGTCCCTGCTCCTCCAGGATACATGCGCGGCAAGGTAGCTGACACCCGAACAGATCTGGTGAATGCGGCCACATATAAATCGAGGAAGGCCAGTAAAGGCATGGGGAGTGAGGCAGGCACCATAAGGATACAAGAGGGGCACTGGCGGACACAAGTCTAGCCAGTCAGCGAGGAGTGACTGTAACAGAGGAGCTCTGAGGGCTTGGTAGGTGACGGAAGGTATCCTCGACAGCGGGAGCGCTATGAGAGCGGTTGAGGGGAGTGGGAGGATAGGGATTTCCTCAATGAGGTCTGAAACCTCGTGACATAGGGAGTCTAGTGGAAGGTGCTTGGCAGAGTTAACCGCTGGGCCAAGCCATGAAGTAAGATGGACGGCTTTGGGGGAGCCTCGAAGGAGAAAGCGATGATCGTCCGCAGAACGGCCCTGGTC
>Ga0307509_10002811_pt1 | contig 27557 bp, 15 predicted proteins | sample 10_EM_MG_FD_202245 | JGI IMG/M metagenome (GOLD analysis project Ga0307509, IMG submission 202245) | Populus trichocarpa ectomycorrhiza microbial communities from riparian zone in the Pacific Northwest, United States - 10_EM | ecosystem: Host-associated > Plants > Roots > Unclassified | place... | reverse complement strand
TTTATCTTGCGTGTGGTTGGTGCCGGACCGGAGGTACTGTCGGGTAGGCGATCGGTGGATTTCTTTTATCAGGGGGCCCAGGCCTGGGGGGGGTGTCCCGGGACGCCTCACATACCATTTAGTTGGTTGTAGGTAGCATGAATGAAAATAAGGTTTAACCTCGCTATCCCGGATGGCCATTTTTCGCGGATTTCATCCGGGACAACGGGGTATCCGGAACAACGTGGTATCATGAATAACAGCAAGAGATTCAGAGGAAGAACTTTGATTCCCATTCTCTTAAGGTTTGTCTCAGTGAATATTCATACGCAGAATTGACGGCACTGTTTGTACTTTTGCAAAGCTGTCAATCCGGCTTTCCTTGTTGACTTTGTTGTAGGCATAATGGCAATTGAATGAATGTAAGATATCATAACCTTTCTCCAAGTCTGCCTTCCTCGTTTTCCATCAAGTTCTCCCTCATACCCCTCCCTATTCTGGACCCTTCTTTCCTTTTCAGGCCTAGCTCACCTGATAGCCCAGAAAGGATCCGGCTCAGCAGATCAAGTTTCTATGGGGACCAGGGGGGTATGCTCCAAGATATCATACGAATCCGAAACTTGCCTGTTTCCGGTTCAGCGGGGTGAATTGTATGGCAGTCCGGAGCTGCCACGGATTTTGTCCGGTTCAGCGCGGTATCTGGTTCAGCGCGTTCCGGGATAGCGAGGTGCGACTATATACCATCATGGTACATCCGCTCCTCTTCTTGATTGATAATGAGTGACAAAAGAAACTAACAACTAACAAGCAATAATATGCGAAAGGGTACAAAGGGAAAATACATCCGCATGGAGTGATCGCCGGTGGTCTTCAATACGAAGAAGCGCAGAAGATGGGAGAAAAAGTATAAGAGGAGGAAGCCCCAAGGATGGAATTAGGGTGAACAAGTTTCGGGAAACTTCTGAGGAGTGGACGGAGCGAAGATAGGAGGAAAAGGTTGGGAGTTCTATGGACGAAGAGTTCTTCCTGTATAAGTCAAGTTTGTGTATATATAGGGCACGTCGTAGAAAGAATAAGAATCCCAATACACTCTCTACCGACCATAGCCTTATTTTATTAATTAAGACGTCCTAATTCTTCCATCGATCATCACACCTATCTTGTTCGAAGTCTTTGATGCTTCTTGGTATGCTCAGCGTACGTGTAGCCTATCGCCGATATCGTCCGGATCAAGCCTCCGGATATGGGCTGGGGATCGGTGCGGTGCCGGGGGAAATACGACTTTGGATGAGTCGGATGCGGGAAAGAGTCTAATGCAGAGAAAGTTTTCTCTGTGATTTTTGTCTTTCCCTCGCTAGCATGAGAGTTTTGCGGAAGGGAAAGGGGGATATGCGCAGAAGAGAGTGGATCCGTGTCGGGTCGATAGGAGGATAGGGAGGTGAGTTTGCCGGTTTACATATGCCCTTGTATTAACCGCTGGTTGGTTTAGTTGGGGAGAGCGCTGTGAATTGTTGAATGAAAAGAAGGTCTCCTCTCTAAGTTGTGCGCCGCCGACCCGTCTCCTGCGCGGCCTCAACTCTTGGCCTTTCGTTTCATAGCCGCTGTTTAACCGTTTGTGTTGGAAACTATGACATGCTGCTCTCTTATCTTTTTCTGAACAGCTATCGATCGTATATAAAGAAGCACAGGAGAGAATCAAAAGACGTAGAGGAGGAACAAACTATTCGCTGACTTGTCTTCTACACTTGTGGGTGAACCGAACCCTTAAGTACAAAAGCCCAGATCTGCTCGTCCTTGTAGCCTTCCCACTATCATCATAACATATCCTGTTCCACTAACGCTATCCTCTTACCCCTCACTTCCTCGGTCAACTTCTCACCGATTTACCCCTCTTTTTTTTCACCGCTACCCCGCCTTTCTTCACCACTACCCCGTGTTGAAATTTCGCTGCTCACCACATGCAGATTGTTCGACGGAAAAACTACTACTACGAAGATGACATCTTATCGAATGGTTACTAGAACGAACTAGTTTCCGACTACCATCGTTTGATACCGACTGCACCACTGTTAGCTTCATACAGATAACGCACAACCCTGCATACCTAGTTCATCACGATCAACAACCACGAAACACCTTAAGTGAAAGGTGCGACAACATCGAAACACTAACACAACATCCCTCGGCCTATTGTGATACCGACAGCAGTGTGCCATCCCCGACCCTTGGTAAACTAGATTTCACCTCGGTTATGAGTCGGAGGAGATTCGGCAAAGATGGGTAGTGGAGGGAATGCGAGGAGAGAATCGGCATACGCAGGTCGTACGTCCGAAAGGGAGCTTGCACTTTGAGGAGGATAAAAGGACTTCTGTTTTCCCTTTGTTCGTTGTTTTGACCATCCATCAGACATTCGCTTTTCTCTTCGCTCTATCTTCTGTACACAGAGTATCAGTTTCTTGTTTTCTTTATTCTTTATTGAATCTGTTTCCTTGCCACCTTACTTGTTCGTATCGATAAAAGTCTTTGGTTCCTCCCACTGTCAGTGATCAAATCCGCTGTGCACCAAACCATTTTGTTCAAAACCCCGCCTCTCGCATCATTCACCGAGTTGTATACACTAGTGTGATAGTGCCGGAGGGAGTGCCGGTGAATTACAACATGCTCGGCATACTCACAGGATACTTCCACGGTTGTTCGGACAGCTTCTAGGAAAGCGCTTGTTTTTTCCAGTTTCGGAAGTGGGTTTTTAGCTTCGGGCATATGTTTAGGCTTTTCGGGAAAGCATTTCGAATGCCGGGATGCGCGAGAGTTCCGGGCCCGCGCAGCGGGCGGGAAAGGCTTGGTAAAAAGCGGGAACAATGTAGGGCAAGCATGAAAGAGCTGGAAAGCCCGGAAACAATGGGCGAGAGGATTTTGTTTCCTTTAGTTAGCCCGGGGGTGTGAGCAAGGGGAAGGCGAGACTTACATGGAATAGCATGGGCATGGCCGGTGGGGTGGCTCGTGAAGGGATAGGATGTTTTTAAGGTTGATAAATACTCCCGCCATTGCGATTAGATAGTAATAGTGGTAGTTGAAGTGAACTTCCACCCTCCTGGGTGTGTAACCGTTTTGTGTGTAAACCTTTGGTGTTTCGTTTGCCTGTCGCCATCGATCTACGTCTCAATGTTTGGTCGTTTGTTCGTCCGCAGTTCAGCCGTCGCCGTTTCTTATATCTCCGCATTTCCCCACATGCCCTTTTCCCCCGTACACTCTTGTGATAATATAGGAAAGACATGTCAGTATTAATCTATTCCGTAAAATGCTAAGCGATCTATCGCGCTTTCCTGAACTACCGGTATCTGTAATGCACCGGAACGCAACCTTCCAACAATAAAGAGCTTGACGGGGTTAGCAGGACTTTTTTCCGATTGTTGACCCGAGAAAGATACTTGTGGATCCGCGCCACGAATTGGCACCCGTTTTGGAATAGTCACTGTGGGCCTGTGTGGGGTATAGCGTTCATGCAAGATGCGCAGTATAAGGTAACAGTGAATGTCTGAAGAGAATGCCCCTTGTATTAATACTCGGGCACCACCATTATATAGATACGGAATACTCACATTGCAAGGGAAACTGCGCCTAATATATTGGATTTCGCAAAACATCCAATACAGTGATGCGCTGTAATTAGGAGTCATTCTCATCGGTATTCCACCATCCATCGCCTTCCCCGGATACCGGTACCGTCCGCCACCCCCCTTCCATCCACGGGCAGCTTGAACTCAACCATTCGTAGGTTCACAGTAGCTATTCCAAAACTGCTACCAATTCTCAGTGCGGAGACACGAGTAGGATGATGAGAACAGTTCTCTCCAGTGATTTCTGCGTAAGTTTTTTGCTTTGGCGAGGAAATGATTGAGTGAGGTGGTGGCAGATGGATGGTGCTCTGTTTGCCTAGCACTTGAGCCGCAGTTTTTCTTCAAGCGAGCACAGGCAAGTTATTGGGAGAGTATCAGGAAAAAGCAACTTCACTCGCAAACCCCACAACACGAGTGCTCCTGCAGTTGTTGACCCTCGAAGTTTCATCTTGCCCCCACCTTCGCTTAGGAGCAATGTCTTGCGCTCTCTCCGTGTATTTATGATCAGCGAACTGCACCACTACCGGGGGCTAGAACAAGTGGAAGGACAAGATGGATTCTGCAGCATATCAAAACCTGGCCATTTATTATAAATCAAAGAGTTGGTAATGTGACGGGATGGCTACCCGGGCACAAATTAAAGATTCGGAAAGTTTGACAACCAACATTTGCCCTCTGCCGACAAGACTTTTTCATGCCACCCTAGTAATATCAGCTTTTGGAATCAGAACAAAAACCATCATGGGCCCCAATTTCATCAACTATTCCACTCCTTTGAAGACCCCCCCTCGACTCTGCTCGCCTGAATTATTGTTCAGTATCCATAGAGTTGGGATTAGGAGCAGCCGAATGTGACTGTAATCGAGTACTTGTACTGGTATGATATGAGGAACTTCCCATGTTAGAACATCTTTAATCTCCCCATCATGCCCGGCGGCTTAGCCGGGTTAGCGTATTGCACAATCCCCCTGCACCCGAGTCGAGCGCCAGATTCTCGGTTGTGGATTTATCCGGTTTTTACAGCGCGCATACGACACTACCTTAAAAACTCTTTTTGAGTATCATAGATCTCAGCGGGATAGTTGTACTACCGGTAAAGCACAATACAGTACCGTATTTGCTCGCTAAATCCACTATCCGATACCCAATTTAACGGGTTTTTACGGTAATTTAACTGGAACTCCCGTGTGAAACATTTTTAATCCCAGGATAATAACCAGCGACTCAGCTCTCCCCTCACTTAAATTTAGAGCCAGATTCGCGATTGGGGATTCACCGGGTTTTTACTGGCCACATACGTTGCGAATGAACTGGATCCCTGTAACTAATCATGAGGGTAAAGTAACCTGTCGTGTTAAATTTTGGTATTGTTGCTTCTCTAGGTTTTCATGGGGTATCGTACTAGTATTGTACCGTGGAAGCACCAGACTGCATTGATGAATTTTGGGGACTGATGAGGACTGCTATTCGGCATTAACAAGCTAGCACTCATCGCGCTGGTGTAGTTATTTAGAGCCACTTGGGATGGGTTATTTAACAACTGAGGATTGGGTATGTCAGAGGAATGGAGTCGATTGCTGGGAATTCAAACCGGGCTGGATGCGGCTCTCCCCGGGATGTGCACATATTTCCTGCTTGGCGAGCGTGTTCCCCCGATTATTTTCTCCCGGGGCGAGGGGCTTCTCAACCAGTCAGTGAACAGTGGCTTATTCAGTACCTGCACCAATAGTTGGATAGACTTTTTCCTTCACCGAAAATTAGTGCACTATCCTGCTTATTTACTCGTAGCGTGCATGTACGTATTGTGCGAGGAGAAGTAGTTGCCTAATTTTTGTCACACGAGCGTAATCTCGACCAACCAGATCGCAGATCAGAGCGGCCTTTGCGCACTCTCTGCCCGTAGGGTACTCAACTCGGCGGCCACGGCCGGGCTTGTTTGGGGGGGGGACAGCACAGCCAGAAAAAGCAACTTCAATCTGCTGCCCAGAATACAGTCGGCGAGTAACTTACGGGGGTGCTTGGAGACCTTGTCTTTTCGGGCTCTTCACCTTCCCCCAACACCTTACAAAAAATGGTTTGATTTTCTGCGGTCCGCGAACAGCACCACTGCCACTACCACCGACGACGGGGAGAGTCACAAGCGAGGCAAGATGGGTTCTGCAACATATCGAAACCCGACCATTAATATTAACCAAAATGTTGGTAATGTGACGGACAGTTACAAAAATGTGTGGAATATATCTGTATCGGACGAGAAGCGCCAGATTCTGGAATGGCTTTCTCCTGTGGCAGCTCGGGAAAGGCACCAGGCTGTGCGTGAGGGGCGGGTGGATGGAGTGGGAGGCAGGCTTCTCCGAACGAACGAATTTGAAGAGTGGCATACAAGCGAGGATCAGGTTGTCCATCCGCTGTTGTTCTATTACGGAGATCCAGGAGTAGGGAAGACATACTTGAGGTTTGTAAAAGTAGCTCCGTTCAAATATTGGTATTTTGTAAAACTAACTTGAGCGCGGAAACAAAAGCTCTCTTGTAATAGACAAACTGTGCGACACGTCTGATGGGGACAGTGTAGTCGTGGCCTGCATATACTGCGACTTCCATGAACATAAAGAACAATCGGCGACTCGACTATTAGCTTCTCTCCTGAGGCAACTAGTCGCAGGGGTGGAACCAATCCAGAAGGAGGTAAAGAAGGCCTTTCACAGGGCGAAGAGCGAGGTGGACGGTCGGGCACTCCGGCTACCTGAAATCTGCGCGATGCTCATCAAGTCAATCTCATCTTTGCGGCGGGGATTCATTTGCATTGATGCTTTAGATGAGTTTCCCGCAAAACATCGACCTGATCTTTGGGACTCTTTACAGCACATTATCAAGGAGTGTCCGAACGTTCGACTATTCATTACGGGGAGGCCGCACATTCGAGAGGAGGTCAAGAAATATTTCCCCGGATATCTCGACCTACCCTCTATACAGCCCACTAAGGAGGATATTGAAGGGTTTCTTGAAATGAGGTTAAAAAAGGACCCTGACCCATCTGCAATGGATAAGGGATTGGAGACTGATATTCTTACAATTATCCCAGACAAGATTTCGGGGGCGTATGTAAAATCCGTCCAAAGTGAATCTGAGATTAACAGCTAACATGGATATATAGATTTCTTCTTGTTTCCCTGGTCATGGATGCAGTTCTGGCAGACGTGACAAAACGTCAGAGAAGAAAAACCCTCCTCCAAATGACCGACGGCTTTGGTTTGGATGATGCATACAGGGCAACATTGGATCGCATAAGAGAGCAGGGAAGGGGTAGGGAGAAGCTAGGAATGGAGGTGCTGATGTGGGTTTCATGTTCTGAACGCCCGTTAAAAGTAGAAGAGCTCCGCCATGCATTGGGGGTGGAATTAGGAACTACAGGCCTCGACATCGAGAATGTTCCAGCGACACAGACCTTGATGAGCTGCACACTAGGATTTGTCACAATGGATGAGCCTTCATCGACAGTGCGGCTCGTCCATTTCACTCTTCAGGAGTATCTTGCCGCGCATCCAGCCCTTTTCACCACACCTCACTCGATGATGGCCGAAATATGCCTCACTTATTTGAACTTTCACTCCGTCTGCGAGCTTTCAACCACTCTCCATATTATCCCATCGACAATGCCATTTCTCCATTATGCCTCGTGTTCCTGGGGATTCCATTCTAGGAAGGAGGTTACCGAAGATGTGAAACGTCTTGCTTTACAGGTTCTTGAGCGAGATGCGAACCACATATCCGCCAATATTCTCCTTCATGAGGAGAGTGTTGATTTCATGTCCTGGTGGGATCGTAGTCTTGGCAGTCATCCTGATCTTGGTGGATTCACGGGACTACACTGCATAGCATACATGGGGATTACGGAAATCGCGATTGACATATTAGATATGGCAAGATGGGACTTGAACGGGCGCGATTCTAATGGCGCAACGCCACTAATATGGGCTGCTAAATATGGGAACCGCGAGCTCGTAGAGTTACTTATTAAGCATCGAGGTGTCGATCTCACGTTATCAGACTCCCAGGGCCTAACGCCACTTGCACATGCGGCAAAGTCTGGCCATGCAGGCATTGTGGCGCTACTCCTAGGACGATGGGGTGCTAATCCCAATTCCTCGGATAAGAATCATCGGACACCATTATCACATGCTGCAAGATTTGGACATGAGGGCGTGGTGAAACTACTCTTGAAGCGCGGGAGTGTTAGTGCCGATTCATCTGATAAGAACGGCCGGACACCACTATCATATGCTGCTGGGTCTGGACATGAGGGTGTAGTGAAGATACTCCTTGAGCGAGAGGGTGTCAATCCCGATTCGTCGCGTAGCGCTGAGCAGACACAATCATCATTTGCCGCCAGATATGAACATGAGGACTTTGTGAATAGAGCCCTGGGACGATGGGACGTCAGGCCCGATTCTTTAGATAGGGGCGGCCGGACACCACTATCGTATGCTGCTGGATCTGGACATGAGGGAATTCTGAAGCTACTCCTGAAGCGAAAGGATGTCAAACCCAATCTGCCGGATACATATGGCCGAACACCACTCTCATTTGCTGCTGAATCCGGATCTGTTGGAGTTGTGAAACTCTTTTTAGAGCGAGAGAGTGTCAGCCCCGATTGGCCAGATAAGAATAACCGGAGACCACTATCGTATGCAGCCGAATTTGGACATGATGTCATTGTGGAGCTACTCCTGGGGCGGCGGGAGGTCAATCCCGATTCCCAGGATAAAGGTTATCGGACACCACTATCTTATGCTGCCGGGTCTGGACATGAGGGCGTTGTGAAGATACTCCTGGAGCGAGGGGATGTAAGTCCTAATTTGCCGGGTCAGGATGGCAGAACACCACTATCACACGCTGCCGGCTCTGGATATGAGGGCGTGGTAATGGTACTCTTGGAGAGAGAGGGTGTGAATCCCAATTTGTCGGATAAGGATAGCAGGACACCACTGTCACACGCGGCCAGATCTGGATGCGAGGCCGTGGTGATGGCGCTCCTAGAGAGAGAGGACGTCGACCCCAATTCGTCAGGTGGGTATGGCAGGACGCCGCTATCATATGCTGCCGAATTCGGACATGATGGGGTGGTGAAACTCCTCATGCAGCGAGGGAATGTCAAACCCGACTTGTCTGATAAGAATCTCCGAACACCACTATCGTATGCTGCCGGATCTGGACATGAGGGCGGGGTGAAAATACTCTTGGAGCGAGGGGATGTCAGTCCTGATTTGTCTGATAAGTATGGCAGGACACCACTCTCGCACGCTGCTTGAGGGCGTTGTGATGGCGCTCCTGCAGAGAGAGGACGTCGATCCCAATTTCGCAGATGCGGATGACAGGACGCCACTCTCACACGCCGCCGAATTCGGACATGATGGGGTTGTGAAACTGCTCATGCAGCGAGGGAATGTCAAACCGAACTCATGGGATAAGAATCTCAGGACACCACTATCGTATGCCGCTAGATCTGGAAATACGAGTGTTGTGAAATTACTCCTAGAGCGTGGGGATGTCAATCCTAATTTGTCGGATGAGGATGGTAGGACACCACTCTCACACGCTGCCGGATCTGGATATGTGGGCGCTGTGATGGCGCTCCTGCAGAGAGAGGGCGTCTATCCCAATTTGTCGGACCAGGATGGTAGGACACCTCTCTTACACGCTGCCAAATTCGGACACGATGGGGTGGTGAAACTGCTCATGCAGCGAGGGAATGCCAAGCCCAACTCATGGGATAAGAATCTCCGGACACCACTATCTTATGCCGCTGGATCTGGAAATACGGGTGTTGTGAAATTACTCCTGGAGCGCGGAGATGTCGATCCTAATTCGTCAGATCAAAGTGGCATCACACCGCTCTTATACGCTACGGAGGTTGGACATGAGGCGGTAGTAAGGTTACTACTGGAGAGAGGGGATACTATTCCTGATTCATCGGGTTGGGGTCGCAAGACACCGTTATTACTGGCTACCCGATCTAGACGTGAGGGCATGGTGAAAATACTCTTGGAGCGAGGGGATGTCAATCCCAATTTGTCGGATGAGGATGGTAGGACACCACTCTCACACGCTGCCGGATCTGGATATGTGGGCGTTGTGATGGCGCTCCTGCAGAGAGAGGACGCCGACCCCAATTTGTCGGATCAGGATGGTAGGACACCTCTCTTACACGCTGCCAAATTCGGACACGATGGGGTGGTGAAACTGCTCATGCAGCGAGGGAATGTCAAACCCAACTCATCGGATAAGAATCTCCGATCACCACTATCGTATGCTGCTGGATCTGGAAATACGGGTGTTGTGCAATTACTCCTGGAGCGCGGAGATGTCGATCCTAATTCGTCAGATCAGAGTGGTATAACACCGCTATTATACGCTACGGAGGTTGGACATGAGGCGGTAGTAAGGTTACTGCTGGAGAGAGGGGATACTATTCCTGATTCATTGGGTTGGGGTCGCAAGACACCGTTATTACTGGCTGCCCGATTTGGACGTGAGGGCATAATGAAAATACTCTTGGAGCGAGGGGATGTCAATCCCAATTTGTCGGATGAGGATGGTAGGACACCACTCTCACACGCTGCCGGATCTGGATATGAGGGTGTTGTGAAGTTACTCCTGGGGCGTGGAGATGTCAATCCCAATTCGTCTGATCAGAGTGGCAGGACACCGCTATCATACGCTACGGAGGCTGGACATCGGGTGGTAGTGAGGTCACTGCTGGAGAGAGGGCATACCATTCACGAGTCGTTAGGTTTGGATGGCCGGAAACAGATGTTATTGGCTAGGCAATCTGGATTTGGGGCCGTGAGCATACTCCTAGGGCGAGGAGATCTCAACCCGGACTCGTCGGATAAGTATGGCAGGACACTACTCTCACACGCTGCCGGGTCTGGGTATGAGGACGTGGTGATGGTGCTCCTGCAGAGAGAGGACGTCGATCCCAATTTCGCAGATGAGGATGGCAGGACGCCACTCTCACATGCCGCCGAATTCGGACATGATGGGGTTGTGAAACTGCTCATGCAGCGAGGGAATGTCGAACCCGACTCATCGGATAAGAATCTCAGGACACCACTATCTTATGCTGCTGGATCTGGAAATACGAGTGTTGTGAAATTACTCTTGGAGCGAGGAGATGTCAATCCCAATTCGTCTGATCGATATGGCCACACCCCGCTCTGGCACGCCAACATCTTCCCGCATACTCATGTGATGAGGCTTTTATCCGGTGGGGCGATCCCAGAAATCTCCAGCCCTACTCTATGCACTCAAGAGCAAGTGGACTCAGGATCCGCATCACGATAAGAGGGCGTTATGCCCCACATATGACACGAGATCACAAAAGCCACCTCTTCACCCCTCCCTCCACGGCACTCCATTAAATCAACTTGAAGCACACCTTTCAGCATCCATTCTCGCTCCCACCCTCACATTAGCCACTGCTCCAGACTCTGCCATCGTAAAGCCATTCACCCATCTGGAGGTACCGGTCCGAGAAAGTTTCATTGCGTTCTTATCTACTGTAGTCTTTCTCTTTCTTTCAGTTCTCATTCGCCTAAAGCTATGTCGGAAAAGAGGTTTACGGGCGGAGATGTATGGTGTGGCTGCAATTTTAGCGTAGCTGTCAGTGCAACGATAGGCTGGTGTTTTTTTTGTTATACAGAAGACGATTTTTGGTATACCCGGTTAGGTCCAGGGCGATTCGCCAGGCAATGCCTATTTCTTATGTATTATCTGTTATGGATTTACTACCATCTGATAGTTGTTGGGGTACGATAGTTTATTGGTTAGGGAACTACTGGCGAAGGGTAACGTAATTTACGGGGATGTGGCTCACGACAGGGATCCGGCTCACCCATAGCAACCATTGGAAAATCAAATCTACATTTGATTATCACAACAAATAAATAAGATACTACCCTGAGAATCAAGCCACAGGTACTTTGAAATATAGAGAATCTGAAAATCTAGTTTTTATTTCCTGGTGATAAATTGTTATTCTGATATAGTGGTTTAAAGATTGCCTATTTCATATATAAAGTGTGGTTTTTCATAAGCATAAAAAAATTGAAAACCCTGGAAGAATTACATAATAAAATAGATAGAAGGATAGTATAACTCTTAGATATTCACAATAATCAGATTTTAATTTTCTTCATAGTCATGTATCAAAAAAAAGCGAACGCCCCAAGGGAACAAGGGGAAAAACTTTTGCTATCTTCACAGCAAATCCCAATAAACGAGTAGCTTATCTAATTCTAATAGCTACCCAGGCGCGTTCGGGTTTTTTTTAATATGGAACAATGGCAAAGGGAGGCATGTCGGTACAATATATTCCGTAAACTGCTAAGCAATCCATCGCGCTCCCCCGAATTACCTGCGATTCACCTGAACACATCCTCCTAACAATAGAGGGCTTTGTGGGGTCGGCAGAAACATATTTTCCGATTTCGCTGACCCCCGGGGACAGGGTGGTGGGCACAGCTCGCACCAGTGGTTTCTGTGAACGTTTTTTGCCCTAGCGGGGAAATGACTGGATGAGGTACCGGCGGATGGCGCTCCGGTTGCCGGGTGCAGTACTTGAGCCGCAGTTTTTTTACTCGAGCACACGCAGTACTGTCGTAAGTCCCCGTCACTTCAGGCGTTCTTTGGGTGGGAAATAGGAACTTCCGAAGCAACGTAAATCCCCTTCTCTTATCACGATTTCACAGCCAAGGTAAAGCGAGATAGTAATCAATGAAAACGATGATGAAAATTAGATAGGAATGGGGTTGTCGATGGTTGCGTTTTCTCACTCCGTTTTCCCCTTCTTAAACCCCCCCGTGCTATGGAACTAAGCTAAAAGAAATGCAGGTACCAAACATTCACGATGTTTCCTGTAAGTTACTCCTGCGTAGTCTCTGCCATGTCCATTCACGTGACTGACAGTACCGTACTCGAGTAAGAGAGTCCCTGGGGAAAAAAGCAGCTTCAATTCGTTAGTGTCACCACTCGCTTACTTGGGTAGTACTGGTACGGCAGTTGAGCCTCACCGGTTTCGTGTTCCCCCGCCTTCGCTTAAATCCGCTAGGAACAATGCCCTCCGATTTATGATCCACAAACAGCACCGTTGCCCGGGGCAAGAACAAGTATGATAGAAGGATAAGACTGATTCTGCAGCATATCAAAACCCGGCTATTACTATAAACCAAACCGTTGGTCATGTGACAGATAGCTACTCGAGTTTAGGAATGTGGGGAACAACCGAGAGATATCGGTGTCGAACGAGAAGCGCCCGATTCTGGAGTGGTTGTCTCCCATGGCACCTCGGAAAGACACCAGGCTGTGCGTGGAGTAGTGTGTAAAAGTAACTCCGTTGAAATTGCATGCGAAACTAACGGGAGTGAGGAAACAAAAGCTCTCTTGTAATACCGGTAGATTCACTGTGCGATGCGCTTGATGGGGACGGTGTGGCTGTGGCTTGCGTTTACTGTGACTTCCATGCTCGAAAAGAGAAATCCGCGACTAGTGTGTTGGCAGCTCTCTTGAAGCTCTCTTGAAGCAAATTGGGGGTTACCAATCCCGGAAGCGCCAAAGGTGGCCTTTGACACGGCGAGGAGAGAGGTTGACGGTCGCCCGCTCCGGCTCCAAGGGACCTAGGTGATAATTGCCAAGTCCGTCTCGCCATTGCGACGGAGATTTATATGAGTTGACCCATTGCCACTAAACATCGACCTGAACTTGGGGACCCTTCGGTGTAGATTATCTAGGAGTATCCAAACATTTGGATACTCATTACCGGGAGGCAACACGTTCGGGAGGAAGTGAAGAAATATCTCTCCGGATATCCGGATCTACCAGCCATAAAGCCCTACAAGGAGAATATCTTAGGCATATCTTCCTATGATATTGAGGCAGGACTGGGAGCCAGATCCAATGGGTATATAATTGTAGGCCGTCATTCTTACAATTATTCCTCACAAGATCTCCGGGGCGTGGGTAAAACCTGTAATGGATGCAAGGTTATCGGCTAACATTAGCCTCTAGACTTCTCGTTTCCCTGATTATGGAGGCACTTGCCATATACAAAAGTTTTCGGAAATTCTGCCATTTCTTTCCCTGGAATTTCTAGTATCTTGGCGGCAGGGTTTCCGGACACTTTTGAATTGGGCAAGTAAATTTAGTTCTAGGAGATGCGACAATACAGTAAAGAAGCCAGCCACTTCATATGATGACCAACTACTTTGAATTGGATGATGCGTATAGCGCAAGATGGGGCCGCATACGAGAGCGGAAAGGGAGCCACGTGAAGTTGGGATGGAAGCCTACTGGCATCCATTCTGTAGCCAGGACGCTAAGGGCAGATTTTGTAACCGTGTGCCGGACTCTGTCGGAAAATAAGATTTTCAGTCGTTTCACGGCTCAATCGACTCAGTGTTCTTGCTAAGTTAAAATTCTTAGCAAATCACGGAGTTTAGAGGGGTTTGCTGCAAATTTGAAAATTTCAGACACACTAAGGGGTAAGGATCTACAGTGCTGAATATGATGGTGACCCCTCCATCGACCTCACATATTCCGGACTCCCGGATTGCCGAACTTTAAATGATTAAGGCTTCAGAAAAACACCCACAAAAAATATAAGGCTATGGAATAATAGATTAGAAGTTAGGGAACAAGGTAATAAAGGCAGATTTAAAAGACAAGTTGTGATTGAGTTATTGGAGTTTGAAAAAAGGCAGTTATTTGTTCAATGTCACCCCCATTTTTTGGTGTTAATAAGCATGCCAAGATCTGAAATAATCACTTATTAATTTACCAAGACTGGCCTTTTTCAAGGTTAATATCTTGGAAAATATCTATTAACAGTCTTCGCCAAGGAAATAAACAGTAATCAACCTGTCTCTGATATTCCCCTCGTTCCTACCAAATTTTGACCTCCCTTTAAACCCTAATAACTCTATGAAAACTTGAGATATTTCTATTTTCTCTCTATTAATGTGTAGAGAATCACCTGTCCTACCACCTAATAGAGCCATAGTTCTCATTGGACTAGCGGTTGAAAATCCTTTGACGGTTGGAGACGGGCAATATTATCTTGGCAAAGTACTCCGACTACAAGATGTCCCCCACCTACAAGCAGTGCCTACCCTGCGAGATGGGGATCGGAAAACGTACTCGAGTAGACAGAGCTTCTAGGGCGTCGGTTAGGGCCTTCAGTGTGCTCGAGCCAACTGAGCAACCGTGTTTCTAACCTTTCCTCTGCGCATCTTCGTTTTTTTCTTACTACCGCAGGCAATTCTGCCTTCCTTAACATCAAATTCTTAGTATGATACCAGAGTTTTGTGATTTCGCTGTTCCAGATACACACTTGGGCAGAGCCTCGTTTTCTGAATCATCGCCTCAAGGGATAGTCTTCTCGAGTGACTGTCAATGGAACGCAGGCCCCTTTGGCCTTTTGTTTTTTTTGGTTGTGGTATCCAGTTCCTGAAACATCTCAGATTTCAACTGTTCTACAATATTTTCTTTCTTTCCTGTGTCTTTTGAGCAATTTAAATTAGCTTCCGCATCTCACCCTGTCCACCATTTAACATGAGAGCAGCGCTGCGCATTAGATACTGAAAATAAAATAACCCGGGCAGGTGTACCCACCCTACGGAAAAAAAGATGTGCGGGCAAGCAACTGTCACTATCAAGAAATCTCAACTGGAAAGGAAAATCACACAAGTCACGATCAATTCAATTACGCTAAGCTACACAAACCTCTTATCTAAAGCTAAACCAGAGAACAGCACAAGAGAGAGAAAAATCCCACCGCAAGAAAGCCCAACCTTACGGGTTGTCCGACTAAGGGCCCGTTTACCAATAGACGGCCGTCAAGCAACCGGAGACGGTGCCGACCGTCAAGGGAGGCTAAACAGTCGAAGAGTGGTAGGGAAAATTGATGGGTGTGTGTTTACCTAATACAGTGCGTAGTAGTGTGAAAAGTGTGATCCACAAACGTGAGGTGTGCAACCAGGTAGCTTTCAATTCTCACAGTACTCTACAACCGAGATACCAGACAACCAACAATTCTCTCTTACAATCAAATTATGAGAATTTTGTTATTAAACTTGCCCTAAATTATAACACAAGGAATTGCTAATTGTGCAAGGAAAAGAGAGCTTATTCATAGCTGCTCTTGCTATTGCAGGCATGGAAGGTGGGTGGCATTTAGGTGATGCCAGTAGACGGTGGTTGCAATCCCACCCCTTGAGCCGCGTCCTGTTTTGACCGTCTAAGTTAACACCCAGAATATTAAACGGTTGAACAGTTTTGCCACGTCTATCAGAATATGATGCTGGTTGAAACTCCACCGTCTAGTTTCCCCACCAAAATTTCGAAACGCAACGGATCAGTAAACGGGCCCTAACTAAATAGAGGAGGCCCTCCTCTTGTCATTCACCAACCCAAATTTTCCTTCCTCAATCACAGCTGAACAGTATAGTTATGAGGGTGGGATATGAGAAGAATGTACGGGAACGATGAAGAAGTACAAAGAAGTCAGGGAAGGAACTGCTGTATATTTTTCCGGAAAACGAGTCTTGCTTGCTTGTTCTAACTACGACAAAACAGAGGGTTTATATAGACAGTCCAATGAGCTTTCCAAGCCCCTCCACTCGTTCATATCCTCCGTTCCGGTCAGTATCCCGATCCATCCTTCGCTTTTCCCTCCGCTGGTTTCCGGCTATATATCCGGCTTCGTATTCGCTCGCTCCTCCCCTTGATTGATAACCATTGACAAATGAAACTAGTAAAGACAGACTAACATGATAGGGAAAGTACAACGGAAACTTGTCCTTGAGTGGAGAGATCGCCGGTGACTTTCAATAAACAGTTCCTTTGTTGTGCTGTGTTCTCGTTGTCGTCGCCGTCGTGGTCGTGGGAAGAAAGGGCGAGTGGAGCGAATGATCGTTTCTCACATAGAGCCCCCCTGTTTGCCAAGACTAACTTGGACAACAGTCACCCTGCAGAAACGTCACACCTCCCCAAGCCAAGATCATGAATCGCTGTCCGTTCTGTTTAAGCCATTGGCAGACAAGTTAAAAAAAAACTGCAAGTTAGGGAAGCCAAATTCCATCCGTAACAATACGGCTGGTCAAACGTACGGTACAGGCAGGGCAGCTTGGGATTCTCTCAACATGACACTTGTCAACAAATGCGGTATATAATAAAAATAAAGCAGGAAAGGTTGTTTGCTTTTGCGATTATTTTTGTTTGTGAGAGAGGGATTTAAATAAAATGCGGGGGTTTTTTTTGGTTAAGCCAAGTGGTATAATATGTTATATCATACATTAGAGCCCCTTGTACACCACGCCTTGAGTGGCGCGGATGAGCTGATCACCGCGGCAAATTATGAAGGGAAAGGAATCGATCGTATTTTGCAGATGTTGTCATAACCAGCTGGCTGATGGCTCTGGGTTCACCTGTGTGATGTACTGGGCTGCGCTGGTACTGGGGAGGGGAGCGATGGACTCCAAAGGCCAGGAAAATATGACTCCTACCATTGACGACCTAGCAGTCAAGTATTCGAAGGATGTCGCGGCCCCTGGAGTATTGTGAGATAGCGGAGGTCTTTATTTATTTTTCTCGGGTAGCCATAATAGGTCGCTTTGTTGTTCGGATGGCTTCTGGGAAGGCGCTTTGGCTACTGGCATATGTTTGAGCTTTCGGGGAAGCATTCAGGCTGCGGGAATGCACTTGAGTTTTGGATCGATGCACCCGCCGGAAAAGCTGTGGGGAAGCGGTAGCAAAGCGGCGAGAAAGCGCAGGAGCCGGGAGGCAACTTGAGGGAGTTGATGTCCGGAGGCTGGGTTTTGTCTTCCCTCTATCAGCACGGGAGTGAGCAGCGGAGGGGGGGGGGGCATACACTCCCGTCCAAAAAGTTCTCGCTGATCCAAAAGTACTCTGGAGGGGCTTGGCGGCAACAGAGGTACTTGTACAAGTATTTTGGCACGAGTCGGTTCTCATATATTGAGTAGTTCATATCCGACTTATCCGTAACCTCTCTTAAGGGCGAATGAGGATTGGCAAGGATTGCTCTTGGTGAATATGAGTTCTTTTTGGTCTTCCGGGCCGGGGAGCATCTTTAACGGAGCCTCGTATACTGTTGTGGATACTTTTGTTGCCGCCAAGCCCCGCTGGAGTACTTTTAGATCAGCGAGAACCTTTTGGACGGGAGTGTACGGAAGCATGGATATGTAGCCCATGGAAGGATAGGAGGATGTTGTGTGGTGGTTATATCTGCCCTTGTTTTACCGTTAATTAGTGAGAGAGAATTTCTCCGCTCCTGAGTTGGGCGATCTTTTTCGTTGTGAGAACTCTTGGCGTTTCGTTTTGCCATGGCTGTTTCTTTTGGTTGTCGTCTCCGTCGATCCACTTCTAAAAACAAGGTGGATAAGTTACGGATGTGGCATCCCAACAAATAGGACAGGGTAGTAACCACACCCCTCTTCTAATCTGTGAGCATGCTTTGTGCCTTGGTGACGAAGTGATTCAGGTGGCTTGCCACAGCTAGGCCCCCTTTCGGTGGCAGCGCAGGGGGGGGGGGAGCAACTTTGATCAGGCGACTCAAGCAAGGCAGGTAGAGCGCTTGAAGAGTGTTTGAAAAGCCATAAACCCCCGCCTCCCCCCGACTTCGCCCAAACATGCCCCAAAACATTCCCCTCCCTCTCTCGTTAGCCGTCTTTTAATCTACAGTACGGACAGCACCACCATCACCACTACCACCGCCACCAACGCAATAAGGCCGATTTGCGAGTCAAGATGGGTTCTGCAGCATACCAAAATCCGACCATTTCTATAAACCAAAACGTTGGTAATGTGACGGACAGTTACAAGAATGTGTGGAATAACTGCGATATATCGGTTTCGGATGCGGAGAGCCAGATCCTAGAGTGGCTATCCCCTATGGAACCTCGGAAAAGGCATCAGGATGTGCGCGAGGACCGGCTGGGTGGAGTAGGAGACTGGATTCTGGAAACGAGTGAGTTTAGGGAGTGGTTTGCGAACGAGGATGAGGCTGTCCACCCGCTTTTGTTCTGTTACGGAGACCCAGGAGCGGGGAAGACATATCTGAGGTGTGTGAAAATAGTTTTATTGCTATAGTGTGCCAAACTAACTTACTGGGGAAACAAAAGCTCTCTTGTAATTGATACACTGTGCGATACGATTGGTGGGGACAATGTGGCCGTCGCTTGTGTGTATGGTGACTTCCGAGCTCACAAAGAGCAATCAGCGACTGGTGTGTTGGCTGCGTTATTGAAACAACTTGTCGTGGGGGCGGGGCAAGTCCAGGAAGAGATAACGGAGGCTTTTGCGCGGTCGAAGAGAGAGGTTGGCGGTCGGGCACTCCGGCTCCCAGAAATCCACGTGATGCTGATTAAGTCCATCTTGTCATTGCGACGCGGATTTATCTGCATTGACGCTTTCGATGAGTTTGCCCCAAAACACCAATCTGAAATTTGGGACTCTTTACAGCGCATTGTCCGGGAGTGCCCAAACCTTCGATTATTCATTACCGGGAGGCCCCATATTCGAGGGGAAGTGAAGACATATTTCCCCGGATATCCCGATCTACCCGCCATAAAACCCACTGAGCAGGAAATTCGGGAATACCTCACTATGAGGTTGAAAAATGACTTGGAGGCGGATGCAATGGATATGGAATTGAGGGCCGATATTCTTAGAATTATTCCTGACAAGATCTCGGAGACGTATGTAAAATTTGAGGATAGTGAACCCAAAGTCATCAGCTAACAGTGGTTCTAGATTTCTCCTGGTTTCCCTGACTATAGATGCAGTTCTGCAAGATGCGACAATACATCAGAGAAGGCAGACGCTTCTTAAGGCGGCCAACGGCTCTGGTTTAAGCGATGCATACAGCACGACCTTGGATCGCATCAAAGAGCAGAGCGGAAACAGGGCGAGGCTAGGAATGGAAGCACTGATGTGGGTTTCATGTTCCGAACGGCCCCTGAAAGCCGAAGAGCTCTGTCACGCATTAGCGGTGGAAGTAGGTGCCACAGACTTGAATGCGCACAACGTGCCGTCAGTGGGGGCCTTGATGAGCAGTACTTTAGGACTTGTTACCATTGATAAGCACGCATCAACACTCCGCCCCGTCCATTTCACCCTTCAAGAGCACCTTGCGGCACATCCGGGTTTTTTCACCACATCTCACTCGCTGATAGCAGAAGTATGCCTCACCTATCTAAACTTTGAGTCCATCCGTAAACTTTCAGCTCCTCCCACTACTATCTCATCGACAATGCCGCTTCTCAACTACTCCTCATGTTACTGGGGAGCGCATGCTAGGCGGAAAGCGACAGAATCTGTGAAAAGCCAGGCTTTACAACTTCTTGCTGAATATGAAAACCACATATCCAGTAAAGTTCTCCTGCTCGCGGGTGATGTTAACTTCCTGCCTAGGTGGGGTCGTTATCGTGGAATATGTCCCGATCCCACGGGATTTACTGGACTGCACTGCGCCGCATACATGGGGATTACCGAAACCGGGAGGGCAATGTTGAATATGGAAAGATGGGACTTGAACGGGCGTGATGCCAATGGCGCAACGCCATTAATATGGGCTGCTGAATACGGTAATTCCGCATTCACAAAGGTGCTTCTTGAACAGGGAGAAGTCGATCCTACTTTATCCGATAAGCGGGGCAAGGCAGCACTCACACATGCTGCGAGGGCTGGACATCAGGAAGTGGTGAAACTGCTCGTAGAGCGAGGAGATGTTAATCCCGATTGGCTGGATGAGCATGGCCGGACACCAGTATCGTATGCCGCCGAGTCCGGAAGTGAGAGCGTGGTGAGCATACTTCTGGAGCAAGGGGGTGTTAATCCCGGTTTGCCAGATGTGGATGGCCGGACACCATTATCATATGGGGCGGAATCTGCGAGCGAGGACGTTGTGAAGCTACTCTTGGATCGACGGGATGTCAGTCCTGATCCGCCGGATGGGTGTGGCAGGACACCACTATCGTATGCCGCCGGATCTGGGCATGAGGGTGTGGTGAAGATACTCATGCAGCGAACCGATGTCAATCCTAGTGCGGCAGATGGGGGTGGGCGGACATCACTGTCATATGCTGCCGGATCCGGACATGGGGGTGTGGCGGAGCTACTCATGCAGCAAACCGATGTCAATCCCGATTCGGAAGATAGGGATGGCCGGACACCATTATCATATGCTGCCGAATATGGGTGTGAGGGCATGGTAAAGCTACTATTGAAGCGAGAAGATGTTAATCCCGATTTGTCGAATAAATGTGGCCAGACAGCACTATCATATGCGGCAGGGTCTGGGCGTGTTAGCGTGGCAAAGCTACTCTTGGAGCGAGGGAATGTCAATTCCGATTCGCCGGATTCAAGAGGCCGGACACCACTTTCATATGCTGCCGGATCCGGACGTGAGGACGTGGTGAAGCTACTCCTCGAGCAGAGGGATGTCAATCCCGATTCGCCGGATCGCAGAGGCCGGACACCACTTTCATATGCTGCCTGGTCTGGATGTGAGAGCGTGGTAGAGTTACTCCTCGGGCGCGGGAATGTTGATACCGATTTGCCGGATAAATGTGGTCGGACACCACTATCATATGCTGCCGGATCTGGACATGGCGGCGTGGTGGAGATACTTCTGCAACTGGGGGATGTCAATCCCAATTCATTGGATAAATATGGCCAGACACCACTCACACGCGCCGCCGGGCTTGGGAGTACTCGTGTGGTGGGGCTGCTGTCAGAACCCAGAGCCTTCAGTCACATAACATGGCAAAACAATGGTGTGTTGCAGCAAATATCTCCCCCTGTTCTTGGTGCTCAGCGGGCGGCGGAATCGGGCCAAGTATTACAATCAGGAGGGGTTATTCACTATATGAGAGAGGAGATCATGGAAGGTATTCCTCCCCCCCGCCCAGATGTGCCTCCTTGGGATCAACCTAGAGCAAACCCGGCCTCCTCCGCTCCCATTCTCACTCCCGCCCCCGACTGTGCCATCTTGAAGTCTTTCATCCGTGTAGGGGTACTGGTCGGAGCAAGTTGCTTCGGGTTTCTATGTCTCATAGTGTTTCTCTTTCTTTATGTCTCTTTTTTCTCTTCTTCCTTCGCCATGCATATATCCGTGAGGCATTTTATAGGAGGGGATGTATTGTATTATTGCAGTGGCAGAGGTGGCTGTAAGTTAGTTGATGTGGGATGACCGGGGTAATTTTTTTTCTTTTCTACTCCCTTTTTTTCTTAGAGAGGGCTCTCACGATGCTACGGTATCACTGGCTAGATCCGGGGCGTTTTTTTCTTCTAGTAGTTTGTCTATTGACTGCGTATGCTATCTGTATATGTTTCCCTTTAGTTGATGTATAGTATTGAGTTTTGACATCTGAGCTCGAGTACGGTATGTACGATAAAGTAGAGTAGCAATCTGTATACCTTATATCACAAATCCGCCATCGATTCAAATATCCGGTGAACTCAAGCGTCGGTCCGTCCGTCCCGGGGCTCGGGGGTGCCGGACAGCCCTAGACGAAAGGAAGCCCGGAAGAGAATGGTGTCTTGGCGTCCGTCTCTGCACAACTGCCCATAATAAACAAGCGGGGACTGTCTTAAGCAGCGTAATCTGGCGAGTCCCTACAAGCGACGGGCGAAGAGTAAAGTCGACGGGGGGGTGCGGCCTAGGGGTTATGGGTCCGTAGAGGATAGTAGGAACCTGCCATTACCCTCCTAGGCACTAACCTTTCCTAAAGGACGGACACTCTTGCCCTGCACTTTGGGGTGCGTGCTCGGGATAGTAAACGGCGATGGTTGAACAGCGGATGACGGACGACGAAAGGGTGAAACGGCAGCTAAGAAACGAAGCGCCAAGATTAAGGTAACACAAAAGACAGATCGCCAACGCAGAACTTAGAGAGGGGAACACTTTCTCATTCAACTGCTCATGCTCACAACCCACAACAACGCTCAACTAACTAAACTAACTAGCGGTAAAGAATGGAGTGTCTATAAAAGCAACAAAACCTTCCTCCCACCCTTCTATCCCTCAACCAGTCGCGGCACGTGTCCATTTTCTTCCACGCATGTCCCCCTTTCCCTTCTGCAAACTCTCATGCTAGCAAAAGAAAGACATCACAAAGAAAACTTCCTCGTGCTCTATCACCTCCGCGCATCCGACTACTTCCCGTATCCTTCCGACGCTGCACCGATCCCAGCTGCATATCCGCGCGGTTTGTCTGAACGATGGGAGAGGCCGCACGTATGCTAGGCATGCCGGACAGCAACAAAGACTTCCAACACACTCTGCCGTATTGCTTCCGAGCTTCCGCTTTCCTCCTGGCGAACGTATCGATTCGGAGCGCATGTTCGAAGCCTTTGTTTGATCGGTAAAGGGATAAGCTGCACGCGCAGAGGGCCGAGTATGCCGAGCAGAATTAATGAATTCCGACACGGTACGGCCAGGACCGGTAGGTGCCTACTGGGCTTTCGGGACGCTTGGGATCACCGAAACTATCAGGTGTGATAATTTTCATGAGGGAATTACCTTTGGCTTCAACTCCGCCGCGCCAGTACCTTCCTTCACGTTCACGATCCTGTTGAGATAGATAGATTCCGAGATGAGCTATTGTACCAGCGAACCAAGAATTACCGGTATACTGCCCAATTGGAATAAAAACTAGGACACATTGTTTTCGATAGTAAACTCATGTTCCGCTCGCCACCCTACAAAAGGTCCAAGCAATCAATTATTTTTTTGATCGCTGGAGCGGCGCTTGGCCCCAATTAGTGCTAGTTTTTGTTGGATTGCATACAGGATGCGGTTATAATGTTACACGTACGCGTAGGCGGATATGTCAACATGCGGCTGGGGGATATACGGCTATAGGGAATGAGGTTTTGGGGTGCCCAGATAATAGGCACTCGGAGAAAGGTATTGGTCTTCGGTCTTGTTGATACCCGCTGCTGTTGAGCATTGGGTATGGAGTATTTTATTCCATGATGTTACTTTCGTACCCTATGTCATTAGGGATATGGTTCGTGCCGTCCAGGCGCAGGACCAAGTCGGATGCAAAGGAGGACCAAAGGTCGGAGGTCTTGGCATAAAGTTCAGTGCCAAAACGCTTTTAACCTGAAAACAATAAAATTAGAATTAAACTAACTTCACCGTACTCCTGATTTGAATATACACTTGATTTTTGAGCAGCAAATTTTGTGCTAAGGCGGCTCCCGTTGCGCCCGACTTTGTGCTACGTCAAGACTGCACGAACAATATGGGAGTCGGCACACTGACGGGGAATAGGCTTTAGCGATCCCAGGGGATCATGGAGTTGTCATCCTAGTGTGTTTCTTTAGAGTTCGTTGAGTTTCGGAAGTTTTTTGGTGTTGTTGGTTAGAGACTAAGAGACCCATATATCACCTGTCATGTCCTTAGGGGGAGAGCAGTTAACTACAAGTAATCCGCTATTCTGCCATGTCCCGTGGCACTTAGAGGCTATTGTGATCGCACTTACGTTCTTTCGCGCTGCAATGCTTTGTTTTTTTGGCATTTTTTTCAATTTCATTGCATTGTTTAAGGGTGTAAAGTCTTCGTTGTTCGTTCCACTGGGGGTTGCCCCTGTGAAGGTTTCACTTTCTTGGTGGTAAAGTACTAGGACAAAGCTTTTCGTCCGATGCTTTTTTTACACCAAAAGCCCCCATTTTCACCACCCTCTCGTATTGCGTAATGTCTATGAGAATCAGCGAAAATTTGTTCTTGCATTAGCAAACCTGTAGATAACATGAAGAAGTTTACAGAATCCTTAAATATTACCAAGTGGTGGAGAAAAGCTCATTTAAGTATCTGGTATCCGTTGCCATGTACTTTTTTGTATGATATGGAGCCGCATACAAAAATCTAAGTCACTTTCACACTAGTTGATGCAATCATGAACTATGAAAGCTGCTTTGATTCCTTACACTTCTACTTATCGGGGTTTGAATAGATAGTGATTCCCTAGCTGATAGAAAGATTTCAAGTGTTTTTATATAAGCAGTGTTGAGAATTGTTTGTTTAAAACTGTCCATTTTTGGTGTAAAAAGGGCATCGGACGAAAGGTTTTGTCCCCGTGCTGTATATTTCCCGGTCGATGGTATCCGAAAGGATTGACCCCCAAGCGCATGTTATTCTAAAAGTTTTCTCAGTTAGAACACTACCAGTACTTTTACTTGCAATTTCTTGACGCCCGCACAAGTGAGTAGACTACCGGCACTGCGTACTGTACCACTGGCTGGCATCCTACTGCTGACTACCTTATGTTCTTTCATAGCCCCAGACTGGGGGCTCTTCTACTCTCGGCCTGGGGTTATGGGGGGGAGTGGTAATAAGAATAGGATTTCCTGTGTTGATGGGGGATTTCCTAAAAGACAGAAAATGCCAACTAGTTTGGTTTCATGAAATACAAATTGTTTTTCAATTATGCCGTTTATTTGTTGTTTGGGGAGAGGGGTGAAGTTTCCTTTGTTATTTGGGTTTTTAGGCCATACGGTAACTTAGGTTGCATGCCATGGATTTTCTTGTAGCTAGCTACGAATAAATAGCGGATTTAACAAAATAATAAGGCTGCCTTCGGGGCGGTGTCCCCTCCTTTTTTTGTCGCAGCCTTATAAGAGGAAATCGGCCTTACCTTGTGCACTAAGGCCGAGTACCGTAAAAACTTTTGCGATTCGTCATTTGAGGATCCCTGTAAACTGAGTCATTAGCCCAAGATAGGTTTAGTTTGGCAAGTTGGGGAGGTCGGACAACGCCGAAGCCCTTAGGCTATACCACGTTAGGAAACTTTGTCTCTGAATTTTGAGATCACCTAACCGAGACTGTGAATAGCAGAAGCTTTTTACGGTACTGCATCTGTAACTGAGCAGTGCTCAAATTTTTTCAAACCTCCTCCCCCCCTCCCCTTTGCTCAAACAAGCATGAAAACATTCCCCTCTATCACCCGTTACAGCTGCTTTTAATCTATGGATGACACCACTATCACCACTACCCCCGCCACCGGCAACAGCAATAATTGGACCGCCAACCAAAACTCGACTATTAATATAAACCAAAACGTTGGTAATGTGACGGATAGTTATAAAAATGTATGGAACAACTACCAGATATCGGTTTCGGACGAGAAGCGGCAGATTCTGGAGTGGTTGTCTCCCATGACGCCTCGGGAAAGGCATCAGGCTGTGCGTGAGGGACGGGTGGATGGAGTAGGAAACTGGTTTCTTCGGACGAACGAGTTTGAGAGATGGCATACAGGCGAGGACCAGGCTGTCAATCCCGTGTTATTCTGTTATGGAGATCCCGGGGTGGGGAAGACATATCTAAGGTGTGTAAAAGTAGTTCTATCGGGGTACAAGCAGCGGGCAAAACTAACTTGGGTGGGGAAACAAAAGCTCCCTTGTAATAGACACACTGTGCGATGTCTTTGATGGGGACAATGTGGTTGTGGCTTGTGTCTACTGCGACTTCCATGCTAATAGAAACCAATCGGCAACGGGTGTGTTAGCAGCTCTCTTGAAGCAAATCGTCGCGGGGGTGGAACAAATCCCATTAGAGATAAAAGGGGCATTTGACCGAGCGAAGAGAAAAGTTGACGGTCGGGCACTCCGACTCCCAGAAATCCATGCAATGCTTGTCAAGTCTGCCTCAGCATTGCGACGGGGATTTATCTGCCTTGACGCTTTAGATGAGTTTCCCAGAAAACACCGACCTGAACTTTGGGACTGCTTACAACGGATCCTGCGGGAGTGTCCAAATATTCGGCTATTCGTTGCTGGGAGGCCACACATTCGAGTGGAAGTGAAGGAATATTTCCCCGGTCATCCAGACATGCCTGCAGTAAAGCCCACCAGGGAGGATATTCTGGGATATCTCGCTATGAGGTTGAAAAAGGATCCAGAGCCCGATGCGATGGATAAGGAATTGGAGGCAGATATTCTGCGAACTATTCCAGACAAGATCTCGGGGGCGTATGTAAAATCCGTCCATAGTGGATCCAAGATTACCAACTAACATGGATATCTAGATTTCTTCTTGTTTCCCTAGTTATTGATGCAGTTCTAGGGCGCGCGACAAGACGCCAGAGAAGACAAACTCTTCTTAAAATGACCAACGGCTTTGGTTTAGATCAGTGTTCCCAAGCGTCCAGTCCGTCCGTCTTTAGCCTAGGACGGGACGGACGCCAAGTTTGGGACCTTCGGGCGGGACGGACGCCAAGTTTGGGACCTTCGGGCGGGACGGACGCCCAATTGCAGTCCGTCCTGACCTATGCCCGGGACGGACGGCCGGGCCCTGTAGGTGTCTTAGTTTATGTTTCATGTTCGAATTTCATGAGCATTAGGTAAGTGTTATCAAGATGTGAAACATTTTTATTCTAATGAAGAGAAGCTTAGGCTCTACTATTATGTATCAAATTTCGCTATCAATCAACCAATGCTTCCAGTGATATCCGATCCTGGTTCTGAGCACCGTGACCTCATTCCACTTCCTTGACCTACAAGGGACGCCCGTCATTATGCAGGACGGTAGGTAACCTACAGGCAACGCCCGTCATTATGCAGGACGGTAGGTAACCTACAGGTAACGCCCGTCCTTACTCAGGACGGTAGGTAACCTACAGGTAATGCCCGTCCTTACTCAGGACGGTAGGTAACCTACAGGTAACGCCCGTTATTATGCAGGACGGTAGGTAACCTACAGGTGACGCCCGTCCTTACTCAGGATGGTGGGTAACCTACAGGTAACGCCCGTCATCATGCAGGACGGTAGGTAACCTAGAGGTGACGCCCGTCCTTACTCAGGACGGTAGGTACCTACCGGAAGTTACCATTTCCAAAAAAGACTGCAGGGCCCGCCCGTCAACCTACAGTCCTGCGGTGTTT
>Ga0307509_10002810_pt1 | contig 27571 bp, 20 predicted proteins | sample 10_EM_MG_FD_202245 | JGI IMG/M metagenome (GOLD analysis project Ga0307509, IMG submission 202245) | Populus trichocarpa ectomycorrhiza microbial communities from riparian zone in the Pacific Northwest, United States - 10_EM | ecosystem: Host-associated > Plants > Roots > Unclassified | place... | reverse complement strand
TAAACTAACCCGAACATCCACGTTAATTAAAAAAAAAAAAAACCATCATTGTTCGTTACCATTAGAATTGCAAATCATATGATTGAGTATTATAAGGTTTTTGAATCTGCAAAAAATCCCATGGTATTTTCATTGGTATCATCATGCTTGCAACTCCACTCTGAGCCATCGACAACAAATCAAGCTTATAAAATCAGATGGGCTGGTGAAGAAGATCTATGACAGGCAAATCTACGTGGGAAATCGCCTTCTTGCTCATAGACATGGTTCTCCCCCGGATTAGGACAAATCCAATCTCCCACTCGCTTCATTCCAACCTAGCTTTCCAAACATCTTGGTTTTTTTTAAAAAAACTGGTTTTTCTAGTTTGTAAAAATTATCAAAAGACTTTTGTGTTTGATTCGGTTATTTGTGTTTAAAAAAGAGAATTCATCACTTGAAAAGAGAGAAAGATCATATCTTTTGTGTTGTTTAGGTGATTTTTTAGTTTAATATATATTATAATAGTTTGGTTTTTTTGTCAATTCTTTTTTTGCCAGGGATGCGAACTGTAATTTTCAAAAACTTGGCAGACAAGTATAATTTTGATCAAATTATAGGATGCTAAAAGTGATTTTTTCCCTTTATTTTTTTTATATTTATTCAAATTAGAGACAAGTTTATCTTTAAAATCAATAGAAAATATTTTGCTAACCAAATTAAGCAGGCCTTTTAGTTATTTGAGTGGGAAAGTTTTTCAAATAGGGACTGATTTGAATTAAAAAGAAATAGAGAGACTTGGACTGATTTGAATTAAAAAAAAATAGAAAGGAAAAGAGCAGGGTGACCCGCTCAAAAATCATATTTTGATCTCATTTTTATTTTCGTGCCATATGCATTAAGTTTGATCTTTTTAGATTTTTCTTTCTCCAATCTTTCGTATATTTTCATTGTTTAAACCTTTTACGGCTGGATTATATTGGTTTCGTTAATTATCATTGGTATTGTAGGTTTGTGCTACTTTTTCTTTTTTCTTTTTCCACATGTTTCTTTAAACTTTCTCATGGTTGCTCAGGTGTTATTATTTATAATTTTTAGCTCCATCATTGTGTTTCATTTATTAGAACCACATGCCTTTGCCATGCCCGACGCTTACTTCTTTTTCCGGTCTCTTTTTTTTTTATTATTATTAATATGGGTGTCTTGGCCAGCTTGCACGCACCTTAACTAATCCCACAGGCCCTGAAGTTAATGACCATGTAAGCCTCCAGTGACCCTGAGGTTTGTGAGACTCGAACTAGTAACCTTTGGGGAGCAAACTCAGAGCCTGACCAGTTGAGTTACACCTCTCAAGGTTTTTTTTCCTTTCATTTTTGCTATGCTTTGATGTTGCCTAAGTTGTTGCCATCCTCCACGACTCCGGTACCATACTTAATTAGGTGCTTTGATTATAACCATTAAGCCTCCGCCATGTCTACGTTGTGAAAAAAAAATATAATGAAGAATAGAAACAAAATATAACTTTTGGCGGCTATAGACATTGTTCTTAAGGATATTTTCTCAACACAAAACTATCCTCTAGGATTCAACAAGTTCCTCCAATAAAATGAGGGTCACAGAAACAGTTAGACTAAGATCGAAAGGAAATACTAGCAAGCCTTGCAAACACAGAAAAATAATACTATGGTTTTTTTCAGCACACTTTGACTATAAGAGTGCAGATATATATAAGCTGCTAATATGTAATAATTAGGCAGAAAATAAATTAGAAAATTAAAGAGTTGTTACAACAGTTAAAAATAAAAATAAAAGAGCTATTAGTGAATTAAAGAGTTGTAGCTATTAAAAAAGTTTTAAAATAAAAGAGTTATTAGGATTTTGTGACTGTTAGAAAATTAATTCCAAGTGTTTAAATTTTTTTGGTTTCAATAAGACAAAAAGGTTCAGAAAGTATAGGCGTTGCCTCGCGCATAGAGAGGGGGAAATCAAAGGTTTTCCTCTTATCGGCTCAACCTTATACGCACGAGCCCACTATCTTTTTCTTGTTGGTTACTATCTCATATCAAAGTTCACTATATAAACACTACATAAATGTATGTGGGATCAAAACCTTTTAAAATATATAAACACTAGATAAATGTCTTATTTTTCCTCTTATCGGCTCAACCTTATACGCGTGAGCCCACTATCCTTTCCTTGTTGGTTACGATCTCATATCAAAATCCACTATATAAACACTAGATAAATGTCTTATTTTTTCAATGTGGGATAAAAATCTTTTGAAATAAATAAACACTAGATAAACACTATCTCATATATAAACACTAGATAAATGTCTTATTTTTCCTCTTATTAGCTCAACCTTATACGCGCGAGCCCACTATCCTTTCCTTGTTGGTTACTATCTCATATCAAAATCCACTATATAAACACTAGATAAATGTTTTATTTTTTCAATGTGGGATAAAATCATTTTGAAATAGTCTTCATTATTTACAACAATCCCCCACATATTTCAAAAGAATTTTGAAATAAAAATATTCTTGCTGGATTTCTATTTATTGAGTGTAATGCATCTAATCCGGTGTTTTTTGAACTATGATCCAAATTATATAAAGAATGAGATTTAACTTACATAATTATTGGTGAATTTTTTTTAATTTCTATGAACAAAAAATTCTTATTGTAAGTTAGGTATCTCACCAATCACATTATACCCCACAATTTCTTGCTGTTTGACTTGGTTTTGCGCTTAATAAGCCATGCACAGACCTGGTTGTTCATGAGTACTCTAAAGATTTTACTAGTATCTTATAGGAGTGGCCCTACTCCACATTCATATAGGTGATTCCATAAAGTGTTCATTGCAATTTGAACACTATCAATAAGGAATATGAAACTAATTAAGAACTTTGTAGTTCATCCTCTCTTTAATTGTAGACTAGCACTATTCTCACATCATAGAAAAGAACTTGTTTTATAATGCTACAGAATCACAAATGACTTTGTTATTACCTATATGAACCTAATTTATAGGATCTCCAATCACATAGGTTGGGTTACCATCATTTTGATTTCTCATTTAAGCATTAGTCTTATTCCCCTCGATGTTTCTAATATCATCTTTCTACCATGTGATTTAATTAGAGGATCAGCCAAATTTATTTCTGACTTTACATAATTAATTGAAATAATTTCATCTTTTAGCAGCTACTTTACAACATTATGTCTTAATTGAATATGTCAATTTTAACCATTGAAAGATTTATTCTCAGTAATGGCTATTGCCGCTTAGAATGTATGGATATAGAAGGTGTTCATTTTATTCCCAATGAGATTTCAGTTAAAAAATTCCTCAACCAATCAGCTTCATTTCCTGCTGATTCCAAAACTATAAATTCTAACTCCATGGTGGATCGAACGATTAAACTTTACTTGGATGATTTCCAAAACACTACACCACTACCAAGAATAAAGATATAACCACTAGTGAATTTTATCTCATTTAAATATGAAATCCAGTCAGCATCGTTGTATCCTTCTAATACATCAAGAAATCCACTATATAGAATATCATAGTCCATGGTACCTCTCAAATATTTTATTAGTTGGACTATTGTCGCCCAATGCTCATGATTGGGATTTTTTTTGTATATCTACTCAATATACACATAGCGTATGCTATATCAGGTTGAGTGAAGTTCATCAAATACATCAGACTCCCAATAATCCGAGTATACTCAAGCTGAGTAACAACTTCACCTTTATTTTTCTTTAATTAAGTGTTAGCATCATAAGAAGTCCTCATAAGTGTCATATCAAAATGACCAAACTTTTTGAGAAGTTTCTCTACATAATGTTCTTATGTTAACATTATACCATTGTCTCTCCTTATAATTTTAATACCCAATATTACACTAGCTTCACTCATATCTTTCATATCAAATTTAGAGGCTAAAAAACATTTAGTGCTATGCACGTCATTCATGCTGATACAAAAAACAAGCATATCATCTACATATAAACTAATGATCACATATTCATTATCAATAGACTAAGTATACACACATTTATCCACACTAACTGAAGAAAAATCATCACTTAAAACAACTTGATCAAATTTCTCATGCCACTGTTTAGGAGTTTGCTTTAAGTAATATAAAGACTATTTCAACTTACAAACTTTATTCTTTTGACCAGGGATTATGCAACCTTTAGGTTGTAACATATCTATCTCTTCTTCTAGATCACCATTTAAAAAAACAATTTGAACATCCATTTGATGTATAAAAAGGTTATAAATAGAAGCTAAAACAATTACAACTCGAATTGAAGAAATTCTAGTTACAGGTGAAAAAGTATCAAAATAATCCACATTTGTTTTTAAGTAAAACCCTTTGCAACTAATCTTGCTTTGTATTTATCTATAGAACCATCAGGAAAATATTTTCTTTTAAAAATCCATTTTCAACTAAAAGGTTTTGCACCTAGGGGCAAATCAATAATCTTCCAAGTTTGATTTTGTAAAAGCAAATCAATTTCAACTTTAATTGCTTCTTTTCAAAACAAAGAATAAAAAAAAGAGATAGCATCAGAGTAGGTTACTGGATCCTTATCTACTAGATAAATGAAAAAAAAAATCATTTCCAAAAGAAATTTCTTTCCTTTATTTCTTACTCCTTCTCACTTCCTCAACGTGGGTTTCATCAACTCTATTATCATTAACAAGTGCATGAGAAATATTTTCATTTAATGGATAAATTTGTTTAAAGAATTTTGTATTTTTTGTTTTAATAATAGTATTGTAATCTAGCACATCACTCTTCAAAACTAGAAATCTATATGCAACACTATTTTGAACATAACTAATAAACATACAATCAGAAGTCTTTGAACCTATCTTTCTCTTTTTTGGTTTATGGAGCATAACCTTAGTTAAACACCCCCACATTTTTAGATATTCTAAATTAGGAGAATAACCCTTCCATAATTTATAAGGTGTTAAACTAGTTTTCTTATAAGAAATTCTATTTTGTAAATGACACGCAAATAAAATAGTTTCATTCCATAAATTATCAGGTGCTGAAAAACTAACTAGCATAGCATTCATCATTTCTTTTAAAGTTCTATTTTCCCTTTCAGCTACCCCATTAGACTCGAGTGAAAAAGGTGGAGTAACTTCATGTATTATACCTTTCTTTTCATAATAATCATTGATTAGAAAATACTATCTCATATATCAGATGTAACTTATTTGATTTTTTTATTTAGATTTTCTACTTCTTCTTTATATAATAAGAACATGTTATTAGCTTCATCTTTACTTTTGAGCAAGTAAAGTTTTGTATATCATGAAAAATCATCTATAAAGGTCACATAATATTTCTTACCGTCTCTAGTCATAGTTTGTTTTAAATATTCTAAATCTGTGTGTATTAAACTAAGCAATTCAATTTCTCTTTTAACAGATGCACATGTTTTCTTAGTAATTTTAGCTTCAACATATATTTCACATTTATTCATAAATAAAGAATTTAAGCTAGAAATTAAACCAAGAGAATTTATTTTCTTAAGATAAAATAAACTAACATGCTCTAATCTAGCATGCCATAGATCAATTGAGTCAAGTAAGTAAGCAAAAGAAGATGTATTTTCATTCATTTCATTAGCAACATTGAGTACAAAAAAATCATGGTTACAATATTATTTCCTTAGAAATATATTGTTCTTAGTCATTACAATCTTGTCAGATTCAAATGACATTTTGATCCCAAATTTTCCCAACAAAGCCACGTAGACAAAATTTGCTCTTATATTAGGGACATGCAGCACCTCATTCAAAGCCAACATTTTGCCCGAAGTCAATTTTAGAAGGACTTTGCTTTTTCTAAGAACATTTGCAGTTCTTGAGTCTCTAAGGTAGACCATTTCTTCTTCATCCTTAAAAGGTGTATAGTAGGAGAAGAATTATTTATTTGCACATATGTACCTAGTAGCACTAGAATCTACCACCCAATTTTTCTTATTGGTTACCATATTGACTTAAGAAACAACTGTAGCAATGATAACTTTTTCTTCAACCATGTTAACCTTAGTTTTAGGAGGATTGTTGTTTCTCTTTCTATTTCAGCATTGAGGTGCATGGTGGCCAGGTTTTCCATACACAAAACAATTTCCTTTTTCCTTAAAATTATTGGGTTTGGGTTTGAACATATTGATATTGTTACCATTTGACTTAATATTATTATTATAAAATTTATGCTCATACCTTTTTTAATGTGAACTCCTTTTTATTAAGTGATGCAACCATATTATTCAATAGTTTCATGCATATTTAACTAGTATTTTGCCTATGTTTTATATATAAAATGCCTTGATATTCTTTGTTTATGTTTTGAAGGCACTTTTGGATGAAAGATGCAAAAAGGAGTAAATTGGAGGTAATTAGCATATTTGACCTTCAATCGATGTTTTGTGCAGAGCGTGAGCTATAGAGGTTGAAATGAAGTGATTCTAGTGGCATTAGAAAGCTAACTTCCATACCTTTCTGGAGATCTAAGGCAAGAAAAATAAAAAAAAAGCAAGAGCATGGAAATCGCAGCCTTCAAAGTCAAATCTTGCAGTATGCCAGTGTTGACCTTCGGCCATTCCGACTTGAATATCTTGAGCTACGAAAGTCTATTTGATGCAAAATCAATTTTTTTGGATTCCTGACACAAAGAGCTATCAACGTACTTAACTTCAGCAAAAAATGATCTCATATGAGGGAGATATGAGTTTTCTAAGATGACAAATGAATTCTACTAACAAACAGGTTTTGTGAAGAAACGAGTCTAAATTACGTCCCGAAGCATCCAAACAAACATCCAAGTTTTATTTCAGCAATTGAGCTCCTCTGAGTCAAAGCTTGAAGATTTCATGCAAGACTATTTCTTTTTTTTTTTTAAGAAAATAGTTATTTAAGTACTTAAATGTAAACTGTTTACTTAAGAAAGAATTATTTTGTAAAATAGAGACTAGGGTTTCCTAGGGTATAAAAAGAAAGAGAGAAGGAAAAAAGGAGAAGAGAGGGGGACATCCAAAATAGAGGAACACAAGCCCTTTCTCCCATAAACCCGAATTCATGCATTCTTCTTTCTTTTTGGTTTGTTGTTCAATAGACATGCAAGACTAAACTCTTTTTCTTGGTTGCAAGGACACAAAAACCTTCGGATTTCAAGAACTGTGAGATCTATTTTACCTTTTCTTTTCAGTTTATATGATGAATGAATATGTTTGTTCTCCTATGCTTATTTGTTATGATTGTTTATTTTAATTGTTAGAGCGGACTCTAAGTTATTATTGTGAACAATCTATTGCTAAGTTTGCTATCAAAACTTGTGATATATGAACTTGTGAAGCAACTAAGTTAATAATTATGGTGGATCTACGCTATTAATCTTAGGGAGAACATTCGATCAAATCAAACATGGACTGCGGACAATTATGTTTTCTTGATTAATTAACTTATCTAGTTCTTAAGGCTGCCATTAAATTAAATTACTAGTACAGACAATATAGTTGTTTGATGGTTAGGATTAGGTATATAGCGGATCTGTTAACTAATAAACATAAGAAAAGATAAATATACAAAGTATAAATTGACGTTTCGTTTCCATGATTAGTTTTGATTTCTGTAAGTGAACGTTTACTTGCGACCAAGGTTTGTTTTTCTTGATAAATTTTTGTTTTCTTTGATTTAGTATTGATTGCTTCTTTCTGTTTACTTTTGCTTTAGCCTAGATAACCTTCAAACCCTCCCTTAAATTGCATATCATCTAACATAAAAATTTGACTTGAACCTTCCTCGTGAGATCAACCCCTTGCTTGCTTTATACTATCTTGTGTGTTGTGTTTTAAGTTAGGATAATTAATTTGTGCGACCGCGACATCGCAACACTAAGTTTGCTTTGGTGGTCATCTCCTTCTTCCTAGTAGCTTGCAACTCCTTTCTATTTATGTCTTTAATGATAATGTGGGTGATAAGATCAATCAAAGATAATTGTCTATGTTTGTGCTTGAGTTGTCGCTCCATGAGTTGGGTAGTTTTTCAATAAATATTGCAACAACGAATCCTTCAAGAAGGTTGATATTTTAGGTTTTCATGTCCTCTAGTAGTCTATGGTATTCGTTAATTTGAGTTTCGATATCTTTTTTATCCACCATTTCCTATTAGTAAAAATTTTCAATGATAAATTTTTGTTTTCTCACATCTTCGACAGTATACTTTGTGAACATATTGCTCTATATCTCTTTCACTTCCTTATAGCTGCAATATACATCAAATAACTCATTAGAGAGAGTGCTTAAAATGGAGTGTCTACAAACCTTTTTCCTTTATGTCCATACTTCGACATTGTCATTGGTCTTGGGATCGGTAAGAACCCAAGTAACTCCATGAATGTCAAGGACACCAAAGATCATTTCTTGCCACCTTCTGAAGTTTTCTCTAGCAAAAACCTCAATCTTCGAAATATCATGGAATGGTTTAGCTAATGACACAGTGGCAGCAACAACAGAGTTAGTGACATGAGAGATGACAACAATAAAGTTCTCAACAACAACATTATTAAGGGCAGCAATATTGTCGGCAATAGTGTTTCCATCCATGTTACTTAAATATCCTTAAGATTGTTGTGAAAAAAATATAATTTGAGGCATGTACAAACATTATCCTTAAGGATATTTTCTCAACACAAGGCTATCTTCCAAGATTTAACAAGTTCCTCCTCTAAAATGAGGGTCCCAGAAACAGCTAGATCAAAATCGAAAGGAAATATCAGCAAGCCTTGCAAATAGAAAAAAATAATACTATGGTTTTTTTCAACACACTATGACTGTAAGAGTGCATGGTATATATAGGCTGCTAATATGTAATAATTAGACAAAAAATAAATTAGAAAATTAAAGAGCTGTTACAATAGTTAAAAAAATAAAAGAGGTGCTAGGGAATTAAAGAGTTGTAACTGTTAAAAAAGTTTTAAAATAAAAGAGTTGTTAGAGTTTTATGACTGTTAGAAAATTAATTCCAAGTGTTTAAAAAATTTTGGTTTCAGTAGACAAATGGTTTAAAAAGTATAGGCGTTGCCTCGCACGCGAGGAGGGGGGGAATCAAAGGTTTTCGTTTTGCTCGACTCAACCTTACACGTGCAAGCCCATTATCCTTTCCTTGTTGGCTACTATCTCATATCAAAGTTCACTATATAAACACTAGATAAAGGTCTTATTTTTCTAATGTGGGATAAAAACCTTTTGAAATAGTCTTCATTATTTACAATAGTCTAATGCTAAATTGTTTTTCATTGTTCTTGTATCTTTCTGTTGTGTTTGGATGGTGCTTAGATTGCTTCCATCATCTATGAATTTAACACCATAATCGATTGGTTTGTTTTCCCCATCTTGCTATAAACAATCACTTTTCTTATTAGTATTTTTTCCTTTTTTAATGAATCAACTTTTTGTTATAGATTTTTATAAATAGAAAAATATTAAAAAAATAAAATAGGTCTGGAAAACATGCCAGACCCAAAGCATTTGGATTCATTCATTACTAAGTTCTAAGGATATATGGTTGATCCTATATGATCCACTAAAATAAAAGCATTAAAGGCATGATAAACCGTCATGTCTCTCCATCTAGAATAATCATTCATATTGATGTAATGATTTCCCTATACTTATAGGTGTATACAAGGTCTCTTAAGGGACCTACCATACTTATTATCTCATTAATAATATGTACGGGATATTTGTCTTCCATTAATGTCTTCGAAAGCAGAGGACTTTCCAGTCTTTCTCTTCTCTAAAAACGACAAGGTTCGGGGGGTATAAATACCTCTTAAACCATTCAGGTAAGGGGTCATAACTTTTTATCCCTTAATATAAACTTATATACATTTTAGAGCATTAACCATCTTAAAAATCAAGAACAAACATCTTTGTTCTTTAAGGTTCTTTTAAGTCATTTATTGCCTTTCCCATAAATATACAGACTTTATCATCGAATGGTATTTATGTCCCCCTAATTAGAACTATTTTTGCAGGTACTCAAGCTTTTACCATAAGCCTGAAATTCTTTAGACTAAAAGGAAGAAATCCAAGTATATGAACATATTAATTAATCACTATCTCAAACATTAAACAACCTTTTATTGATGTTTTTTGGATTTTAGGGCATCATCGATGGCGTCGTCTGTGGGAAAACTTTTAAAAAGTTATAAATAACTTTATTGTTTTATTGTTCTTCCTAATTATTATCATTAATAGCAGATAATCAGGACACTCCTAAAATAAGATGAGTTATTGATCTTCCTGCCATAACAGATACTCCAACCTTTACATAACCAATCCTTCAACAAGTTATAGAATAGATACAACTCTTCACCTAGGCAGTGTTGGGAAATCAACTAGTGAGATAAAATCCACCTTAACGAATCTCAGCCTCTATTCAACAAGTTTTTGTATCTCTTCACTTACCTCTACACCAGCAGGTCGCCTTACCTAGTGTTCGTAGATGATTACACTATCTAGAAGAATGCAAAAAAATGATCTCATAGAGAGTCTTCGATCTCAGGGGTCATCAAGTCATTCCAAGGAGCATATACACCCTCATGATGCTTGGGCTTAGAGTGGTTTTTCTAGGCATCCATTTGGGCAGCGTAACAAAAAGGTTGTTTATTTATCACGCCATCTTTCACCCGAGACTTCAAGTTCCCCTAAACTCGATAGACATAAGAGTGGCAAACAACTATAAAAAGGATTCATTCAGAAAGATGTCTACACTTCTCATCAGATCAGAGATTCTCCTCTATCCAGACATGTGTTGAACACCCGCATACCTAGACACTACATCGCCACTAAAATAACCCTGGATAACTGTGATGGACTTATAAATCTCGAGGAACATGTATAAAATATATGCAGCAGTCTGGAGTTAGTCATTTAGGATAACCATTTTATATGCAAGATCTTCCCTACGACCTTTAGAGGTTCATTAAGAGCATGGTACAATAACTTGAAACCAAGTTCAGTTGCCAATTTCAGTGATCTCTATGCCAAGCTGGTGGCACATTTTAGTATAAGTATTCCAGCCAAAAAGAGTTCCACTGAACTTCTTATAATCACCTAAGCGGAGGATGAGTCTATAAAGACATACCTCAAGAAATTTAATGAGGAAATGCTTAAGATTGAAGACTTAATTGAACATGTAGCTTCAGAAGCTCTTATAAGTGGAGTGAGGGAAAAAACTTAGTGGAGAGAGTTGTACGCCCAACCAGATAAAAGATTACTAAAAGTGAAGCAAACCATAGAGAGTCACATCTAGGTAGAAGAGACAAGTACACTAAACCATGGTCCTCCCTATTTTACCAAGAATAAACAGCTAGAAAGGTCCTCTAAATAAGGTCTCTTGCCCAAGCAGGACTGCTCTCCTAGAAGAGACAACAATCTCAAGAGGAGTCAGAAAAAACCGCTTAAGAAACATCTAAGTTATCCCGAAGCACATACCTTTCAATTGAACACCTCCCTCATTGAAGTCTTTGCAGCCAACCAAGGCAAAGAGTTTGTCTAATATCCTTTACCTATGAAGTCTTCTTCCAGTACACACACATCTAAAAAGTATTATCTTTTTTTATAAAGACAAGGGACATGACACTAAGGACTTCTATATCTTGAAGAAGGAAATTGAAAGGCTGATAGTTAAGGGCTACTTTTGTTAGTTTCTAAATAAGGAATTTTTCCCTAAGAAAAACAGAGAAGAGCCTAATCAATTTGTTACAACTTTACCTAAGATCAACATAATCTTAGAAAGGAACCTCTGCAGGGAGGATTCTAACAATGGAAAGAGAAAGTATGAGAAACAAGTCCTCACCATTACTAGATTGTTGGTTCAATGGCACGAGCCATAGTTTTTACTCCTGAAGATGGAGAAGAAGTGACTTTTCCACATAAGGATGTTCTTGTCATTTCTAGTTATCTTTAATCACAGAGTACATCGGATACTGGTAGATGATGACAGTGCAGTTAACATCCTCTCCGTATAAGTTATGGTCCAAATAGGACCTCTTCAAAACTGACGCCACTAAAAACTTCTCTCATTGGTATAGAAGGTTCAGGTGTGCCAGTAAAAGGTGCATTATAGTTACTTGTTGTAGTGGGCACCCCTCTAAAATGTGTCTCACTCCAACAAAGCTTCATAATGATTGATATGACATTGACTTATAATGTCATTTTATAAAAACCCCTTCGACATCAAATCAATGTCATCATTAGTACCCGGTGCTTCCCATGAATTTTCCAACTCAGAAGAGAGTAGCCACGTTATAGGGGGATCAAGCAACAATTAAACAATGTGCCACTACTTGCTTGAAGGGCAAGAAAGTGTTGATATTGGACCTATAAAGGTTTTTGAAGGAAAGAATAAAAATCAAAACTGAGGCTGCTGAGAAATTGAAGGATGTTTGCTTAGGGGGAGATGAACAAGTTGTCACAAAAATGGGATCCACTTTAACACCAACACAATAGAAATCATTGACAAAGCTCCTATAGATCCAAAAGTTGAATTCCACAATAGATGCATCAAAGATGCCAAGCATCAGTCCAAATATAGCTACCCACCAGTTAAGAATAGACCTAGCTGCACATTCGGTCTGTAAAAAAAGGAGGAATTTAAAAGGAGATACATAAGGTTATAACTCAAGAAGTGGATAAATTTATGGCCGCTGGTTTCATTAGGGAAGTGTTATACCCGACCCGGTTGACAAATATAGTTATAGTCAAGAAGAGTAATGGTAAGTGGCGGATATGTGTGGACTTCACTGACTTGAACAAAGCCTGCCCAAAAGATAGTTATTCACTCCCAAGAATTGACCGTTTGGTAGATGCTACTATGGGTTTTAAATTCTTGAGCTCATTGGATGCCAACTCAGGATACCATCAAATCCCCATATATCCCGAAGATGAGGAGAAAACAACTTTTATAACTAAATCCGATATTTATTATTACAGAGTCATACCATTCGGATTGAAGAATGCAAAGACAACATATCAGCAAATAGAGTCATACCATTCAGATTGAAAAATACAGAGACAACATATCATCAAACAGTTAATCGTATATTCAAAAATCAATTGGGAAGGATTATGGAGGGATATGTTGATGACATGTTTGTAAAGAGTATGACTTTTAAGCAACATCACTTAGACTTTAAAAAAGTTTTTAATGTCTTAAGTTAATACCAGATAAAACTTAACCCTTTCAAATATGTTTTTGCCATCAAGGGTGAGATTGGTTGCTCTCAAAAGATTCATTGCTCGTTTGGGGAGCGTATTCTGTAGTTTTTTAATACATTGAGAAACACAACCAGCTTTGAATGGACTAAGTATTATCAAAGGGATTTTGAAGAGCTTAAGATTTATATGTCATCCCCTAAGATTCTATCTCAACCTCGGGAGAATAAAGACTTGTTTCTCTACCTAGAGGTGGCAAATTTAATAGTGAGTTTAGTTCTAGTGAAAGAGAATGAAGACGTACAACGACCTATGTATTACTACAGTCGAACTCTCTATGATGTAGAAACAAGATACTTAAAGATGGAGAAAGTAGCTCTAGTTCTGGTAAGAGCCTCTAGAAAGTTGAAATCATACTTCCAAGCTCATCAAGTAACTATATTGATAGACCGACTGCTGAGACAAATTCTTCACAAGCTAGAATTATCTGGGTGCCTAGTTAAATGGGCTATAGAGCTAGGAGAATTTGGACTTCAATATGAATCTCGTCCAACAATAAAGGGTTAGGCCTTGGCAGATTTCATCACTAAATGTTTTTCTTACAGAACGCGTAGATACCCCTGATCATCCACCTTCAACGACATAATTTTTAGCCTAATCAGAAACATTAATGAGATCACTTGTGTTACTTCCTGGTTAAAAATTATATGTAGATGGTGTTTGCAATATAAATGGAAGTGGAGCCGGAATAATGCTTATCAATCTTGAAGAACAAGTGTTCGAACATGACATTCATTTTAAGTTCCTTGCTGCCAACAATGTAGCAAAATATGAGGCTCTTATAGCTAGACTACGTCTTGTAGAGGCTTTGAATGCCTATCCCCTCTGAGCTCACAATGATTCATAGTTAGTCAATGCCAAGGAACAAGTGAAGCAAGAGAACCCACCATGCAGTTGTATCTTCACAAAGCTATGCCTTATCTCAACGTTGGGCACATAAATATTTCAACCACTCATGTTCCTAAATAAGACAATAAAAAATGAGCAGACCTCTTGTCTAAACTATCAAGTTCTAATTCTATGGAACTCTTTGTCTATGTTTGGATAGAAGTCTTGGAAGAACCTAGTGTTGGTAAATATAAGCTGGTAGTTATTCCCATCAACATAACAGATGATTGAAGAATCCTTATTAGAGATTATTTGTAAACAAGAGAGCTACCTTTAAACAAAATTGAAGCTATTCGATTGATAGGACGAGCATCGGGCTATTGCATGATTGATAACGTCTTATATAAAAGATCTACCTCAACTCCATTATGAAATCCTTATCCCTGCATGAGAGCTCCTATGTTTTACAAGAAATACATGAAGGCATAAATGGTCTACATACAGGCTCCAGGGCTCTTATAGCTCGGGAAACACAAGCAGAATTTTATTTGCCAACCATACTTCAGGATGTCATGAGCCCAGTTAAGAGGTATGATAAATGTCAAGTGTTTGCTTTAGTTCCTCGATAACCATTTGTAGAAATGACCACTATAACTTTCCCTTGACTGTTTGCACAATGGGGAATGGACATCCTAGGTCCATTCCTTAAGGCCACAGGCAAGAGATAATTTATCCTAATGGTCGTGGACTATTTTACTAAGCGGGTTGAAGCAGAAGCTCTAGCAAAGGTAACCACCAAAAAGTGCTTTCATTTCTTTGGAAGAATATCATATATTGCTTTGGGCTCCCTAGAGTCTTGATCACAGATAATGGAATGTAGTTTGACAACTATAAGATGAGAGAACATTGTCAGAGGCTTCATATTGATCATCGTTTCTCCTCAGTATCACCCCCTTAGACAGATGGTTAAGCTAAGTTGACTAGCAGAGTTTGGCATAATGGACTTAAAAAAAAGATAAAATAAGCCAAGTTAGAATGGGCATAATTGTTGAATAAAATTTTATGGACCTATAATATGACTAAAAAAACATCTACTAGTGAAACACCATTCCTTCTCACATATACAACAGAAGCTATAGTCCCAGCTGAAATCGAATGTCCAAGCCATCGGGTAGTTTACTACACCTCAGAAGGCAATGAACAAGGTCTTATGATCAATCTCGACTTCCTAGAAGAATCACATCTGATAGTTGTAGTTAGGAATGAAGCATGTAGGCTCAAAGCTACTCAGTATCACAACGTCAAGGTCAAGAATAGAAGATTCAAGTTTGGAGACCTGGTACTCAGAAAACTCGAGGCTACAGGCAAAAGAGAGAGCAGGGGCAAACTAGCTCTAAAATAAGACAGTCCCTTCAAACTAGCCCCTACAAAGTCCCAAGGGATGGTATGTGTTCTCCCCAAGGGCAATCTCTAAAGGATTGATAAGCAGTCTTCTTAAAGACAATAGTCCCAACAACAACGATCACCCCACCATCTAACATCTTAGGTCTCAACAACATGTAGACTACCCAATACAAAGAACCCATCTCCACCCCAGACAGGGGGCAACATGGATATATAATCATTTTTAGATGTTGGTCATTTAAACTTTCCCTGTTGGTTTTAAAATTTCCCTAGACCTTTTCTAAGTATTGGAGGTGCATGTTTCCCAATTTTAGGTGTTGGGCTCGAGGATGTATGTTCTCCAACCATAGGCGTTGGACTCATGTTGACCCATGTTGGTCTATCAGTTAATTAGAATTTTCCTAAAAAACATTCTAAGTATTGGAGATGTGTGTTTTCTAACAATGGGTGTTGGACCTGTTTTACTGCTTAAAAACAATAATGATGCAAACAATGTAACATAAAATTTCAAAACCTGAAATATAAAACATAGAACTTATGGCCAAATTCAAGGCTTTTAAAAGCCCAAGCATTAAATACGTTGTATAACACTTAAAGAAATAACAAAAACAAACCCTAAAGGAAACTGCATCTTCATGCTAGGTTTTTGAGCTAGATAAACTTCATCCCTTATTGAGTAGCTTTGACTAAGAAGTCATTAGCAAAGTTTGAGACTTGGTTGTCTAGGAAACTCTTGTTAAAGTCAACTTGCATCCCTCTAGAAAGGTTAAAGAAATACAAGTTTGACATGACCAAGAAAACCTTGTCCCCTACTGTCTCTGTTAAAGATGTAGACTCTCTCTATATTTAGTCCAAAAAGCTTGGGAGGAGTCCTTCAAGTTTTTCATCCTTGCACAAGAGTTCTGAACCTCCTTCCTAGTTATCCTCAGCTCCTCTCTTAAGGTCTCTCTTGCCCCTTGTCATAACCCATTTCTGGGTTATTCCCCAAAATTACATATTTTTCTTTCCAAAATAAAATAAAGGGTGGCAACGTGGAGAAAGCAGACCGAAGAGGATTACAAACATCTTGAAAAATCAAGCTACAATTTTAAAGGAAATTCGAGGCCTAATTATACCCCCACTATACCCAAGACTAAAGAAACAATGCAAATTCAAGGTCAATTAAATAATTATTGGACGAATCTGTATAAAAATTAAGTCCAAGGACAAAATTAAATTTTTCATAGGCCAATTTGATTTAATCATGGGTCAAATTAAAGTTTAATTATGTTTAAGAATAATTTGGAACCAATTAAAGGATTTAATTAGGTGTAAGGACTTAATTATACTTTAAATGGGTCAAATTAAATTAGGGGTGTAGTTCGTGAAAAATTAAGTTTGGGAACCTAATTTGGGCTTAATTGAGAAGATTGAAATTTTAAGAGACTAAATTTAATTTTTATCGAGTCAATTGATTGAAATCAGGAGCAAAATCGCAAGAAAATCAAAGTTTTGAAGCCAATTAGAGGTTAAATTGAAACATTTCGCAGTCAATGACCAATCTGCAAAAGACGTCGAACTATAGAGGCTCAATTGACTGAAATCGGGGGTGAAATTAAAAAAAATTGAAAGTTTAATGGTCAATTAGGGCTAAATTGAAGAAATCCAAGACCAAGGACCAACATGGAAAAGGCGCCGAAATCCGAGGTTAAAATTAAAGTTTTCCAGGGACTAAATTGCATTAAATCAAAATTTAGGGTTAATTAGGGGTGCAATTAACATAATCAAAAGCTGAAGAACTAAATTGAACTTTGACCAAAATCCCTAATTCAAAGACAAAACGGTGCTGTTTTGAATTATTTTTTTTAAAGGAAACCAGACGACGTGTCGTCTGGTTACTGTTCATTATCTTCCTTTTGTTTTACCCGAAAAGACTATTCATGAGCTACTTTGCAGGTGCATTTAATACCTCTAATCTCCACCAAATTTAACAACATCTAAACCAAAATGATCACCTGACATTTCTTTACAACCAAGTATGGTCCGTTCAGGCCGATTGACACCACAGCGGTTGTGGCACCCACCTAAAATGGACAACTGAAGCAACCTTGAACTGTTAAATTTGATAGTTGATGGTGCCTACTTTGAACCAACGATTGAGATCCTTATCAGCCGAATTAAGGGCCAAAAGTTTTCCACCGCCAAGGTGGATTTCATGGCCTGAGCATGAAGAAGTTCGAGTATAAAGTTGGCGGAAAACTAGTCTTTCCCCTAATTTTTCTACCATTTTTGTCTTTCCCTCTCTCTGTCACTCCTTATACCGTTACCACCACAACACTATCGTAATTGAGAGTGGCTCAACCTTCTCCACCAACCCAGCTCCTCGCTGGTGACAGAAACCATCACCTCCATCACCAACTTTTCTTCCTCTTTGTCAGCCCCCCTGCACCACGACAGTCATGGTTCTTGCCTCCAGCTCCCTTTGAACCACCACTTCTTCTCCAGTCACACCGTGCGCCACCAGCCAGACTGCCAGCAACACCCTCAACCTAGGTGAACTCCGTCAACCCTCCTCGCCTGCAGCACGCCTTTTGTTCTTCTTCCTTCAATCAACATGCAGGACATGAATTAATTCACATCCTGCATTGATGGCTTTCACCAGCAGTTATGGGGATGAGCTGGACTTAATTCGACTCGGCCCAAATGACTTGACCCAGCCCATGTGTTTAATAATATTTAATTATAATAATATATATTATAATATTATATATTAAAAAAACAAAAACATTCCAAAAGATTTCAAGGGTCCTTTCAAAATATTTTCAATTTGCTCATGTGTTTTTCTACCAATTTTGCTTAATATTGGGTTGTATATTTACACCATAAAATGCAGATTCGGTATTAAAATACCCGGTCCCAAAAGTTTTCTCAAAAAAATTCAAAAAATTAAAAGATCTTAAAAATTTTAAATTAATTTCCTCTTTTAGAAAAAAAAAAATATTTTTTGTTTTCATACATACGGCCAGATCCTAAAAAGTTTTCCAAACATATTTTCACAAATAAAAAACAAAAAAAAATGGATATCGTAATTAGTTTATAATTATCCATTAGGATTTGACCAAAATACAAAACTTTTTACCAACTATTTTTTTAGGGTTTAGATGTAGATTTTAATATCTATGGGTATTAAAGATACAAAGTGCAAAATAAATACGATGCTAACATTCAGACTTTAGAACGGTTAAGATTTAACCCGGTAAAATAAAAACTTTCTCATGAAGGGAGATTTACTTTGAACTGTAAACGAGACCAACGAATAAAAAATTGACCTAGAAAAAAAAATCAAACAACAACACAGCTTACCTTAGGTAGGGTGCATTGAGAGTGATACGTCTTCCCCTTGCACAACCAGTCCCTTACCTAGACTCTCGCAGACTATAGGTTTCTATTAATTATAATACTAGGTGGCGACTCTTGAACCTTAATCATAATTTTATGATTAAACCCAAAACTTTTTCCTTCCCAACAACAATACCTCTTAGGAGGCAAAAATAGCTCGCCAGCGCCCTACGTCGCACCCGCGACACCCTTAAAAGCTCAGTCATTTGTTTTTCAAGTCAGTCATCCCTTTGTTTAGGAAGTCAATACAGTTGTAAACTTCTGTTATTCTTTGCTCAGTTGACTTCAAGGCATGGGTTTGAGCTCCAATATGCCTCTATAGTCTAGAGTAAGCAGTTCTAAGAGAAACCATCTCAATATCTTGAACAATTTTTTCTTCTTTAAGTCTGTGTACTTCATACTTATCAGCACGGTACTGCTCAATGGCCTCCTTCATGGCCTTTCTCTCCTCGGCCCACCTGCTCTTGGAGTTGACACATATTATTATAAAGGTCTAAAAAAACCAAAGAGATAGGATAAGTTCATATCTTTCAAAATAGCATAATAAAATGGACAAAAAAATGACTTAATTTGCTATCTTACCTAAATAGCTATCTGTCTAATAATGACCAAGTGGCGCTGGAAGCTTGAGTTAGTTAATCCTTCCACATCCGAAGAAAAGGTGAGAAGTTTATTTAATGTTTTCATCACATCTAACCCACCTGGTCCTAGTGTAGACCTCCCCTAGAGAATGGTCTCTATTATCCCCATTTATTCCTCACTTATAGTTGGGAAACAGAAAGGGGTACTTGAGATTGAAAAAGATATCTTTCACTCCGGTGGGTGTAAGAGCATGGCTAGAGGACACATGAAACAAGTAATTAGGGTTTATTTAGGGTTTATGGGAACATGAGTGCTACGTGGAAAAGGAACAATCACCACATCAGAATCAAAAGGAATGGAAACTCCCATTCTCTTTTATCAAGAGGCTACCTCTAGAATAACGAGGTTGGTGTTGGCACCCTGGGCCCTTGATAGGCGCTCTTAAATACAAATCCAAATTCCTTTTTCCCGTTTCCTTTCCTGTTGCGTGCCTTTTCCCTCTTCTTTTGGGTGCTTTTATTACGTTGTTAAGCTTAGGCTTTCTGTTGCTTTCTTTGGATTAGGTCTGCTGTGTTAGCTGGTCGTGCATGGCTCGAAATTCGAATGGTTTCTATCTAACGTTTCACCTTTTGCTCAGTGCTTTTCCTATTAGTTAGGAGGGAGGTGCTCTCTTTTATTGATCAGTTCTTGCTTTAGTAACAGAGTATCCATTCCAGCCACTTTCGCAACAATGCTTTTGCATGCTTGGTCTTAGGTTTGAATTCTTTTTTCTTTTCTTTTTATGTCATTATTTTATTTATATTATAACCTTTGAGATGGTTTTCGTGATTAAAACCTATTTATTTTTGCATTTTAAAAGACTTTATAAAAAAATTAAAAATATTTTTTTTTACTTCAAATTAATATATTTTTTTTTGGTATTTTTGAATGATTTTGACGTGCTAATATCAAAAACAATTTTAAAAAAACAAAAAAAAAACATTATCTTAATATATTTCTAAACGAGAAACACTTTGACAAACACCCGTTATCACATTCTCAAACACCCCCTCAAAAAAAACATTATCTTAATATATTTCTAGACGAGAAACACTTTGACAAACACCCGTTATCACATTCTCAAACACCCCCTCAAAAAAAACCTAATGATGCAATAGATTGATTATGTTAGCCTTTGTTCACTCATAATCAAAGAAATAGATAGGTTCCTCTATTTTGTATAGAAGTTGTGTAGAGATACATTTTCGTTGCTTGCAGCTGTGGTATGTATGTGTAGCTGTTTTTTGCAAGATCTGTATCTGCCTCACATTGCATTGTTTTAAAACTTCAACTTCGGTTACTAGATATCAGTTTGAAGAGAGCACCAGGTCTCTCAGAGCTTTTCTTTCTCTGTTTTTTAGTCAAATTTCTTTGACGTTATATGCACTTGTTGCTAATCTAAAATTGATTAAAGCCTGTGCAATGAGACAATGCAAGTTCTGTGGCTTTGTTGTTTCGTGCTGGATTGCACAGATTGTTTCTTGAGCCTAAGGGCTGCCTTCCAGCACCCATTACAGAGCCGGGGAAATTGCAGCTCTGCCATAACTGCTCCAGCAAGTTTTTGTTCTATTCTAGCTTTCACTTTGTTTACAAGTCATGCTTGGTTTTTTGTTGGGAAACTATTCATGTGCATCCATGGAATTCCAGCGTATGTAAAGCTTTCCCCATGTACATAGGACCGAAACATTTTAATGTGTCCATAGTTTATTTCAAATTCCCATTTATAATTCCAGCTCAATCAGGTTATTTCAAATCTCCATTTATCAGTTTTTTCTTGTAGAGCACTTACTTTGCCTGAACATCCCTTTTTAACCAGGCCGTAGCGCAAACCACCTATTTAGTTATTACAATTTAAGCATGATTGACCAAACAATTGCCCCTGCTAATAACAAAAGAATAAATGATTTGATCACTGACCTCTAGCACTTTGTACTGAATCTATGATTCAAGTTCACTATCTCAAGAGATCTCATTATCAACAACAGGATTGGGCCACCTGAGCTTTGAACTCCACTTACATTTTCCTTTGCTAGAGGCAACTCCATTAATTTGAAAGATCGGTGCAAAATCTCCAGCTTCAGATATCCTGTATCAGAGACCAGAATGAAACAAGGCACTGGTATCACATCTTCCCGGAAGACATGTTTTTATTGTAGGGGTTTACTTTCAAATATTCAAGGCAAAGGTTTGCTATTCTCTGAACAAGTCCCCATTTTTGTCAACAAGCAGAACAATAAATAAATGTGTTCACACTTTCTTTGCTCCATGTAGGTATTCTATCATTATGATCACAATACTAAGAAATTTCAGTCACTATACCTCTTGGTATTAAGAACTGGAGGTTACTTCCACTCTGGCCATTTGGTCACTTTCGATAGACCAGAACTCTGAGGATAGTCATGCCACACCATTTCCATCTGGAAGGAATTAAAGAGGATATGATCAATCAGAATTCTGCCAACAATGGGTTAGAATGAGGTTCTACCAACAATGACAATCATTGAGAAAGAACTTCAGGGAGACACAAGGTTGGCTTGAGAAAAGAGTGCAAGGATATTTTAAGAAACAGGAGTTGTTTTCCACTTGAAAAGTGGAATCTCCATTGGAATAGTTACAAGCTTGAGTACTTCAATTAAAGACTCGAACTTGACTATGTAACTACCTGAAATACATGGTCTCATTGATGTCTATGGCAACTAATCATGATGGAAGTTAGCATACTAGAATCAAAGAGAAAACATACTTTGAGCACATGCGTATCTGTATGTGTGTGTGTGTGTGAGAGAGAGAGAGAGAGTTTAAGGATGTCATGGAGTGGTACTAAGGTGATGCATCACTGGGAGGGGGAAGATGCTGGCAGTGAGAGGATATAAAGCTCCACGCACCTCTCCAACAATCACAGTGTCACCTTCCTTGACTCCCATCTTCAAGAGTGACTTGTTCACGCCACAAGCCTCCAACACATGTTGGAATCTTGTGTCAGAATCTTTATACCTGTTCAAAATTATGCATTAAATACTTCAGATGCAAAATGGAGTAAGACAACCAGAAGGAAAGGATATTATCTCAAAAATGCAAGATATGTATTCCAGAATATGCCAGATCTAATGGAAACTGACAAGTATGGCATGAAGTAATGATCATGCACAAGCATTCAAGTTCGGGCAAACTATGTCCTATCCTAGAGTAGCAACCAAATCATAGATGTAAATCTACAAACAAAACAGGAGAAAATTGATTCTTAGTAGAAAATAGAAGCAGTTGAATAAATCCAAGTTATTAAAACAAGATGGAGATTTTTTTCCAACCCATAGTATCCTAATAAAAAGCAGGCAACTAGAAAGGCAAACAATAATACAGAAATGAGAATAGCACACTATCAAAGTTAACCATTCGCTGATGATTTGTAACAAGTTCCATTCATTCTGGCAATGTTCTAGTGAGCCTAATCATTGGAACGGATACTAGCAACCACAAATGTTCATGTCAACTGAAATAACCAAACCAGGTAAACAATGCAGGTTTGTGGTATGGTAATCCATTGGCCAAGATAGAAAACAGAATAAGAAAATTCTATTTGAGATTCCAGTAAAAAAAATGGTGTGCGTGGATTTTGCACCCTTCCTGTATCTGGACTGAAACCTAACTCAGTCAGCATTACTTTGCTAGGTTTACTGGGAGAGTTACATATGTCCAGACAGAAAACACATCAATACATACAGTATAATCTGAAATCATATTTGACCATTATCGACCAAAGATGCTAACACAAGAAAGAGGCGACTGAAAAATATAGTGAGAAGTAATCAGAGTGAGAAGTTCATAGCCCACCGCCAATTTGTCATCTGAACAAAACGTTGCAATCCAGCCCCAACTACTTGCCATGTTTTAGACGCATTGTCATAAGAGATTTCAAAGTCATTAATAGGAGCTTTTCGCTGCCTTTGTACCATATCAGCTACATGATTCAAATTTATCGGATGGGTCCAACCTAACACAGATGAAAACTCTTCAAGACATTGTAGGGTTGAAAATAATGGATATGCAACATAATGTTGAGTACTCTAGCATGATCAATAGGCCATATTAAAGTCAAAAAAAAATTTAAAATCGAAAGTAGAAATTTGACCTTCAGACCCCTTATTGGCTTCTTTACTTTCTTGCAGAAGCTTATGAGCAGCACAAATCACTTCATGTGTCCCTTCTCTCTTCACAGCACTCATGCAAAAAGTCTCAATCCCACGTGCTTCTAGCTTTTCCTTGAATAACTGCCAGTTTTCATATGCCTCTGGAAGGTCCATTTTGTTATAGGCAACTACATAAGGCTTCTCCGCAAGTTCAGGACTAAACATTTCCAGCTCAAGACGAACAGCATCAAATTCGAATTCTGGCTGCTGTGAAGATCCATCAACAACATGTACCTGGGAGTCCAAAACAATGTAGATTCCGTCAGTTGAAATATCAAACAAATAATAGGAGGGTGAGACCCATCCAAATATCCTTCATGTAAAAGATAAGAAATGAAGGAAAATAATAGAACCATGGGTGAACAGATAGTAGATATGGATCACATTGTTACCATCACTTCAATTATCATTCATGAGCTCTCTTTAAAATCACTGCTGTTTTCATCAACATGAACCAAATTTTTATCTTTTTACATCATGCATAGAGTCACTGACACAAATATCAGAAAAACATTTTGCACGTCACATCATTTCCAGTGACCCAAAGACTTGAGGATAGAGAATCTTATAGAATAAGGTAAGGAAGTGAAACATAACATGACAAGCTCAAAGTAGAATAATTTACTGTTACAATCACAACAGGAAAATGAATATCTCTATAAATTGCATCATTAAATTAGTTGCAGTTCATGATTGAAAGCCTGTACCAGGGCAGAACACCTTTCTGTGTGTCGTAGAAACTCGTGACCTAGGCCAAAACCCCGATGTGCTCCTTCAAGTAAACCTGGAAGGTCTGCTACTACCATTGTAGAGTCATAATCAAATGAAACTACACCCAGGTTAGGAAGCAGAGTAGTAAAAGGATAATTCGCTATTGCTGGCTGTGCAGCACTTATGACACTCAAAAGTGTGCTTTTCCCAGCATTTGGAGCACCCACTATTCCAACATCAGCGACCAGCTTTAGCTCCAGCTCCAACCACCTGTTCATGCATGACATTAATTCTAATGAGCACGTATCAAAACAAACTCTTCCAGAACATATAGCTACATCCCTTAAGCCCGACTAACTATGAGATTTAACAACTTTATCATATTGCCCTTGACGCTTTAATCAACCATAAAATTCATAGGCATGCCGCATTAGATAAACCACAACGAAAACAAACCAAGTCCAGCACATTACAAAATGCAGAACGTTAGCAGAAAGAACAAGACCAACTACAGTTCAAAACTTATATTCTACTGAGCCGTCACCATTCTCATCACGATCACTTTAATCAAAGCAAAGCAAGATCAACCAAAATAAATCATAGTACTACGAAACCCATTGGAACAACAACGCTAAGCTAACAAATCATTTCAAAGGCTTAAGAAGACACAATTTATAGCACACACACAATCACAACACAATTCAAAAGGCAACCAATAAAAGGCAGCCAAAACACATAATGGTAAAACACAAATCACAATTAAAAATATACTCACATTTCCGAACCCTCTTCACCATTTTCGGCAATCCTAGGTACCTTATTACTCCCACACTTAAATGCAGCATTCCCTCTCCCGCCTCTCCCACCAGGCAAAACCAAAGCCCTTTGTCCTGGAGACAACAACTCCAACAAAACCTCCTCATTCCCAGCCTCCCTAACAACCGTCCCCGGCGGCACTTTCACCACGATTTCCTCTCCTTTCGCTCCACCCATGCATGACCCTTGACCGTGAGACCCTCTCCCCGCCCTATAATGCACTCTATTCCTAAATGGCAATAAAGAATTTATCGAGCCATCAACTTCTAGATACACGTTCCCTCCTCTCCCTCCATCCCCTCCCGACGGTCCTCCCAGTGGCACAAATTTCTCGCGCCGAAAAGCCACCACTCCATTCCCACCATCTCCGGCTTTGACATAGATTTTCGCCCGGTCAAAACACCGCATTACAGCCGGCACTCCCTTCTCCTTCACACCTTCTTCTTCACCCTCGAAATCTGACAAACTCACATTCTCTCCGTCAGCAAACTCCCCCAACTCTTCTCCTTCATAAAAACCATCACTATTATAACTATTAACACTTTTGCCATTCACTGTTTCTTCCTCCTCCTCCTCCTCCTCCTCGCTTTCTTCCTCCTCCGCGTCCTCTTCCTCTTCGAAATGTGTATTAACTTCAAATCGCCCGTAATCCACACGTAAATCACCATCCATTCCATCTTCGGTCCCAAAACGCTGCGATTCACTGTCACTATCCTGTTTGACTACATTAGCATCAGAGAGCTTGATTTCTTCTGGTGGTCTAGATCCGAGGTTCAACGACAGGACTGTGAAGTCTTCTAGAGGAGGTAAGCAAGTGTAACTAGTGGCTTCTCCGGCGGTGGAAGTGATTGTCTGAGGCGGGGATTTGAATTTGGCCTTTTGAGGTTTGAGCTTGCGGTTTCGGTTGGAATTAGGGTTTCTTGGTGAGGCTTTGCTTGGGATAGGGTTAGATTTTGGGGATTTAGGGCGGGAAATTGCTTGGAGAGAAAGAAAGGAGGAGGTGGTTATTGTGGATATGGAAGCCATTTCCGTGCTTACTGGATATCGATCCTGTTTGTCCCTCGGTTTATAATTTTCTTTTTTATGGGCTGAATTCCGTCCCTTTACTTGTACATCTGGTAAAAATAGATCCTCTACTTTTGAATTGTGTCCAAATAGCCCTTAATTGACTAATTCTTGTGTCTCTACAAGTAAGGCTTCGAAGAGTGACCCTCCAGTTGCAGGAGATATTTTCTTACATCCAAGGGTAAATTGTCGACAAGCATAATCTACCCAAAATGTGTTTGCAGTGGGAGAAAGATTATAGACTTCTTTAGGACATCCGATTAAATTATAACGATTTGATTTTGTACTTAGAAACTTAAATACAATTTTTTTTTTTTTTTTTTTTACAGGCCTAGCTATTGTCTTTCAAGTATTTAAAAAAAAATTAAATTTTTTTTTTTAAATTAATTGATTTATTTTTTCATATATGTTGATATTAAAAATAATTTTTAAATAAAAAACATTTTAAATAACTAAGCAATCCACACATATATAACAAAAAATAATAAAACCACTCCAAAAAAACAACATCAACATAACCCAAACTAGAATCAAACATCTAAGCTGAAGCAATACACATAAAAACTCTGTTGTAATCCATTACAGTATATGTATATAGGATTTATTTATTTTTGTATTTTAAAAGTGTTTTAAAAAATTTTGAAATTTTTTTAGTTTTTTCTTTGTTTTAAATTAATATTTTTTTATGTTTTCATATTATTTTGATGTGCTAATGTTAAAATTAATTTTTTAAAAAACAAATTATTTTAATATATATTCAAGTGAAAAACACTTTAAAAAATAATTATTACCATACTTTAAATACCCTCATAGTATTTCAACGATAACATCAACTTATTTTTGTTCTCTCGATTAATTTGGTATAATTAACCCTTTTTATATTTAGACTATTATGGACATGATTTGTCACTTTTTTTTCCCATGAAAATAATTGCAAACAAGGTAGGATCTATAAAATTAACAATTTGTAGTTTTTTAAGTTTATGCCAGGGGAAAATAATTGTTATGACATTTAAATCACAAAATTTATTAATCAAAGTAGAATGGCATAATAGATAATACCATAAATGTTGGGGTGTTTAAGTATAATTGGTTAAATATCAGGACTTGATCAACACTTGAAAAACTAGCAGGTAACGTTTGAGATTTAAACAATTACTTTTAAAAATATTTATTTAAAAATATATTAAAATAATATATATTTTTATTTTTAGAAAATTATCTTTTATGCTATTCTATCCAAAACAATTTAAAAA